>LULN01000123.1_pt1 | contig 12184 bp, 15 predicted proteins | sample 728131 | NCBI WGS metagenome assembly LULN01 (sample SAMN03860288, study PRJNA289734) | marine metagenome | biome: seawater column; feature: ocean; material: water; isolation source: Red Sea water column Station 149 - depth 100m | place: Saudi Arabia: Red Sea | collected 2011-10-15 | depth 100 m
GGTATTTAGTGTGACAGGAGCAATTGCATCAGAGTCAATATTATCTTTCTTGGGACTTCTTAATATTGAAATGAGCTGGGGTATCATGATATATCTCTCTCAGACAGACGGCTATATATTTTCTGGTATGGCTTACTGGTGGCTAATATTACCTGCTGGTTTAGCTGTTACATTTTTAGCAGGTGGTTTCTATTTGGTAGGCAGGGGACTTGATGATGTTTTTAATCCTAGATTGAGGAAGAGATAATAATGTCCAAAACAGTACTTAAAGTAGAAAATTTAAATATGCATTATGAAACAATTGCAGGAAATGTATCTGCAGTAAGAGATGTATCTTTCGAATTAAAAGAAGGTGAATCATTTGGATTAGTTGGAGAGTCTGGATGTGGAAAGACCTCAGTAGCTATGAGCTTATTACAACTTCAGGCAGATAATGCAAAAATATCAAGTGGCAGTATCAAACTAAATGATGAAGAATTAGTAACAAAAACTGAAAAAGAATTAAGAAAAATTAGATGGAAGGGAATAAGTATTGTTTTTCAGGGTGCTATGAATGCATGGAATCCAGTTGTAAAAATTGGTGAACAGATAAGAGAGGCTATTAGAGAGCATTACCCAAATAATACAAAAGATGAAAATTCTGAAAAGATTAAAAAATTGTTTGATATTGTTGGTCTTGACCATTCTATTATGAATAGATTTCCACACGAATTATCTGGTGGAATGAAACAAAGAGCCGTTATAGCATTAGCTTTATCATGTGATCCAAAAGTATTAATAGCTGATGAGCCTACTACTGCATTAGATGTAGTAATTCAGGATCAAATATTAAAGGAAATTAGTAAAGTTCAAGAATTATTAGGGTTGAGTTTAATTTATATCTCCCATGACATTGCAGTTATAGCTGAAATGACATCAAATATGGCCGTTATGTATGCTGGATCTATTGTAGAAATGGGTAAAACCTCAGAAATATTTTCTAACCCACGACATGCTTATACAAAACTACTACTTGAATCAACACCATCAATTGTTGGAGAAAAGAAAAAATTAAGATCATTAGATGGAGAACCTCCAAGCTTAATCGGGGATATTAAAGGGTGTACATTCTCTCCAAGGTGTCCAGAGCCTTCTGATAATTGCAAAAATCAATCATTAGAAATGGGTTTAATAGAAGTTGGCAAAGGTCATCTTGTAGACCAATGCTGCGTTGAGTGTGTTTAAGGATTAATGTTATGAAAAAAAATGTCATTGAAGTTAAAAATCTTGAAAAATATTTTGAAGTAAATTCAGGATTTTTAAATAGAAATAAATCAATTGTTAAAGCAGTTGATAATATATCATTTGATATACCTCTGGGTGAAAGTCTAGGTTTAGTAGGGCAGAGTGGATGTGGTAAAACTACAACAGCTCGTTCCCTTTGTTTATTGGATCCAAAAACAAATGGAGAGGTTAAGTTCTATAATACTGAAACAAAAGAGATGGATGATATTGACAATTTAGATGATACTGATTTAAAAAAATTCAGAAGAAACATACAGATGATATTTCAAGACCCTTACGAATCATTAAACCCTAGATGGACTATAAAAGATATAATATTAGAACCATTAAACATACACAACATTGGAAGTTTAAATGATAGGGAAGAGGCAGTTAAAGAAATATTAACTACTGTTGGTTTGACACCTCCTGAAAACTACATGCCACGATATCCTCACGAATTATCTGGTGGCCAAAGACAAAGAGTTTCAATTGCTAGAACATTAGTCATGAAACCAAAATTTGTAGTTTGCGACGAACCAACTTCTATGCTTGATGTTTCAATAAGAATATCCATAATGGACCTTATGCTTAATCTTGCAAAAGATTTAGAAGTTTCATACTTATATATAACTCATGACTTAGCTGTTGCAAGATACATGTGCAATAGAATTGCTGTTATGTTCAATGGTAAAATAGTTGAGATTGCTGAAACTGAAGAGCTGCTTAAAAATCCAATACATCCTTATACCAAAAGATTAATTTCTTCTATACCTGTACCTGATCCACAGTATCAAAGGCAAGAGTATGAATTAAATTATGATGAGTTAGATGAAATAATAAGAAATAATCCTGATACTGATATGGTTGATATTGGTGGAAATCATTATATTGCAACACATGATGTTAAGGACAGCCTTTATTGAAATTTAAAGATATTTTTTTAATTCCTAATTTAGTAACTATAGCTAGATTAATAATTACAATTTATTTGTTTTTGAACCTTACTCCTGATGTTTTTTCTATTACTAATTTAATTTTAATTATTGCAATAATCGGGATTAGTGATGCTGTTGATGGAATAGTTGCAAGAAAATTAAACCAAGTATCTAAATTAGGAACCATTTTAGATCCTTTTACTGATCGTATTGTTTTTGTAATGCTTCTCTTTTGGTTAATTGATTATTTTCCAATATGGTTTATTTACTCTTTAATAATTAGAGAAATATTTACATTAATAGGAGCCCTTTATATCTTAATTAAAAACAAAATTGTGACTGTATCAAATAAAGGGAAGTTAGGTACAACGTTAATATTTATATCGATTTGCTTAACTGTTTTAAATACAACATTAAATCTTATAATTATTGATTATTTTACATATATTTCACTTATTTTTTACTATTATGTGGCATTAGAATATTTGTATAAATTAATATATAAAAATGAATAATGAAACAATACCATTTGAAGAATCTTTATTTGTAAATCAAAATAGTAAATATATTCTTTCAATATTAAATGAAGATGTAAAGTCTTCTTCCTGGTTGCTAACAAATGGCATACACAAAATCGGTAGATTAGATGATAAAGAAATTATTTTAGATGATATAACAGTATCAAGAAATCATGGCTATATATCTGTTGATGATAATGAGTTAACTATTACAGATGAACAATCTACAAATGGAATATTTGTAAACGGTGAACTTATAAAAGAAAGCAAATTAACCTCTGGTACAAGAATTCAAATTGGCAAATATTTCTTGATTGTTTCATCTGTAGATAAAAAATGAATATAGGAAATGCTGTTAAGCATATACAAAAAAAATATCCATCTGTAACTATTTCACGTTTAAGATTTCTAGAAAAAGAAGGTCTGATAAATCCCAAAAGATCAAAAGGAGGAACAAGGGAATATACTTCTAAAGATATTGATAAAATTTTAAAGATTTTAAATCTGCAAGAAGACCAATTTTATTCACTTAAGGCTATAAAAAATAATAAACAGTTGTTATCTAATTCTTCTAATAAAAATCTTAAAATAGATGAATACTCTAAACACGATGCTTTAAAAAAGTCAGGTCTTACACAAAATAATCTAGATGATTTAATTGAATTTAATTTTGAAAAAGAAAAAGATAAATATAATCAAAATGATGTAAATAGACTATCTGCTTTTGCTTATTTTTATAATCTTGGTTTATCAGCAAAGAATTTTTCTTTATTGAAATCATTATCTGAAAGAGGAATAGGTTTCTTTGAATCTAATAATTCATTTATAGACATCGATGAACAAGATTTAGAAATAGCTATAAATAAATTTACATTGATTATTGGGAGTTACATATTAGACGATACTTAATCTTTTTTTTAATTGTCTTACTTATTAATAATCAATCATATGCTGAAGAGGTTTCAGATGATTTATTAACCACAGACTACTATTTGTCTTATGATTTAATGAATGAATCTACATTATTTTCAAACAATATAAACGAAAAAATATATCCAGATTCTTTAACTAAATTAATGACGGGAATTCTTTTACTTGATAAATATAATTTTAATGACTACATAACTACAAGATATCCCGACAATTATAAATATGAAGGGAAAGTAGCATATATTCCTGAAAATATTGAAATTAGTATAGAAAATCTCCTAGAACTTTTACTAGTATACTCAGCTAATGACGCAGCTTATATTGCTGCACTTTCAGTATCAGAAAACTTAGATTCATTTATAAATCTTATGAACAACAAAGCAAAAGTATTTGGAATGAATAACACAAATTTTACAAATCCAGATGGAATAGACGAAGAAAATCATTATACAACTTTAAATGATCTTTTAAAATTATCTATTAAAGCAAGTGAAAATATTGAGATAATTTCTTTAGTAAGTAAAAAAAAGATTGTTTCAGATATATCAGGTACTGAAAAAGTATATAATAATACAAATCTCATACTTGATGACGGATTTGTTGGTTTGAAAACTGGATGGACTGATAAGGCAGGACTTACTTTCGTTGGATTAAACCAATCTAATGATCGAAACATCATAACTATAGTGAATAAATCTTTTGTTGATGAAAAGAAATATTCTCATTTTTCTGATACAAAATTATTATATAAAACAAGCATAGAAACATTTGATAATTTCAATATTCTCAATAAAAATTCTGATTTTTATAATATAAGGAATAGCAAAAACACAATTACAATCAAAAGCAAAAGTGTATGGAATGAATTTATTAATTTAAATAAAAAAGAAAACTTAAAACTTTCTGATTATAAAGATAAGGAAATATCTTTTTCATTTATGAAATATATTAATAAATTTAATATTGAAGATAGCGATTATAAAGTTAAATGGTCATTTAACCCCTTAAAAATATTTCAATTAAATGCAAATCAATAACAAAATATTTCCTATATAAACTTCTAATTTTCATTTATAACTTCTAATCTTTTTATATGAGCAGAAATATTAATGTAGAAGTGAACTCTATAAGATTAGAAGAAAGTTCCGAAACGCCAATATTGCTTTTATTAGATCCTTCTACGCAAAAGGTATTACCTATATGGATTGGTACAATTGAAGCTGTTTCAATAGCTTACGCACAAGAAGGTATTTTACACGACCGACCTCAAACCCATGATTTGTTATTAAACATAGTTGAAGCTCTTGAAGGATCAATTAGCGAAGTAAACATATCCAATATAGAAGACAGTACTTATTTTGCTGACATAATATTAAATACAGTAAATGGTTTAGTAACACTTTCAGCCAGACCAAGTGATGCGATTGCATTAGCACTACGTTCAAATATACCTGTTACTGTTAATCAAGAAGTCTTTGAAACAAATTCAATTGATTTGATAATTGATAATGCAAACGAAATTGAAGAATTTAAAGAGTTTATTAAAGATATAAAACCAGAGGATTTTTCTTAAAACCTTGCTATAAATAATAATCATAGTAGATTGTAATTATGCGACAGGGTTACACAGGTCCAGAAGTCTGTAAAATAACTGGTATTAGTTATAGACAATTAGATCATTGGACAACAACAAAACTTATAGAAGCTTCAATTAGAAATATTAAAGGATCTGGATTTCATAGAATTTATTCTTTTCAAGATATAGTTAAAGTCAAATTAGTAAACAAATTAAGAGAAGCAGGAGTAAGTCTTCAAAAAATTAGAATTGCCTTAACAAATGTAAATGAAATATTAGGCAAAAATATGAAAATAACAGATATATCAATTTTTTCTGACGGTCATTCTATATATGTAATAACTGATAACAATGAGATGTTAGATTTATTACGTAAAGGACAAGCTGTCTTCGGAATATCACTAGGGCCTGTACACACTGAAACGGAAGCTGAAATATTTTCACTATATCCTGAAAAAATTTCAGCAATTAATGAATGAAATTTGCTCATCCATCCGAAAAATTATTTTCAGAACATTTAGACTTATTTGATATTCCCTGGATATATGAACCAACTAGCTTTCCACTGAAGTGGGGAAGTGGCGCAATAAAAAAAATGTTTACACCAGACTTCTATTTACCTTCATTAAATATTTATATAGAAATTACAACTATGAATCAAAAACTTATTACTAAAAAAAGAAATAAGATTAATCTAGCCAAGAAACTATACCCAAACAAACATTTTAAATTAATAAATGAAAAAGAATTTTATAATTTTTTGACTAAAGATAGTAAAAATTTAATTCAAGAAGCTATAGCTAGCTGACATTTCTAGTAATTTTTCTGGATTTTTAATCCCGATATCTTTACATATGTTCATTTCTTTAACAATATCTGTATTACTCATCAATCTATTGTCCGTGTTCAAAGAAATATTAAATCCTAGATCAATTAAATCCTTAATAGGATGACTGTCATAGCTTTTATACATATTTGTATGGATATTAGAAGTTATACATATTTCAAGTGGTATCTGATTTTCATAAATAAATGAAGCAGTTTCACCTAATTTTGTATTATCAAGGTTTATATCCTCTATGATTCGAACACCATGACCTATTCTTTTAGCCCCGTTATCTAAAGCATCTTGTATTGACTCGACATTATCACCCTCTCCAGCATGAATTGTTATGTTAATTCCTTCATTTAGAACTTTTTTAAAGGTAGAACTAAATTTACTTGGTCTATAATTTAATTCTGGGCCTGCAATATCAAATCCGATTATTAAATCTTTATAATTAATAGCAATTTCACCAACTTTTTCTACATTAATTCGATCATTCCTCATTCCACATAAGATCAGACCAGACTTTATTCCGTACAAATTTTCTGCTTGTTTAAACCCTGAATTTATTGATTCTAGAACATCTTTTATAGATAAGTTGTCATTTACAGAATATAGGGGAGCGTATCTACTTTCATAAAGATTTATGCCACAATTATGCATATCTTCAGCAGCTTCAAAAGCTATTCTTTCAAGGTTCTCATATTTATTCATAAGTGCTGTTGTATGTATAAATGCTTCTAAATAATCTTCTAATGAACTAGAAGTAGATCTATCAAAAAAAGATGAAACATCATCTATTTCTAGTAATGGTTTATATGAATCATTTTTAGCTAACTCTAGGGCGGTAGAAGGCCTCAATCCGCCATCTAAATGATCATGTAGTATAGCTTTAGACATAACGCAACATAATATATATTATACGACAAAATTTAAAACTAATAAAATTAGATAATTTCATTAAGAACACTCTCCTTATGAGTTAATGGTAGCCAATGTCCTGCACCTTTTACTTCTTTAATTGTAATCTGCGTACCAATATTCATTAGTCGTTCACTCATTTTGTCTGTTAATTTTACAGCAACATCTAATTCCCCATAAAGAAAGGTAACTGGTATTTTTACTTTATTACGCCATTCATTACTTAATTCAATATTTAAATCTATATTTGAATACCAACAAATTGGTTGATATAAGGAGTGACCCTTAAAATGATTTATGTAATTGTTAATCGTATCATCATCAACAACTAGCTTCCCTGTTCTTCCTTGAGTGAATAAATTTTTTAATGATAAATCTGGTTCATCTACATTTGCATATACATCCCTATATGACAATCTAAAGAAAGACTCTAGATTTGGATCAATTTCATTAGATGATTTTTCAGGATCTTGAAATGAAGTAATATAATGATCTCCAAGATTAAATCTTAATTTATTGTAGATATGAGTACTAGGAAACTCATCACCTCCACATACTGATATAAATTTTTTTATATTTACATTACTTCTTGATATAACTGCCCAGCCAACTATTGATCCCCAGTCATGACCTACTATTGTTAATTCATTATCTAAATCTAATTCATTTATTAAATCCTCTATATCTTTTGCTAAAGACTCTATATTAAAATCGCTTACTAACGAGTCCTTTATTTCAGATAATGGATAGCCTCTTTGTTCAGGTACAGTTACTCTTTTATTATTTTTAATAAGTTCTTTTTTAATTTCGTCCCAAAAATACATATTTGATGGGAATCCATGCAATAAAAGAACATCACTCCCCTCGCCTTCAATGGTGTAAGTTAAATTCATAAAAGTTTATTTTTTCTTAATATCACAATACTTAAACAAATAGCAAAAAAAAGCCACTGAATAGAGTAACTCATATGTGGTGGATTATAACCTGTATTTAAAGGGGCGCACTCAATAGCAACACCACAGTTTGAAGTTAAATGTATATATTTATTAGATAAATATATATTTTGATCAGTTTCAATGAAGTTTTTATCAATACGAAAAATGTATTCGGAACCAATACTGTCATCCTGTCCCACTGGTGATTTTATATCATAATTTAGTAAGAAACCTTGAAATCCATATCTAAAATTTCCTATCTTGAAGTTAATGTCTTCTAAGGGTATCCATCCATGATTTACAGTTAAATGAATATTATCTTGATCTTTATAAATAGCAACTATGTGATAACCAGATTCTCCGTTATAGACTCTTGAGCGCAATTTATAATAATCTATAAGATTAAATGAACCATTTAATTTAATATATGTATCACTTGGAGTTAAGTTTATTTCATCAATGCTTATTAAGTCTTGATTGATTTCATCATAAGTTAAACTTACATTGTTTTGGTATCTGTTGAATTGCCAATATGAAAGCATTAAAAAAATAAAAACAATTACAAAACCAAAATAAAATAAATTTTTATGAGGCAAAGACTTTAATTTTTCCATTTAGCATCTCCTCTTCTTTTGTCTCCATATGAGAAGAGTTCTGATTGATAACCTGTTACACAAACACCACCAAAATACATATCATTTGCTTCAGTAGTTGTTGTATTTTTAAGATTAATTTTTACACCAGGCTCAGATCGCACTGTTCCATCCATATTTACATGGTATCTTGGCTCATTAATTGATAATTGCCAATTATTGTTTTTTGTATAATTATTTATAACAAGTGCAAGTGAGGAACTAATTCTATCAGCCCCGGGTGAACCAATTGTAACAATACCATTTTTTGAATTAATAATTAAAGGACTCATATTTGAAATTAATCTTTCACCGTTTGTTTCACCAAGAAAACCCTGAGGGTTTAGTTCTATCTCTCCAAGAGAATTATTTAAATACATGCCAGTATTTTTACATATTACTCCAGAACCATAGCCACTAGAAAATGTAATTGAAAAATGGTTATTGTCTGTATCAGACGTATTAACTTGTACTGTAGAAGGTGAACTGGCAATACTTTTAATCTCTTTACTTACTTTATCTTTTCTATTTCCAAAAAATTCTAAATTATCTTTTCTGTCAAGGTAAACATTTTGTAATTGTTTTTCTATATTTTTAGGGTTGCTTTCTATTACGTCTAAATATTTTAAAACCATAAGGCCACCTATAGATGGACCATTATGTCCAGTTATTTTTAAATCTTTATAAATATGTTCAAACTTTGAATCATTTATAAGATCGTATGTTTCAAAATCTTTTTTTGTTGCATGCCCACCTTCCTTTTCTATAGTCTTCAGTACTTCATTAGAAATATCTCCATAATAAAAATTATCAAAGTCATTATCCGCTAGATGTTCTAATGTATCAGATAGTTTGTTTAGTTTGACTACACCATTTTCTAAATCATCTTCAAGTGGTTTAAGAACCTTAGCTGACTCATCATGCCACATATAGAGAGGTTTTAGAGAATGAATAAAATAATCCTTACTAGGTTGTGTTATTTTAAAACCATCTTTTGAAATTTTAATAGGAAACTCAAGAAGTATTTTAAGTGGTAATGTTGAATAATTTTTATATATAAAATCTAATATCTTGTAGATACCTGGAATAGCAAATGTATTAGCTCCTACATATGTTTCGACATGACCTCCATAAGTCATAGTAACTTTTTGTTTTTCGATACTCCCCTTCTTAAAAGAATTTGGAGATACAAAATAACCATCTATTGTATGTTGTGTATTTTTTTCACCATCATGATAAGTAAGCAAACCAGCTGAAGTTGGGGAACATACACCTAATTCAGTTACCATAGCCGTTACAACACTTGTTATTAAAACGTCAGCTGCATTTGGTGTCAAATCTGATATTGATTCTGCCGCTTTTACTGTATATTCAGATGTACTTGCTAATGAAACTTTCACACAAACATTTTAGTTTATAAAAAGATTATGCGAAGATATATATATGGATCCTGTAGTTAAAAAGTTTGACAATAACATATATCAAATAGATGTTCTTATGGAAAATAAAAAAGATAGAATGGCTTGTTACTATATTGATTCAGAAGATCCAATATTAATAGAAGTAGGACCATCTAACTCTTTTCCGTATTTAATTACAGGACTTGAATCTATTGGAATTAAAAATATTAAAAGATCTGCAATAACACATTTACACCTTGATCACGTAGGTGGTATCGGCCATATGGTCGAAGAATATAAAGATCATTTTGTTTATATACATGAACTCGGTGTGAAACATTTGCCAAATCCGGAAAAACTATGGAAAGCAGTCGCTGATGTTTATACAGAAGAATGGCTAGAAAATAATTGGGGCAAAATTAAGCCAACACCATTAGAGAATATAAAGACTCTAAATGACGGATATGAATTTAAACTTAGTAAAACAAGATTGTTAAAAGCTCTTTATAGCCCTGGTCATGCAAAACATCATTTCACTTTTTATGATGAAGAATCTGGAACGATGTTTATGGGTGATACTTTAGGTTTAATATATCCTCATGGTGAATTCGTTCAACCTAATTTACCTCCACCAGATTTTGATAAAGAAATATTATTTCAGACACTAGAAAATATAAGTAAGTATGACTTATCAAAATTAGCTATAGCTCATTTTGGAATGCACGATGATCCATACAGGTTGTTAGAAAACGCATATAAGAGTATAGAAAGCTGGATTAACTTTATAACATCTTTACCTGACACAAGCGATGAAGAAGCTGCCTCATTACTTATAAATTGGGTAAAAACAAACTACGAAATACTTTTAGTTGATAATATAACAATAGAAAATTACATTAAAAATATGAATCCTGTAATGCAAGTTACAGGAATTAGGAATTATCTAAATAAGAAAAACCCCTAGTTTCCTAGGGGCTCTTCAATAAAAGTCGGCGGTGTTCTACTCTCCCAGAGGGTTGCCCCTCAAGTACCATCGACGCTAGTGGACTTTACTTCCGTGTTCGGAATGGGAACGGGTGTATCCCCACTGCTATCACCACCGCAATTCTTTAAACTTTTTAAACATTCTATAGCAAGCACTCTTACGCCGTCTTCAGTTCAAGCCCTCGACTTATTAGTATCAGTCAGCTACATACATTACTGTACTTACACTTCTGACCTATCAACCTCATGTTCTATAAGGAGTCTTACCCGGTTAATCCGGTGAGAGTTCTTATCTTAGAAGAGGCTTCGCACTTAGATGCTTTCAGTGCTTATCCTTTCCGAACGTAGCTAACCAGCCGTGCCCTTGGCAGGACAACTGGCACACCAGCGGTTCGTTCATCCCGGTCCTCTCGTACTAGGGACAACTTTCTTCAAAACTCTTGCGTGCGCGACGGATAGGGACCGAACTGTCTCACGACGTTCTGAACCCAGCTCGCGTTCCTCTTTAATAGGCGAACAGCCTAACCCTTGGGACCTGCTCCAGCCCCAGGATGAGAAGAGCCGACATCGAGGTGCCAAACACCCCCGTCGATATGGACTCTTGGGGGGTATAAGCCTGTTATCCCCGGAGTACCTTTTAGCCGATGAGCCATGGCGCACCCACATGCAACCATGGGATCACTAGTTCCTACTTTCGTACCTGCTCCACTTGTTTGTGTCACAGTCAAGCCACCTTTTGCACTTACACTCGATGCGTGATTGCCGTCCACGCTGAGGTGACCTTAGAGCGCCTCCGTTACTTTTTAGGAGGCCACCGCCCCAGTGAAACTGCCCACCAGACAATGTCCCTGATCCGGATAACGGATCTAGGTTAGAGGCTCAATATGAAGAAAGTGGTATCTCAAGGATGACTCATTAGACACTAGCGCATCTAAATCATAGTCTCCCACTTATCCTGCATACTGCACATTAAACATCAATATCAAGTTGCAGTAAAGGTTCCGGGGTCTTTCCGTCCTGTCGCGCATAGTGAGCATCTTTACTCACATTGCAATTTCGCCGAGTCTCTGGTTGAGACAGTACTCAAATCGTTACACCATTCGTGCAGGTCGGAACTTACCCGACAAGGAATTTCGCTACCTTAGGACCGTTATAGTTACGGCCGCCGTTTACTGGGGCTTAATTTCAAAGCTTCGCCGAAGCTAACCTCTCCACTTAACCTTCCAGCACCGGGCAGGTGTCAGAGGGTATACGTTGTATT
>LULN01000543.1_pt1 | contig 12166 bp, 9 predicted proteins | sample 728131 | NCBI WGS metagenome assembly LULN01 (sample SAMN03860288, study PRJNA289734) | marine metagenome | biome: seawater column; feature: ocean; material: water; isolation source: Red Sea water column Station 149 - depth 100m | place: Saudi Arabia: Red Sea | collected 2011-10-15 | depth 100 m
GACCAGCTCCTTGAGCAGGCTGCGGCTCGGGTCGACGTCGAGGATGCGTCCGTCCGGCGCCGCGAGGCCGACGCCCTGCAGCCACGCCTCGAACTCCGGCGCCGGCCGCTTGCCGAGCACCCGGCGCACGTAGAGCGCGTCGTGGAAGGAGGTCGACTGGTAGCCGAGCATCACGTCGTCGGCGCCCGGCACCGCGATCACGAAGGTGCACCCGGCGACACCCAGGAGCGTGAGCAGGGTGTCCATGTCGTCGTCGTCGGCCTCGGCGTGGTTGGTGTAGCAGACGTCGACGCCCATCGGCAGGCCGAGCAGCTTGCCGCAGAAGTGGTCCTCCAGGCCGGCGCGGACGATCTGCTTGCCGTCGTAGAGGTACTCCGGGCCGATGAACCCGACCACGGTGTTGACCAGGAACGGGTCGAAGGCGCGGGCCAGGCCGTAGGCGCGGGCCTCGAGCGTCTGCTGGTCGACGGGCCGACCGCCGGTGCCGTGGTGGGCGTCGGCGGAGAGCGCGGAGCCCTGCCCGGTCTCGAAGTACATCGCCTGCGTGCCGACCGTGCCGCGCCCCAGCTCCTGCACCGCGGCGTGCGCCTCGGCGAGCTGGGCGATCGTGACCCCGAAGCCGTTGTTGGCGCCCTGGGTGCCGGCGATCGACTGGAACACCAGGTCGACCGGCTCGCCCGCCTCCATCAGGTCGATCGTGGTCGTGACGTGAGTGAGGACGCACGACTGGGTCGGGATCTCGTAGCGCTCGCGCACCTCGTCGAGCAGCCGCAGCAGTCGGGTGACCGTCTCCGGGCTGTCGGAGGCCGGGTTGATGCCGATCACCGCGTCGCCCGAGCCCAGCAGCAGCCCGTCGAGGACCGAGGTCGCCACCCCGGCCGGGTCGTCGGTGGGGTGGTTGGGCTGGAGACGGGTCGAGAGGCGGCCCGGCAGGCCCAGCGTCGTACGGAACGCGGTGGTGACGCGGCACGCCGCCCCGACGGTCACGAGGTCCTGGTTGCGCATCAGCTTGGAGACCGCGGCGACCATCTCGGGCAGCAGCCCCGGGCCCAGCCGGGCGAGCGTGGTCGCGGCGTCGGGCGCGACGGCGACCGTGAGCAGGTGGTCGCGCAGCTCGCCGACGGTCATCGAGCGGATCGGCGCGAAGGCGTCCGTGTCGTGCCGGTCGAGGATCAGCCGCGAGACGTCGTCGGTCTCCGGCGGGACGACGTGCTCGTCGAGGAAGCGGGTGAGCGGCACGTCGGCCAGCGCGTGTCTCGCCGCTGCGCGCTCCACGTCGCTCTGGGCCCCGCACCCCGCCAGGCGGTCCCCGGACCGGGCCGGGCTCGCCCTGCCGAGCAGGTCGACCAGCCCGTCGAACTCGAACGTGCGGCCGGCGAGGGCCTGGCGGTACCGCATGCGTCCTCCTGGGCTCCTGGGGCTGGGCGACGGGTCGACCCTAGGGCCGGCGCGGCGCCCGTGGCATCCGTCGAACGACGTACGGCGGCTGGCGGTGTGGGGCCGGGGCTGTGGAAAGCCGGGTGTCGTCGTCGGACGTGCGGCGTACCGTGGAGGACATGAGCCACCGGGCCAGCGACGACGAGATCCGCGACCAGGAGCGTGAGGAGCGCGAGGAGGTCGTGGACGTCGACGACGCTACGGCGATGGCTGCCTTGGCGAAGGTGATGAAGCGTGACGCTGAGCTGCTGAAGCGTCTGGCGCGGTGACCCGCCGACTCACTGTCGCTCTTGTCTCGGCGTACAACGAGGTCCTCTGCGCCGACACCGGCGAGAACCACGCGCTCCTGGACGCTGTGGGGCTGGCTGCCGCGCTGGAACGCCCCTGGTCCGGATACGGCGACTTCGAGGCGTTCCCGTCGATGTTCGACAAGGCCGCGGCGCTGCTGCACGGAATGGCCGCTCGTCAGGTCTTCGAGAACGGCAACAAGCGCACAGCCTGGGCGGCCGCCGTGGCGTTCCTGGACTTCAACGGCATCGACCTCGGGTACGTGCCGACCGTGCACGCCAACATGTTCGTCCGGGCTGTGGGCCTCGACCACTCGCTCGAGATCGCGGACGTGGCAGAGTGGTTCGAGGTGACCTACGAGCTGGGGCGTGCGCGGCCTTCCTGACGTCGCGCAGCGGGTGGCCGGCGGACTGTCGCCGCCACGCCCTACCCTCGACCGCAGCACAGGAGCCCTGGGAATGCGGCAGCGGGAGGTGGCATGGAGCTCGACGAGATCCGGATGCTCGCCGACACCAGCCCGGCCTGGCGTCTGCTCCGTGCTCGCAACGCGCCGCTGGTGCTGGCGTTCCTCGGTCGCCTCTTCGTCGAGCAGAACGAGGGTGCTCGCCCGCAGGCTGCGTTGACCGAGGCGCTCGACGACTTCCTGTGGGCGGCCAACCAGCAGCTGGCGGAAGGCGAGAGGTACACCGGGTCGCCGGCCACCTACCTCGACGATTGGTCGGCGCCCGGTGCCGGCTGGTTGCGGCGCTTCTACCCGCCCGACGGCGACGAGGCGCACTACGACGCCACCCCCGCACTGGAGAAGGCCTACGCCTGGGTCGGGTCCCTCCGAGCGCGTCCCAGCATCGGCACCGAGTCACGGCTGCACACCCTGGTCGACCTGCTGCGCCAGATCGTCCATGGGGCGCAAGCCGACCCGGAGACCCGTCTCGAGGAGCTCCGCCGCCGTCGCGCGGAGATCGACGCCGAGATCGAGGAGGTCGAGGCCGGGCGCGTGCGGGTGATGGAGGGAGCGGCCCTGCGCGAGCGCTATCAGTTCTTCGCCAGCACGGCACGCGAGCTGTTGGCCGACTTCCGCGAGGTCGAGGAGAACTTCCGGTCGCTGGACCGGGCTGCCCGTGAACGCATCGCCACCTGGGACGGCGGCAAGGGCGACCTGCTCGCCACGCTCGTGGCCGACCGCGCCGACATCGCCAGCTCCGACCAGGGACGGAGCTTCCAGGCGTTCTACGACTTCCTGCTCAGCCAGGAGCGCCAGGACGAGCTCGCCGACCTGCTGGAGCAGGTCCAAGCCCTCGAGGAGATCGACGTCGACCCGCGGGCCCGCCGTGCGCACCACGACTGGTACGACGCGGCCGAGCGCACCCAGGCGGTCGTCCGCTCGCTCTCCGAGCAGCTGCGGCGCTTCCTCGACGACCAGGTGTGGCTGGAGAACCGACGGGTCCTCGAGCTGGTCCGGCAGATCGAGGCCTCCGCGCTGGCGCTGCGGGCGGCACCCCCGGCGGTCGGTCTCGAGGTCGACGAAACCGAGGTGAAGCTCAGCCTGCCGTTCGAGCGGCCGCTCTACGACGTCCGTCCCGCGAGCCAGGTGGACTCGAGGATCCCCACGGGGGAGGTGGAGGAGATCGACACAGCCGGGCTGTTCGACCAGACGTTCGTGGACACCGCCCGGCTCGCCGAGCAGCTGCGCGCCGTCGTACCCTCCCGCAGCTCGGCGCTGCTCCACGAGGTCATCGAGCTCTACCCCCTGCGCGACGGACTCGCGGAGCTCCTCGGCTACCTCGCCCTGACCGACGAGAACCTGCGCGTCGAGCTCGACGAGAGCCGCACGATCACCGTCTCGTGGCACGACGACCGGGTCGGCACGCGGACCGTGCGCATGCCGCAGGCCACCGTGGTGAGATCGTGAGGCCACGATGAGGACCGAGCAGGAGACCGCAGCCTCCGTCGCGGTCATCACCTTGATGCGCGGAGTCGTCTACCGCGAAGCCCAGGAGCAGGTGTGGCAGACCCTGCTGCGCCACGGGGCGCCCGTGCGCGACCACTTCGACATGATCGGAGTCGATGTCGTCGTCGACGAGACCGAGGGCTACGCCTACCTCCGTGCCCGTGACGAGGAGGACGGTCTGCCCCGCCTGGTCAAGCGTCGCAGCCTCTCCTACCCCGTCAGCCTGATGCTGGTCCTGCTGCGCAAGCGGATGGTCGAGTGGGAGTCCACGTCCCAGGAGCCACGGCTGATCCTGACCCGAGACCAGATCGCGGAGATGGTGTCGCTCTTCCTCGCCGACACCCCCAACCAGGCGCGCCAGGTCGATCAGGTGGACACCACGATCGGGAAGGTGGTCGCCCTCGGCTTCCTGCGCCGGCTGCGTGGGCAGCGCGACACCTTCGAGGTCCGCCGCGTCCTCAAGGCGTACGTCGACGCGCAGACGCTCGCCGACTTCGCGGCCCGTCTCGAGGACTACCGCGGCGCCGCCGGAGGTGCGCGGGATGAGTGACGGTCTCTTTTCGGCCCTGGAGCTGGACGGGCCGTCGGCGGCGCGCGTGGGGTGGCGGCTGCACCGGATCGAGGTGCTCAACTGGGGGACCTTCGACGGACGTGTCTGGGCGTTGCACCTCGACGGTGAGAACACCCTGCTGACCGGCGACATCGGCAGCGGCAAGTCCACCCTCGTCGATGCCGTGACCACCCTGCTGCTCCCGGCGCACCGCATCTCCTACAACAAGGCCGCCGGCGCCGAGTCGCGCGAGCGCTCCTTGAGGTCCTACGTCGAGGGGCACTACAAGTCCGAGCGCATCGAGAGCACGGGCACCTCGCGACCGGTGGGGCTGCGCGACCACCGCTCCTACTCGGTCATCCTCGGTGTCTTCGCCAACGACGACGCCCCGGAGCCGGTCACCCTGGCCCAGGTCTTCACCCAGCGTGATCGGGCCGGACAACCGGACCGGTTCTTCGTCACCGCCGAGCGCGACCTGGCCGTGGAACGGGACTTCGCGGGCTTCGGCACCGACCTGAACGCGCCGACAAGGACTTCCCGGCGTACGGCCAACGGATGAGGCGCCTCCTCGGCATCGCCTCGGAGCAGGCGCTGGAGCTCTTCCACCAGACCGTCTCGATGAAGTCGGTGGGCAACCTCAACGACTTCGTGCGCACGCACATGCTGGAGCCCTCGGACCCGACCGAGCGGATCGCCCAGGTGGTCGCCCACGTCGAGGACCTCACGCGTGCCCACGACGCGGTGCGCCGTGCCCAGGACCAGCTGGCGGCCCTGGACCCCCTGCTGATCACCTGCGACAAGCACGATGCCCTCGCCGAGGAGCGGGCTGCGACGGGTCGCCGCCGCGATGCCGTGGCGCTGTTCTTCACCGAGCACAAGATCGGCCTGCTCGAGCAGAGGCAGACCTCCCTGGGGAAGACCCTGGACGCCCTCGCGACCGAACGTGTGGGCATCACCTCACGTCTGGAGCAGGCGCGAACGCGGCAGGCCAGATTGATCGGCGAGCGTGCTGCAGCAGGCGGTGACCGGGTCGCCGACCTCGAGCAGACGGTCAAGGAGCTGCGCGAGCTGGCCGAGCAACGCAGGGCACGGTCGGAGAAGTACGCGCGGCTGCTGGAGGACGCGGGGCTGGACCAGGTCGTCGACGGCCAGTCCTTCCACGAACGGTCGGTGGAGGCGCGGGCCGCGTACGACGAGGCCGCCCCGCAGCTGCGTGCGTTGGACGCCGGACTCGCCGAGGCGATGGGTCGTCGCGCCGGAGTCCGCGAGCAGGTCGCCGACGTGCGGGCCGACCTGGACAGCCTGGCCGGACGACCGACCAACCTGCCCCGGGAGAGCCTTCGCCTGCGCGAGCGGCTGTGCGCAGAACTGGGGCTCGCCGAGGACGAGGTGCCCTTCGTCGGAGAGCTTCTCGAGGTCGCCGAGGAGCACTCCTCGTGGCGGGGTGCCGCCGAGCGCGTGCTCCGGGGGTTCGGACTGTCGCTGTTGGTGCCGCAGCGTCATTACCGGCAGGTCGCCGACTGGGTCGACAGCCACCACCTGGGTGCGCGCCTGGTCTACCACCGGGTCCCCGAGCGTCAGGTGCGCGTGCAGCCCGATGCGGACGGCATGCACCTGCGCCTCGTCGACACGTTGCTCCTGGAGCCGGGGCCGTTCGAGACCTTCCTGGCCGGAGAGCTGCGACGCCGTGCCGACCACCGGTGTGTGGACTCGGTGGCGGAGCTGGCCGAGGCCGAGCGCGCGGTCACGCGGCAGGGCCAGGTCCGTGCCGGCGCCCGCCACGAGAAGGACGACCGGCGACGGGTCGACGACCCACGCTCGTGGGTCCTCGGTCGGTCGAACGCTCGCAAGATCGAGGCCCTGACAGAGGAGCTGCACCGGTTGCAGGAGGCGCTGACGGCTGCCGAGGCCGAGGTCGAGTCCGTCGAGGCGGACAGGGACGCGGTGCGTCAGCGGGCCGAGACGTTGAGCAACGTCGCGCAGTTCGGGTCCTGGACAGAGGTCGACGTCGCCACTCCGATCGACCAGGCCGAGGCAGCCGAGGCGGAGCGCCGGCGCCTGTTGGCCGGCTCGTCGCGACTGGCCGAGGTGGACCGTGCCCTGTCGGCCGTCGAGGAGGAGATCGCCAACCTCGACGAGCGACGCACCGACGTCGACGGACGTCTTCGCGTCGCTGAGTCCGATCGCGACCGCAGCGCCCGTGACCTGGCCGTCGCCGGCGACCTCGTGGCCGCAGCGGGCGAGGAGGTCGTGGCGCTGGCTCGCGCGGAGTACCCCACCCTGGCCCCGCGCGCGGTGGACGTCACCGAGCCCGGCGAGTGCGACCGGCGGGGGGGCGACGTGGCGCGGTCGCTCACCGCCGACATGGAGCGGCTGCAGCTGCAGATGAACGGCCTCGCCACGTCGGCGCAGACGCAGATGACGGCGATCAAGGCGCAGTGGCCGGCTCTCACGACCGAGATGGACGCCTCCATCGCGGCGGCCGGGGAGTACCGAGCGTTCCGCGATCGGGTCCGCCGTGACGACCTGCCGAAGTTCGAGGCCGAGTTCAAGCGCCAGCTCAACACCAACGCCATCCGTGACCTGGCCGGGCTGGCCACCTGGTTGCGGCGCGAGGCCGACGACATCCGTGATCGCGTCGAGCTCATCAACGAGTCGCTCCACGCCATCGACTACTCCCCGGGCCGCTTCATCAAGCTCCTCGTGGAGCCGACGGTGAACACCGAGGTGCGTCAGTTCCGCGAGGACCTCCGGGCGGTGACCCGCGGTGCGCTCGACGGCGACAGCGACCAGTACTCAGAGCAGCGCTTCCTCGACGTCAAGCGCATCGTGGACCGGTTCCGCGGGCGGGACGGCCACGCCGACAGCGACAAGACATGGACCCGGCGCGTCACCGACGTTCGCACGTGGTTCACGTTCTCGGCCGCCGAGCTGGAGCGCGACACAGGGGTCGAGCACGAGCACTATCGCGACTCCGACGGCAAGTCGGGCGGACAGAAGGAGAAGCTCGCCTACACCATCCTGGCGGCGTCGCTGGCCTACCAGTTCAAGCTGCAATGGGGCACCACGGCGTCGCGCGACTTCCGGTTCGCGGTCATCGACGAGGCCTTCGGACGCGGGTCGGACCTCTCGACGCGCTACGCGCTGTCCCTCTTCGGACGGCTCGGGCTCCAGCTGCTCATCGTCACCCCGTTGCAGAAGGTCCACGTGATCGAGCCGTACGTGTCGGCCATCGGGTTCGTGGAGAATCGCGACGGTCGCGACTCGCGCGTGCAGACGCTGACCGTGGAGGACTACCGCCGGCGTCGCGACGGTCATGGCTGACCGCGCGACGTGGTCGACTCCCGACGTCGTCGCCGCTCGGCTCCGGCCACGGTGGCGGTCGGGGGCGCTGCTGGCGGCGTACGCCCGCGGGGAGGCCTTCGAGCCCGTCCGGGTGCGGTTGCGCGGTCCGTCGGCCCGTGAGCTCGGTGAGGACCTGGAGGCCGTGCGGTCCTGGAGCCGTGCGTGGGAGCGCGAGGCGCCCGGCCGGTTCGAGATCGAGCGACGCTCACTGGGAGCGCGGACGGTGGGCGCATCGGAGCTCCCCGTAGCCGTCGTGGTCACGGACTGGGAGCAGGCGTGGCGCACGCTCGCTGTCGAGGGCGACGTGCAGGCCTGGCGCTCGAGGGTGGAGCTCGTGCGAGCCGACGCCGAGGTGCTGACGTGGGTGCTGGGTCATCCGCACGCCGCGCTGGCGGTGCCCGAGGAGGAGTGGATGCTCGTGCTGTCCGCTCTGGGATGGTTGCGTGCTGAGCGGGGGAGCGGTCGCCGGTTGCGCGAGATCACCGCGCCCGGCGTCGACACCAAGTGCGTCGAACGGCATCGAGGTCTGCTGGCCGGGGTGCTCGGGGTGTCGGCGTCGACGGACGGGTTCCTGGCCGGGTTGGGGCTGGTCGGGCCGCCCGCTCGGTTGCGCCTGCGGCTCGGCGCCGAGGTGGGGGAGGGGCCGCTGCGCGACGTCACCGCCCCGGTGGAGGAGTGGGCGGCGCTCGACCTCGACGTGGCCTCGGCTGTGATCGTGGAGAACGAGACCACGTTCCTCACGGTCCCGGTCCCGCGACGAGGGGTGACGATCTTCGGGGAGGGCTTCCGGGTGTCCCGTGCCGGGCGGCTGCCCTGGCTGGCGAAGGTGCCCGTGCACTATTGGGGTGACCTCGACACCCACGGGTTCGCGATCCTCGACCAGCTGCGCGCGTGGTTGCCGCAGACGAGGTCGTTCCTGATGGACGAGCAGACACTGCTGCAGCACCGCGAGCGTTGGGTCGCGGAGCCGTCGCCGACCACGGCGGACCTGACGCGACTGACCGCGGCTGAGCGGGGGGTCTACGAGGACCTGGTGACCGACCGCTACGGCGATCGGGTGCGTCTCGAGCAGGAGCGCGTCGACTGGGCCTGGGTGAGTGATCGGTGGCCGGTCGAGGCCTGAGCCATGGTCGGTCGAGTGATCGGCTTCGTCTCGCGCCCCGGCCGTACGCAGCCGCCCTTCAGCCGGCGGACGGGACCTCGCACCACAGCAGCATCTCTGCGGCTCGGGCGGCGGCGTGCGGCGGCAGGCACTCGGCGAGCACTCGCCACCGGTCTCGCTTGGCCGGTGTGGCGTGCCGGGCCAGCCGCTCCGGCGTCAGGTGCGGGTCGAGCATCAGGTCGGCGATGGTGTGCCTGTGCGTCCGTACGTGCTCGCGTCCTCGGTCGGCGAGCCGCAGCGCCGCGTCGACGGCTTGGCCGATGACGCGGTCGGGCCCCTGACGGTCACGCCCGAGGTCGTGGTCGTGCCCGAGGCCGAGCAGGGAGGTCCAGGACTGGTGCGGCAGGTCGCTGGTGGTCGAGGACTCCGAGAGGTAGGAGAAACCCGTCGGGATGCGGCCGGCGCGGCACCGGGTCGCCAGGATCTCGATCCAGTGGTGCGGGCTCCGGGCCACGGCCCTGGCCGTGACCTCGTCGATGGGGAGCGGGCGCCAGTCGAGGGCCGTGCCCGGGCCTGCTTCGACCGGGACCAGCCGACCGAGCACGTGGCTGCCCGGCGGGACCTGCTCGGTCAGGCCGAGGTCGAGCACCTCGTGCTCCTCCCCGGACTCAGCATCGACCAGGGCCAGGGACTCGCCCCGGGTCTCCCCGACGCGGAAGCCGCCCATCGGGGCGCCGGCCCAGCGTCGTACGCCGGAGCGGTCGACGAGCTCGGGAGCGGCGGCGACCAGCAGGTCGGCGAGCGCGTCGCCCTCGTGGACGTCTGCCTGGCGTGTCACCCAGTCGCGCGCGAAGAGGTAGGCGGGGACCTGCTCCGGGTGCTCGCACCCGATCCGGGAGACGTCGACGCCACCGGGGTGACCCACGACGACGCCGAGCTCGATCGCCGTAGGGATCGCGTGGTCCTCGCGACGCGGGAGTCGACGCGCCACCTCGGTGAGGTGTCTTGCGACCATCCAGCCTGGCGCGGCGTCGCCGAGGCCGGCCAGGATCCTCAAGCGTTGGCCGTGCGTCGACCGTTGGAAGAACGGGACCGAGAGGTGCTGGCTGGCGGCGGTCTCCCAGTCGCCTCGGAGCTCCGCCTCGTGCGCGCGGGCATACGCGGCGAGATGGTCGTCGGTGAGCTGGCTGGTGATGGAACGGTACGGGCGTCGGGTCATGCTCCCGAGCGTCGGCGATCAGCGGGGCCTTCCGGGGCGAGTGGAGGGAGCCTGTGGATGCGGCCGCTGGTCGTGGGGGCTGTGGACGGCTGGCGGGTTCGGCGGCGGCAGCGTCGGGATACGACGAATTAGTTCTCACCCTTACTGCGCAGTAAGGGTGAGATCGCGGGGACGTGGGGGACCATCAGGACCGCGAGGCTGGAGAAGGTGAAGCCGGAGCCGAGGCCGCCGAGCGCCATCACCGCGAGCGCCTGCCACAGGTGGTCGTGCCACACCGCCAGCGCCAGCGTGGCGCTCATGAACATCAGGCTCCCGGCGGGCAGCAGGACGCGATGGCCCACGCGCGCGAGCACGAGGCGGGCGAGCTGGTTGCCGAGGACCGACATGAGGGAGTACGGCACGAGCACCATGCCGGCCGCGAGCACGCTCTCCCCGAGGCCGAAGCCCGGGGAGTCGGCGCGGACCAGGACGACGACCAGGGTGAGCAGGGAGTACATCCCCAGGCCGGCGACGATCGCCACCAGGTTGGGCGCCGCGATGCCGGGGCGCACCGCCAAGCGGAGGTCGACGAGGGGGAACCTGCTGCGCAGCGTGTACGTCGTCCAGCCGGCCAGGCCGAGCACCCCGAGCGTCCCCAGGCCGATCGTCCGGGCGCTGGTCCAGCCCCACACCTCGCCCTCGGAGATCGCCAGCAGCGTCGCCAGCATCGCGACCGTCAGCCCCGCCGCCCCGACCCAGTCGACGCGGCCGCGCTCGTCGCCCGGGGCCGGTGGCACGAAGCGCCACGCCATCAGCAGGCTGATGCCGGTCAGCACCGCGCCGAGCAGGTAGGCCGCGACGAGCCCGCCGAGCTCGGCCATCAGCGCGGTGAGGGGGTACCCCAGGCCCGCGCCCGCCACCATCGTCACGCTCAGCAGCGCGATCGCGCGGGAGGTCCGCTCGCCGGTCGTCTCGTCCCTGGCCACCGCCATCGCCAGCGGCACCAGCGACATCCCGATGCCCTGCAGCGCCCGGGCCGCCACGAGGACACCGAACACGCCCAGCGGCACCGACACCGCGGCCAGGACGGTGCCGGCCAGGACCGTCGCCAGGCCCGCGAGGATGGTCGGGCGGCGTACCCTCCCCGCCGCGAAGCGGCCCACCACCGGCGTGCTCACCGCCCCCGCGAGCAGAGCGGCCGTCAGGCTCCACTGCGCGGTCGTGAGGCGGACGTCGAAGGCGTCGACCACGCTCGGCACCAGCGGCGCCCCGAGGCTGCTGGTGATCGCGGTGATCGTGGTCAGCAGGGCGAGGGTGGTGAGGAGGAGGGGGCGGGGCGCTGAGGGGTGTGGTCTCGACGCCCGCTCGTCGCTGGCGCTCCTCGCTGCTCGACCACCGGGTGCGGCCGACGCGGTCCCCCGGTTGTCCACGTCAACCACGGTAGGTGCTGAGGCGGGCTGACCCGGTGTCCACGCCTCGTTCTAGGGTGGTCCGGTGAGCGAGGACACATCTCGGACCGTCCCTCCGGCCTCGGCCCAGACCGTGCCTCCCGTGCTGTGGGAGCCCGCCGCGTGGGAGGACTCCCGGCTGGGCCGCTTCGCGCTGCGGCTGGAGGCCGACTACGGCGTCGACCTCGGGCGTGACTACGAGGCGCTGCGCCGGTGGAGCCTGGAGCACCTCGACACCTTCTGGCTCGAGGTCTGGCGCGAGCTGCGGCTGCCGGCCTCGCCCGAGCCGACGGTGGCGCTGGCCGACGAGCGGCTGCCGGGGGCCGTGTGGTTCCCCGAGGTCACCACCAACTACGCCGAGGCGATGCTCGCGCTGCCCGGTCGCGCCGAGGACGACGTCGTGGTCGTCTCGCGGTCCCAGTCGCGCGAGGAGCGCACCTGGACCGCCGCCGAGCTGCGCCTCGACGTCGCACGCGTCCGGGCCGGGCTGGTGTCGCTCGGGGTCGAGCGGGGCGACCGCGTGGCGGCGTACGCGCCCAACATCGGCGAGACGCTGGTCCTGCTGCTCGCGCTGCTGCTCGCCTCGGGCGTCGGCCTGGGCGCCTGGTGGTTCGGCTGGGCGCGATACGAGACGGTGCCGACCGTCCTCGGCCAGAGCCGCGCGTCGGCGATCCAGGAGCTGGAGGAGGCCGGCTTCGAGGTCGACCTCGCCGACGGCGTCTACAGCGAGTCCGTCGACAAGAACCACGTGGTGAGCAGCAGCCCCGAGCCCGGCGAGCGGGTGCTGCCCGGCGAGACGGTGACGGTGGTGCTGTCCCTGGGCGTGGAGAAGTACCCCGTGCCCGACCTC
>LULN01000483.1_pt1 | contig 12119 bp, 13 predicted proteins | sample 728131 | NCBI WGS metagenome assembly LULN01 (sample SAMN03860288, study PRJNA289734) | marine metagenome | biome: seawater column; feature: ocean; material: water; isolation source: Red Sea water column Station 149 - depth 100m | place: Saudi Arabia: Red Sea | collected 2011-10-15 | depth 100 m
GACTACGTCAGTAACCCAAGACAGGGAGTAACCGCAGCCAGCAAGGGTCCAGAAGTCATCATCAACAACGTCACCTATCGACAACTCAAGTCAGGGCTTGTTGATGTTGATACGGCAACCTCCCTCCTTGGCGAGAAGACAAACGAGTTGTGGTACCCCGAAGAACTTGCTTCAGCCATTGAAGACTACCTTGTTCGAATCACAGACGATACTACGATTCGTGGCGTCGCAAAGGTGTTCGATTGGCTCCAGTCGGTATGGAAAGGGTCAGTCCTTCTGAACCCTGCGTGGACAACCGTAAACGTCATTGGGGGAATTATTCACTCCATTGTTGCGGGTGGCGTATCTCCGGCAGACTTCATCAAGCACTGGGGAACAGCAAACCGTCTGTCTAATTCGTTCCACTTCGGTGGAAGGAAGGGCGGGGTTGTTCCTTGGGGTAAGGGGATTAACTTCGACCCCGACAAGAGGACTGTTGTCGGTGGACGGGAATTGGGTGACGCCGAACTGGCTCGTGAACTCGTAAGCATTAACGCTATTGACGGAAGCCAAGTAGCCCGAGAAGTGATGACCGTGCATCGAACGGCATTCGCAAGTGCGAACCCCCGCGATAAGAAGAACGCTGCTGAATGGCTACGATATCTGGCGACCATGGGGCCCATGGGATCGTGGTGGTTCAAGTTCAACGCCTCTATTGACGACACCTTCCGCACCCTTGTATATCTCGCTCGACGAGACAAGGGTGACTCGGCAGAAGGTGCAATCTTGGCGATGAAGCGTGCCCACTTCGACTACGGTGACTTCACTCGGTACGAGGACAAGATTGGCCGACGAGTCATCCCGTTCTACGCTTGGATGCGAAACAACATCGGACTTCAGTTCAGCCTGCTTCTTGAGAAGCCCGCATACGCGGCTAGTTACCAGAAGATCAAGCACGCCACTGAGGAAGCCCTTGGCCAAGAAGAAAAGGTTCCGGAGTTTATGCTGCCTCGATACTTGCGGAATAGCCTTGTGGGCCAGATCGCAGGCAATGACGGGGAAAACAGGGCACTAAACATCGGATCACTTACCCCGATTCAGGATCTCATGGAGATCGGGCAGGGTATTTATGGGGCCGAAGGCTTCGAGGAGATGATGCACTACTTCCTCAACAGTAGTAGTCCTGTCTTGAAGATCCCAATGGAACTTGCGATGGGCAAGACTTCCTTTACCGGGGAAGATATTGGTGATCCTGATCTCGGAGAGAAGAGCATCAGAGAGTACATGCTGGATCAGATCGGATACACGGCGTCGATCAAGGGGTACTCCAAGGCGGCGCAAGAAGGTGGCCTCCTTGATGCACTGATGAGGCTGTCCGTCCGTGGACGATGGAAGAAATTGGACATCAGTAAACTTCAAGTCGGAATCTCTATTGATGAGAGTGAAGAGATCAAGAAGTTGCGTCGTGCCCTGAACAAGAGATACGCCGAAGGAGACACGGAGGCAACTCAACGGATCGCCATGAGGATCATTGAACGGTACCGGGTGATGTACTTCTCCGGTGTCAAGGACCGTGTGCCTCGCGTTCTATGGCCGATGTTCCGCCGCGAGCAAGGGGTCATGAGGCGAGAAGGTCTGAGGGACCACCGATGGATCCCCCAGCAAAGACCTGTGAGGTGACTCTTGGGGATCGCTAGATTTGCCGCTGTGAGTTGTGTCCATGTCCCGCATCAAGACGAAGATGCAAAGGAATGGATGCGTAAGAATCTTGAGGGTAGGGACTTAACCCATTTCGTTCTACTTGGCGACCTGATGGACGCGGCTGCCGCATCGGTTCACCCAGACGAGGCAGAGCACGCCCTAGAGGACGAGTACATCGAAGCGGCTGGATACTTATCCGACATTATGGAAGTGATACCAGATGACTGCAAACTCATCTGGTGTCTCGGGAATCACGACGACAACATTCAGACCAATGACTCAAGGCGAACCGACAAGGCTGTCCGGTCGCTTCTTCACTGGAACAAGCATTATCTAGTCGGCTCCCTGTTCCGGAAGTGGCAGCAGATCCCATACGTCAAAAGTAAGCGAGGGCTATACAAACTAGGTCAAGTTGTCTTCTACCACGGCTTTGACTGCGGGGCCAACTCAGATGAGTTGGAGGGCTTGCAGATGAACTATCTTGCGGGCGGTCATTCTTGGGGCCTGACAGTACGGGGCCAGACGCAGCGACCAGTGAAGGTGACTCAAGCCAAGCGATCCAGCAAGGTTCTCCTGCCCCAGTTCTACGCCAATGTGGGCAGTGTAGGGCTGGGGAACAAGCAGCCCCACTACATGAAACGCAAGGATGTGTCACAATGGGGGGTGGGGATGCTAATTGGTGAGGCTAAAATAGGGAAGAACAGCCGGTTCAGAACCAAGGAATGGGACGCTGAACTACTTACCAAGGATAAGAACTGATGCCCAAGAAGTTCAAGCCACCATACCCGCTCGTCTGGGTGGAGTGGGTTGACTCTTGTGAGCCAGCGAATAATGCCGAGGTCGAGGAGCACGAGATCCCCTCGCCGCAGAAACTCATTCAGGTAGGCCACCTAGTAAAGACAACCGACGACGCCATTAGCGTCGCCGGTTGCTTCAAGCCTGAATCGAAATCTTACGATTACGTCATCACGATTCCAAGATTTGCGGTCTCCAAGATTCGTAATCTTAAGACCTGAGAATCTTGGGTCAGTCTGCCTTCTGGATTTCTCCAGTGCTAGTAATCGTTCTTTCTGAGAACACGTCACCATTCGACTTGTAGACGCGACTCTTGTTGTCCGCATCAGTCTTCCAGCGGTGATCAAAGTGGGCAATTGTCAGATACAGTGCTCGACCAACGGTAAGAACCGAGAAGTTCTCCGCCGACATTGATTGGGCAAGATCAATCTTGACCCCGTCAGTGCCGGTGTCAGCAAGGATTGCATCAACATCCGTCTTCAACTGCTCGCCGAATGTGCCGGACGAAGTATGGCCAGATGTGGCCTCATCCCACACTGCATCCGCGATTTCAGCACCGACCGTAGCAGCCAATTGGCTGTTAGTGATTGCATCCGTAGCAATCTTGGCCGATGTTATGCAGTTGCTTGCGAATGAACCGGCAGCCAATGCGCCGGACGAGAGCGTTTCGGTGAACAACTCCAAGTTGTCCGCCGCCGTTGCATCGCCACTAATCTTCGTAACGTTAACTGTAAGTTGCGTTCCTCCCTCGACAATTGACTCAAGCGTATTCGCTGCCGTCGCATCACCACTAACGCCGCCAACATCGACACTAAGGAGATTAGTAGTGCCGTTGACAGTGACAGCAGTCCCGTTGAACTTAGATACATCAACGAGTCCGTTTGCATCAACATCTAGGGTATTGCCCGGGGTGGTAGCCCGAACGAGATCATCTACGGTGACAGCGGTGGTTTCAACTACGCAGACGAACTTACCTGCCGCTGGGCTGGTGTCACCAGCCCTGACAAAGTAACGGCCTGCGGAGCCGAACTCACTCGCTCCGATACGAAGGGCATAAAGACCCTCACCGATTTCCTTCCAGTCGTTCGTTGTGACTGAATAGGACGTGAATGATGTTGCCGAGGCAAGGGCGTAGTCAACGTCCATATCGCCATAAGCAATGCCAGTCTCACCTGTCTTAGCGTCCGTGTTATCCAGAAGGATAACCGGAATCCAAATGTCGGTGGAGATCTTAGCCCGGTATACCGGGATCGCGCCAGTACCTGAAGTATAGGTTCCACTGATAGCCATGTGCTACCTCCTATCTATTCAGGATCAAGCCGCGAACGTAATCAGAGGACTCACGAAAGTACGGTCGCCGACGGAAATCTCAACCTTGTAGAAGTCCGCGCCGGTGGTGTCTTCGACAGCCATGACAAGTTTGCCGTCAGTATCAGTACGAGCATGAGCGAGAGCGTCGCCCGTATGCTCTGTCATAATCGTACCTGTTGATGCGGTAAGGTCGGTGTTTGCCGTATCAAGGGCACCTTGAGAAGCACCTGCGGCATCCGAGGCAATCAAAGCCCACAGTACGGTAACTGGCCGACCAAGGTTGCGGCCCTTAAGGTCAAGGAGTTGGGCAGTAACGTCAATCGAGTTACTACCTTCAGTACCGATCGTCCACTCCACGTCGAAGCACATGGAGTTCAACTTCTCCCATACGCTTGTCCGGTTTCGGGGACCACCGCCCTGACCAGTCGTGTTATTGACTGCATCAGCAGTGGTGTAGTTAACCGCATCAATCTTGAAGGGAGAGTTGCGTGTTTCGGTATTTCGCTTTGCCATTGATTTTTTCCTTTCAATCGGCGTAATGCCGAGGCCGAAGCCTCGATTGTTGGGAACCCTACCAGCCGGGTACCTCGACTGGTAAGGCTAGGGGAGGATCACTTGAGATTATATGCCTTGCTCATATCTGGAACTGACACAGGCCGAGCATATTTGTCGTTTAATTTCTTCCATGACCTCTCGGCGTACTTCCTGAAATCAGGAAACCGATCATCCACATATTTCTTGATGCCTTCCTTCTTGGCCTTCTTGGCCCGGGCGAAGTATTCGTAGACAGCCTTTACGGGGTCTTCGCCCTCATACGAGTTGGCGGCTTTGACTAGGCTTCCAATCATCGGGACAAGGGAACTTGTGAGAGGAAAGTGCTTCTCGGGAGCCAGATCAGTATAGAACTTACACCTGTTGCCTCGGAGTCGGTAGACCATAAAGACCTTCCGCTCCTTATGCCAACAAAGATTGCATTGGTATCTCTCAAATAACTCCCGATCCAATTCCTTCGCGCCTACACCACCCCCATCTGGGCAGAGATCAAAGTCAGTCTCTAAAAGTTTGTGTCGTCTCGGGTCCATCATTAGCCTCCGTCTCATACTTAACGATAGTTCGCAGAGAGTCTACAGAAAGATGTTCAAGGATGTGCTCAGGCACCCCCATATCAACAATCCGATCTATAAGAATCTTTCTTGTTTCCCTGATTGATTCCACAAGTTTGTCCATCCGTCTACCTTTTCCTTTTCGGCCTACATGCAATAAGCGCGATTGCAAAAAGAGCCAATCCTCCGGGTGCAGGAACAATAAATCCGCTTAGATCCTGAACGCTTGACTTGAATGACTTGATTGATCCAAGCCATTCAGTGATCGAATCCAGAGCCTCTTTACCAAAGATTGCTCCGATGCCTACAGCGACTGCCGTCAAGATAAACACTCGCTTGTTAAGTTGCTTGATTGCTCGATCCTTCGACTGACCGCGTTTCTTGCACTCGCTCAATTCATGCTTGGTCTGTGCCAACTCCTTAGTTTGGCAGACCGGACAATCGTTTGGTTCCATTGTCATCATCCCGAATAAAAGAACGGGAGGGGGCGGGCCGAAGCCTACCCCCTCCCATTCAAGGAGCGACTAACTCATGATCAGAGCGTCGAGTCGAGTCCAAGGATGCGCACGTTGCGCTTGGGACCGACGTTGATCCATGCGTACAACTGCTCGCCCTGAGCCTCGAATTCCTTCGAGGGACGACCGGAGTACTTGGCGAGGTAGCCCTGACCGCCGGTTTCGTTGTTGTACATCTTGCGGTTCCAGATACCAGCCATGGAGCCGGGCAGGAAGTCGAAGGATGAACCACCGGGGAACGGCTCAACCATTTCCCAAGTCTCCATGTCAAGGAAGTCGATCACGCCGTAAGCGGCCATATCGTCAACCGTGAGAGCCACGGAGCCAAGAGTCGGGTATCGCGGTTCATCACGATCATTCGCTTGTCAGCATCCAGATAAGAGCCGTTTGCCCAGCCAACTGCTTCGCCCGCCTGACGGAAATGATCTTCCGTCAACTGGACGGCAGAGCCACCGGCTGAAGCATCAATGCGTACCGGCATCATTGTGCGGTAGGTAGCATTGAGGCGGTCTCCGGTTGCAATGCTGAAGTAATCCTGTGAAGGATCGAAGAAGTTGTCAAGCGAACCACTGGCAGTAGGTGCCGTGCGATCGGACGCACCGGAACCAAGGGTCAGCGTGTCGTCAAGGTGGATCTCGACAGTATCACCATCAGTCTCGAACTCTGTCTTGAGAAGGTCGAAACTGGTGTGGTCGGTGGTGTCATCGTGATCCTTTGACGTTCCGGACTCAAGGCCCAAGACGATGGTGTAATCAACCGGATTGACATTAATGACCCGAACGTGGCGGACAATAAAGTCGTTGTGGTTGACATTGTAGAGATCAACCATGTCGCCGTCGGCGATATGGGCGATAGCGGTGCCTGTCACCTTGACAATACAAGTAGTAAGACTTGTTGCCATTGCGGACGCACTGTCGTACAGATCGCTATCGTTCTTCTTGATACCAGAAATGGTTGCGAGTTTCTGGTTTGCCGTGTAGTGGAACGAACCGGCAAACTCTTCAGCGACATCCTCAAGACCATCTTCGATGTCCTTGCGGATGAAGTCGCCCATGTCATCCTTGAAGGTGGCATCGGACTTCTTCTTGATGTCGTACCAAGTGGTTTGGAAACCAATTTGAAGAGCGTTGAAGTCGTTGGCCGTTGAATCCGTGTGGTTAAACCGCACGTTGTAGGTCGCGTATGCGCCCGGGCCGGGATCTGGGGGAGGAGCCATAAGGTCGCTGGTAATGCGAGCCGAACGGTTCTTACGGGTTTTCATCGTCACTTCCATGGAAGTGCCGAGAACCTTACGCTTGGGATTTTTGGCAATCGCACGGGTCGTCTTACCGAACCGCTTCAGGTAATCGCCCACACCGGGACGATAGAACTGCTCGAACGCCGAAGACCAAGTCGTAAGGTAAGCGATAACAGGATCGGAAATAGCCATGTGGCCTTACCTTTACTTGCTTGAAGGCTGACCCGCTGAAGCAGCATCTTCAAATCTTTGCTGCGTCCATTCAGAAATCTCCCGTGCTCGCTTTTCCTTGAGGTCAGAAGGACTAAGTTCTTCCCCCTCAACGGCGACGGGCTGGGACATTTCCTGTGGGTCTGCCATACCTTGTTGAGTAGCAGCGAATACGGACATCGCTGAGAGTTCCTTCAAGCCCTCCATCACACGATCGTGGACTTTCTGGAATACTGCGGGGTCTTTAATAGGCATCGACCGACCTCGCAGTCCTTCTGGTGCATCGTCTCCGTAACGATCAGACAATCCATAGATTGCATTGTCGATAGCGGAGGCGACGAGTTCCGAAGCAGCGGAACCACCACCAGAGTAAGCAGCATTGAATACACTCCCATATTCGCCGGGTTCAACTCCCTCGAAGATCTTTGCGAACTCCGGTGAAGAAATCATCTGACCGATGAAATTGGCTTCAGCCTCTCGACCCAATTCATGGGCGCTGTTGGCCTGAGTGATACTCATCACTTGATTAATGCGACCATCAATCATTTCCGGAGTCACAGACTGGCTTTGCTGGTACTGCTGTGGGTAGTACTGTTGAGCGTATGCCTGCTGGTATTGGGTCATTTGATCCTGATACTGTTTCCGCTGTGCAGCAGATTGCTGCATGTGGTCTGTTAATTGATCAAGATCGGAATAACCCATTGACTCCGCTGCTGCCGTCAACCGTTGAGCAGACTTTGCCCGGCCCTCGGCCCGACTCAACTGCTCTTGAAGTTGACTGTATTCGGCGCGCGACACCATGTCCGCTGCGGGGGCAGCGGGTTCTGCGGGTGCGGATGTAGGGCTGGGAGTGGCCGCTTCTGCGGGGACTCCTGCCGAATCATGGGCATCCGGAGAGAGATATCGGGAACCAAACATGCGATTCATAGTAATGATCCTTCCTTAATGTTTCAAGAGGAAAGTCCCAACGGGAGTCCTCCTGCGGCTCCAACCGGATTGGTCAGAGGGTTGATCGACTCCGGGGGAGGCCCTCCCATGGGGACGCCGCCGGGTGGTTGCGGTAGGCTGGGAACCTGTTCCTCAGCCTGTTGAGGTGCCTGTTGCTGGGGGGGCTGGGTTGCAGCCTGTTCAGCGTATGCCGTTTCAGCGGCAACGGCGAGTTGAATAAGGACGGCGCGATTGAGTCGCTCAATCGTTTCCTTATCTTGTGGACTATTGTAATCAAGCCCAAGAACCGCCTTGTTCACACAATACTTGAATACCGTTGGATCAATCGCACTCACACCCTCCCATTCAAGGCCAGCCGTGATCTGCTCCACGGCACGTTCGCACCACATGATGGTGTCATCGTGGACATCGAGGATTGGCTGCTTGATCTCCGTAGCCATGCCGATCCAATACTCTTGCGGAGAAATGGTCTGGGCTTGGAGGGCTTGGAGAAGTTGCTGTTCACGCTCTTGAAGGGAACGGCTTGTAATCGACTTCTCACGGGGTCCAACATACAGGCGAATTGCCCGGGGATCAAGATCATAAAAGACCTTGATGTCCTTCTCCTTGAATCCGTGCAGATCAATTAGCCGCTTAAGCATTCTATTGGGACTATCCATAACAGAACGAACTGTGCCCAGTGTCACTTTAAGCAACTCAGCATATGCCGCACTGTCCTGCTGGATGATCTGATCTTTTACTGCGCCTGCCTCTTCCATCAGGCGGAGCGCATATTGCTGCGGAAGGTGAGTCTTGCCGATGCCAAGATTTGATCCGGTGATGTGGATCTGTTGCTGCATGCCGTTTGCCAGATCGCTGGCAACCAACAGCAGGTTGTTGTCCACATTGCCCATTGTCACCATCTGAGGTGGTCGGCGGTTTTCTGGGCCGCGACTGTCGTACTGAAGTACCGCACCCGTGCCAGAGTTCAACTTGTTCATGAACTCATCGGGGTCAACGGTCTGCTTATCCACCAACCATTGCCCGTGAACCTGCGCGGACAGGGCTTGGAACTGGATCGAACGAAGCATGTTGACGAGATCTTGCGTCGTCATCATCACATGCGGCGCACCAGCACCAGATACTGAGTCGGCTCGCTTGAAGCAGTCCAACTTACAGAACGGCATGCCCTTGTGGCCGTAAGGGTTCTTGGGATTATCGAAGTTCAGTACCGTGCCGCGATTCTTCACGCTGTGCGTAGAAGAAGCATCCAGCACCTGATACATAGTCGGCCACGAGTTCGGGTCTCGCGGGTCGCGTTCGTAGAGCGTAGACAGGCGCACGGCCTTTGATTTACGGTAGGCGCTGTAGGACAGATGTAGAGCCGTGCCCGTCAACTCGGAAACGCGGGAGTAGTATGGCACAAGTTCGTCGATTGTTGGAAGATCTTCTTTAACCAAGCCGTAATTTTCTACGGGGCCAAAGATTTCCTCGAACCTTTCGACTGTCTTGACTTCATCCAACATAAGCACAGTGTGATCGGTAAGATCTCCAGAGATGTTGGATGGATCCCACACAAGATCCGTCAATGCGTAAGTTGTCCACCGAACCCACTGGTCATTAATGACAATCGGCTCGCCATCTTTGTTTTTGATGGCATCGCCTTTGAGTTCCTGCTTTTTCTGGGACAGTTCTACGCCGATAAGGTAACTGCCCTGAATACACCGCATATAACTGGCATATGCGGCTGCCTTTGTAAAGCCTGCGTCTGATTCAATCCCCAAAAGAATCTTCTCGCACACTGTTGCGAGTTGATTCTCTTTCAAGCCCCACATATGTCGGGGAGTGCGGACCTGCGCTTCGATGCGCGTGGGGTTCAGGTCGGCTTGAAGGCGTCGAAGGAGGGGGCCGATCTTGTTATCTACAACCCGGAGTTCTCGGGTCTCAAGATCGTAGTTTTCGTCCCACTCATCAATGACCACATCACCGAACGAGGTCGTTGACATTCCTTTCCACTGCTTGCCGTGGGCATAAGCCACGCCAAGTGCACCATACATGGCCAAATCGCTGCGAACCATGCGGTGGTTGTCCCGCAGTTCGCTTACTCGCTCCAAGACTTCCTTGGGGGTCTTGTACTTACTCATTCGGTCCGCCAACTGCCTTGATTACTGTCCGCTTAAGACCCCTATTACCATGATTAGGCTCACTAGAACCGCCAACCTCCCGACGCTGAAGCCGTTCTTCCTCCATGCGAGCCGCTTCCGACTTCGCAAGGTTGGCCTCAGCCTGAATCTTCTCGATGTTCAGTCGCTCTACCTCCAGTTGGTGCTGGGCACTAGACCGACCAGCGTTATGATAGAAGCGACTCTCCTCATGAACGTCCATAACTACGGAAATAAGCCGCTGTTGGGCCATATTCATTGACTTGAAGGCCGACTTGAAGAGAAAATACACCGGAATCGCAATGAGAGCGATAGTTGCAAGCGCGTTGTAGTCGATCATCCCCAATTTTTCCCTTTGATTTGGGTCAAGAATCCAAGTGACGCGCCCGGGGTGCGTCTTCGCCGGTTCTTTGTGTCACCCTTGAGTTTGCGTTCGTACATTTCCTTCTTGTCCTTGCGTATCTTCGCATCAATAGCCCTCTGCCGGGCAATCAGGTCGGGATGCCCGAGGACATTGTCCTCCAAGAAGACATGGCTTACGTCAGCCAACTGTTGTGAGATGCAGTCTAGCAGGTTCAAGTCCGAAACCGTGCCCGCTCTGAGCATCTGATTGGCAGCCTCGCTCCAATCAGGGTCCATCGTCAACTCTGTTTCGTCGTTTCCAGATAGAGACTGAGAGTAAATGCCGGGAAAGAACACCCTACCGCCCTCAATCAGTGCCGAATACTGGAGAAATCGGTCGATCTTGTTGCCTCGGCCCGGGGATCTCTTGGAAACAACGCTGTCCGGAACTCCCTTGACGTTGACCAGCATCTCAGTGGTGGCATGAAAGCCGCCTGTGGTCTCGACAATAATCTTGTCAACCTCGTGGGAGCCATCCGGGCGGCGTCGCTGCTCGTAAAAGTCCGCGATGATCTCAGAGATAGTGTACTGACTAGCCGTCATATCCCAGTTCTTCAGGAACCACAGGACATGCTGCTCAACGATAAGTCCAGACGGAAGCAATACTTCCATCGGACCATGTACGCAGTACGTCATACCAGCCTTGTTCGACCTACGGGCATCTGTGCCCGCCGGGTCAACGGACAGCACATACGTCCCCCGGGCAAAGAACCTCTTTATGTGGTCTGGGGCGGTCTCGATATTGTCGAACCACCCCTTGTCGTAGAACCACAACTTGGAGATCTTGCGGGCCGACTTAGTGTCCGGGTCGTTCTGAAATACGCACGAGTAATCATTGGGGCCTAGTGAGTAATACCACCGCTCCAAGAACTTCTCGTCGTACCCGGCGGCAGGCCAGATCGGGGTAAAACCCTCCTCCGGCCCACCAGCCGGAATGGACAGGTAGGCGAAGTTCGTCTGACCTGCCCTGAGCATCCGAACCATCTTGCCCAAAATGTCGTCATCGTGCCAACGTGTACCGATCAAGAAGAAGAACGCCTTCTTCGATGTCAGACGAGACACGTCTCGTTCGTGCGCTGACGAGTCGTAGCCTCACGGCACTCTTTCTGGTCAATCACATCGTCACCACGCAAACGGTGGATCGTGACACCCAGACGCTTGCCGTGCAAGCCGTATGAGTTGCAGTTCCCCTCCATCGACATGACCTTGCGGTTCTTCAGGAGCATGGTCTGGCTGTTATTCACAGCCCAGTCCATCTCGATCTCCGGAAACAACGCCCGGCGGCGGCGGCCCTGTGGCATCTGATCGTTGAAGTGCTCCTTGATCACCTTCAAACGAGATGCGGCCATGTCCTCAGAGTTGTGGACAATCGCACCGTTGCTGTCCGGATCCTGACAGATCGACAAGATCTCGTCGAAGATCATGTACCAAGACTTCCCGTGACGGGGCGGGATGACAATCATCACCCCCTGAATCCCCGCCTCCTCGCGGTACTCGAAAGCAATCTCCTTCACAAGATCGGCAAGGATCAGGTGATTCGGCAACTGGATAAAGTCGAACTTGCCGGAGATGTCGGATCGGCCCACATACGTCGCAAAGCGAAGTGTGTGCATGTACCGCCATGCCTCACCCTCCGGACTCTTCGGGTCCATCGTCGGGTGATCCTTCTCCCGGCACAGGCTCCGAACCTCCAGAATCTTTTGTAACGTATCGACCCAACGCTTTTTTTTTGCGGTGTCCAACAGGCGGATAGCCCGCTCGTGGCCCTCGTTGATCC
>LULN01000125.1_pt1 | contig 11979 bp, 3 predicted proteins | sample 728131 | NCBI WGS metagenome assembly LULN01 (sample SAMN03860288, study PRJNA289734) | marine metagenome | biome: seawater column; feature: ocean; material: water; isolation source: Red Sea water column Station 149 - depth 100m | place: Saudi Arabia: Red Sea | collected 2011-10-15 | depth 100 m
GTACAAACTGCTATTTCATCTGGTTATTGGGTTGAAACTGTAGATCCAAATGTATTCCCTGGTTTAGTAGAACATACTATGCCTCATGAGTTAGTTAATACGGCTGCTAATACATTTACATTTAGACCTATAACGTTTACCAAACGTCTAGTAGGTGATGATTTAACTAACCCTGCACCTAGCTTCATTGATAAGAAGATTGAGAAAACCTTCTACCATAGCAATAGGTTAGGTTTCTTAGCTGGTGATAATGTCATCCTTAGTCAAGCTGGTGAACCTTTTAACTTCTTCCATATAACAGCTAGAGCACAGACACCTTCTGATCCAATAGATATAGCTTGTCAAACTACTAGACCTACATCACTTAAGAATGTACTACCTACTGCAGGTGGTTTGATACTGTTTTCAAAGAATCAACAGTTTATAATGCTATCGGAGAATGATGGAATACTAAGTCCATTAACTACTTCAACTAAGGCAATATCAAACTTTGAACTAGATACCAGTGTTGAGCCTGTTGATTTTGGATCTTACTTTAATTTTTTAACTAAGACTCCAGGTCAAACCAGAGTATTCTCAATGGTATTTCAGGGTAAAGAAAACCCACCTAAGTCATTAGATATATCTACTGTTGTGGGTACTTGGATACCTACAACTATTGATACCTTTGTAGCTAGTGTACAGTCACAACTATTAGCTTTATCTAGTCAGTCCTCAAGAGATATATACGCTTTCAGGACTTACAATGATGGTGAGAAACCAATAATGCAATCTTGGTTTAAGTGGAAACTACCTGGAACTGTACAACATATAAACATTGATAATGATGATTTCTATGCTGTTACTAAACAAGGTGGTAACTGGACTATATCTTTAGCTAACCTTACTCAAAGTCCAGATGATGCAATCATAGTTAATAACAATGGAGATAAGATAAACCCTTGTATGGATCTATATAAGGCTGCATCTTCAGTTGCTTATGATACTGATAATGATTTGTCTAAGTGTTATCTACCATTTACTGATGATACAGATTTAGATCCAGTTATTGTTATAGCTGGTGATACATCTGGTGGTACATATTCTGAGTCTGGATTTACTATTACACCTAGTAGAGGTTCAGATGGTACAGGGTCTTATTTCTCAGTACCTGGTAAGAACTTAACAAGTGTAGCTAGTAATGTAATTGTTGGTTATAGGTATGACTTTGATGTAACTCTACCTAAAACATATTTCTATGATGGTAATCAAAGGTCTGATTATACAGCAGCTTTAACGCTTGCTCGTATGAAGTTTGCAGTTGGTCTATCTGGGATGATGGGATTTAAGATAAAGATTAAAGGTAGAGATGAATGGTATAGCATCAATCCAGTTGTAACTGCAGATAACTACTTAGCTGATGATGTTCCATTAGATGAACATTCAGTCTTTACTGTTCCAATCCATCAAAGAACAGAAAATACAGAGGTGAGGTTATTTAATGACTCACCATTTCCCGTCTCTCTTAACTCGATGATGTGGGAAGGAAACTACTCACCACGATTTTATAGGAGGACTTAGATATGGAACCAGTAACTATTGGTCTTGTAGCTGGTGGTTTAAATTTACTAGGCGGCATATTTGGCCGTAACAGCCAAAAGAAACAACGCAGAAGAGAGGAAGCCTTCCTGAAGATGAAGTACGAACAGTACGACATACCTCTTTGGGAGATGGGGAAGGAAAGGCTTATAGCCGATAGAGATGAGATAATACGTTCTATTCAGTTAAAGAAGAGTAACGAAGAGAAATTAGCTAAGTTTAAAGATGCTAATAATCTAAGAACTTATAAACATGCTTTACAGATACACCAATTCAAAGCAAGAAATCAACAGAAACTTTATGAGAAGTCTGAACGATTATTCAAAGGAGCTGTTGCATCTGCTAAGGATCAAGCAGCATTAGAGTTTGTAGAGAATGCAAAAGCTGCTCAGTATAAGCAAGAAGAATTATTAGTAGAAAGCATAATGGCTAGAGGTGAAGCAAGAGCTAAAGGTAGAGCTGGTGTTAGTGCGGCCAAGGCTGCTCAATCACAGCTATACGATGAAGGTAGACAAGTTGAATTATTAGTTGAGAATTTAATCAATGCTCAAAGGGATTCAAGTCTAAGCATGGAAGCTGCAATTACGGCAGCTGATGCTCAACGTATGCTTAAACCAGAAGCTCCTCCAGCACCTCTCAGACCACTTGAGACGCCTCTAGCTGACTACATACTACCAAGAGAATTGGGTGAGTTTGACTTCGGTCCACAGCCTCTTCAAGGTATAGCTACAACACCTGTACAAAGTCTGGGAAGTGTTGTAGCTAATGCAGCAGGAGCTGGTTTCTCAGCCTTTGCAAACCAATATACAGGTAACGTTACCGATACTAGTTATGGAACTGGTATACAAAATAATATGTATGCTAGATCTAGTGATGTAGAACTAAAAGAAAATATCACCTACATAGATCAATCTCCTGATGGGCATTCTATTTACGAATGGAACTACAAAGGCCAACCAACAACTAGAAGGTACCAAGGTGCTATAGCTCAAGATTTACTAAAAACAGCTCCTTATGCTGTAGTTGAAATGGATAATGGATATCTAGGTGTTAAGTATAACGAGATTGATATTAATTTTACACGTGTATAAATAGTCACAACAAACAAAATGGCACGAATACAATACCAACAAAGCCAAGGCAAAGGTTGGAGTAATATTGATCCTGGCTATATATCTCTCTCCCGTATGCGGGAAAAACAAAGGGAGGATGAGCAAGGTGAAGATAGACGGCTACAAGAAGAAAAAGAAAGAAACGCACAAGCTGAAGCAAATGTAGAACGAATCCAAAAAGCAACAGAGGCTAACCTAAAAGAAATCAACATTGAATCTAAGGTTAGCCAAACCCAAGAAGCTGCTTTAAGAGTTAATAAAAATATAGCTGAACAAAACTTTGAAGCTGAGACTAAACGTAACAAGGTTAAGTCTACTTTAGAAACTCTTATTGAACTTGCTCCATCAGCTATTCAGGCTAAGCAAAAGATGGATCAGGCAGATTGGGAGGTGACTTATAAAAATGCTGTTCAGTACTACTCAACTTATGGCATAGAAGAGAATAGAAAATTTAGAACTGATTTACTTGAAGATGAAGCATTTTTAGGTGGTCAACGTCTAGAATTAAAAGCTGATATATTGCAAGATGACAATGCACCATCTGAACAGGTGATGTTTGTCAGGGGAAAAAATAAAGCTGTTGATTATGCTTTAATGAAAGTTAAAGCAATGGATGCTGGTAATAACTATAAATCTACATTACAGACTGCTTTACTTAAAGCTGGTCTTACTGACCCTGCAGAACAGGAAGCTTTTATTAACGACTTTAATATTAGATATTTACAGGGACATGGTTTAGTTACGAACAATGGAAAACCTATAAGTGCTGACTTCCTTGGTCCGACATTTGAAAAGATGTCTAATGCAAGAAGTAGTATTCTTGGTAGGTCAAGGTTACAAAAGGCGTTGACAGATTCACAGGCACATGCTGATAAATATAAGAGTATAGCTATTACTGCCTTACAGAATACGAATGAAAATATAGACATAAAACGAGAGGCTGCAGAAAATTGGCTTAACAGACTTAAACGAGTAGCTACAGATATTTATGGGACTAGACCTAATGGTACAGAAGTTAAAGAGACTTTCTTAAAAGGACTTGTATATTCGGGTGCTTCATCTGATGTGATACAGGAAATTTTAGAAAAAATACCTTACCCTCCAGGTGGTGAAGGTGCTAACTGGTATGACAATAGAGGTAATAAACAACTTATATCTAAATACCTTAACGAATATCAAGCTGATAAAAAGGTAGCAGAGGGTTTAAAAGCTCAGCAAGAAAAATTTGACCAAGATCAAGAATTTGATCAATTTGATGCTGATATAAAATCAGGTGCTATCCCCTTAAGTTCCGAAGTCTTAGAGGATAAATTCGCAGAATGGCGTAACAAGAAGTATGACCAATCAATCATACAAGAAAGATTTGGACACCTTACGGAAGAAACTCCAGCAGGTTCACAAGATGGGAATGTTTATCTTCAAGATGCTAAGGAAAAAGTAGATGACTTTACAGCAACTTATGAAGACGTAACAAATCCAAAACTACCTAAGAATGCGTTTACCCAAGAAGAAATAGCAACAGTAGTTAGAAATCAAGAGCTAAAAAAAGTTGCTAATTATGAGGGTAATTTTAAAAAAAACATCGACGATGCTTTATGGAATAGAATAAACACTAAACAAGTTAAAGAGACAGGTCAAAGACAGGATATTTCTTATAGAAATGCTGTAAAAGGTGCTGAGTTGATGTTTGATAAATGTATCGTTGGTGGAAGTGATAGAAATTTTTGTCATAAACAACTAACTGAGGAGCTTGATAAAGAAGACGGTTTATTTCAAACGAAAGGTTATGGAGATGATGATAAAGAAAAAGGTAGAGAAGGTCAGCCAGACAAATACTTTGTAAACTTCACTTTCAAAGCAGAACAAGCAAAGAAACTTAGTGTCGATCACTTTCCATTAAATACGACAGAAGAATTTAATATGTTCGTAGAGCTGAATGATAATGGAGATACAGTAAAGACAGCTATAGTTATACATCCAGATTATGTCAAAGCATTCTCAAAGCGAGTAGAAAATGGATTACCTTTTGACTATCATCCGATAGCAGTAGAGATGTCTAGACTACATCCTGATAAATATCCAGAGCCACATGATTTTATAAGAGAGCAAGCATACTTAATGAAGAAAGCTGGTATTGAAGGGTTTAATGAAGGTACTCTTAATTTAAAAACCTTAAGAAGAGCTTGGGGTGATCATGCTGAAGATCCTCTTGTTAGTCATAAAATAATGTCAGCTTTGACTAATACAGATCTTAAAAAAGGATTGGTGTTAGCTGCTGATCCATCAATATCTAGAGCACCATACCAAATGACTCCTGTTGTACAGGAAGCATTTAACACACTCGAACAACGTCGATTAAATCCAGAAACCTCAGAAAACTATCCGTTGTTTGGATTAGAGAATCATCAATATACTCAGGAGTTTAATTTAACAGGATAATTATGGTACTTAATAGCGCAAATCAATTCACCCCTTCATTAGGTAATGAAGTAAAAGAAGAAGAAGAAGCTAAGCAAGAGGTTATTAATCAGGAACTACCAGAACAACCTCAAGAACAACCAGATGCTCCTGAAACTAATAGAGCTTTAGATATTGCTAAGAGTTTTGTTACTGCTCCTTGGAGAGCACATAAAGCTACAAAACTAGACTTAGATCCAAGTAATTGGACTCATGCTATGGGTATGGGTTTATTAGATCTACCTATAGATGCTATTGGTAGAATACCAGGATTAGGAGTAGTCAATGATAAATGGGATGAAATCACTGGTTTTGATGATCCTAATGCTCAAAAGTTTAGAGAGATAGCTGGTCCTATTCTTGCTACTATATATACACAAGGTAAATTAGGAGGAGCTGTAACAGCAGCAAACCTACCAGCCACAACTGCAGCAGCAGCTAATGTTGGTGGTGGTATAGGTATAGCAATGGGTATAGCTGGTCTAAGTGATTATGGTGGAGACGCTGAGAATAGATTACTTTTGCATCCTGATAACTTTGAAAGATTAGCTAAAGCTGCACCTTGGTTTGCTGGTCCTAATGGCATGTTCCCTAGTCTTGCAGACTTAGCTGATGCTGATGCAACTGATCCTAAAGTCAATAGATTATTAGGTATGTTGGATGAAGGTGTTCTACAAGGTGTAGGAGACTTAATAGCTTATGCACTGACTGCTGGTAGACCTTTGCTAAAAGGTATATTACCATCTAGTAAAAAGTCTAAAGCTTGGAAGAGTAAGTTATTACTTGATAATTTAGAATTAGATACCAAAGCTAAAGTAGCTGATATAGATGAAGTTATTAATAGTGGCGGTGTGTCTAATGATCAAATTAAAGTTTTAAGTGAAGAGAAAGCTAAACTAATTAATCAAGCTGTCACTACAGGTTCTTCAGACGCTACTCAAAACATTGGTGAATCAATTATTAAAGGTAGACAAAACCAACGTCAAACTGTTAGAGACGGTAGAGCAATTAGGAAGCTAAAGGAAGAGTCGGCTCAGCAGTCAAAAAACATTAATGTCTTAGCTAATCAAATAGCAAAAGATCTAAATGTGAAAACTGGTGCAGACGACATGTGGAACCAGATAGATGACATAGTTAACGAGAAAGCTGCTAAACCTATAAGTGAAAAATCAGTCAAGAAAAAAAGACTAAGTGATCAATTTAAAGGTCAGGTGGATAGTCTTGGTCAATCATTAGGTAAGCTTACTAGAACACTTGATGACCAACTACAAAGACGAGCTGATAATTTAGATGCTAGATCAGCAGCTTTGAATGATGAAATAGCAGAATTAAATAAGTTTGATCCTGATATAACTCCTCAATTAGCTAGTGAAACAGAATTAGCTGGTATAAGCACAACCCCACCAGGGGCTGCTGTTAAGAACGTAGTAGATGTTGATGCTCAAATAGCTGGTGCTATAGATCCCTTAGATGTACCTACTAATCCAATAACTGACGCCATGTTAGATGGTATGATACTTGGACCTAACTCACGTAAGGCTATAGCTCATATTGCTTTAAAAGCTAAGGAGGCAGATAACTACCAAGCTGTACAAGGTTTATTCAGAACAAACAATAAAGTAGCTGATGAACGTGTTTACGAGATCTATAACAGGATCATGCGTGAAGGTACAGGTGATGGTTTAAGAGAACTTCTAAAGAACAAACATTATAGAGATACAAAAGGTCTACTTAATGAAGTTAAAAAGAAAATAGATGTAACTTACTTAGATGATGCAGGAGCCGCTGATGCAGCAGCTTTAGCTATCAATGATTTAGTAAATGTTTATCTTGGTAGAGAAGTAACTGAATCATCTGCAAGAGTCATGCACACATTAGGTGCAGAGATATCAGCTAAAGCTGGTGTACCAGTTCAGTTTAAGAACTTAGTTGATGATGCACAGGTCTTTAAGAATATAGAAGATAAGCTTGAAGTATTAAACGTTGAATACGGACTATCTAAGTATATAGCTGGTGCTCAACTGCAAAGAAGAAACTGGTGGAAACGCTTGTTAGCTTCTGAAGATCCAGGTGAAATAGCTGAACTAACTCTTAAAGAGTTTGGTGATAAGCAGACACAAATTAAAGGTGATTATAAAGCCTTTAGACAGCAACTACAGGAGGCAGCAGCAAAGAGTCCAAAACTACGTCGTACCTTAATGAAAGCGTATGATGCAAGTAATGGTAATGTTGATACCTTACTTAAACTTAAACAGTATAACAAATATCACCTCAGTCCTCTTGGTCTTCTATACAGCAGAGAAGCTAAAGAACTAGGTATTAGTGGTTGGCAAATGAATCACTTTGCTAGTGGTGCTTGGGCTGTTACCTATAACAATGTGTTATCAGGTCTATCATTTGGAAGAGCAGCAATAGGTAATGCTTCATTGCTTATCCTTAAACCTATAGCATCTTTCAGTAGAGCAGGTCTAAGCTCAATCTTAAAAAGAGATATGGAGCCTTTAGAACGAGTAGCCTATTTGTATGGCAGCATGTTTGAAACGGCTGGTAGAGCTTTTGATGATGCTTTAGTGCGTATGAAGAAGGTTCATCAAGATCCAGACTTCATGATGAAAGCAGCTCGTAAAGACTTTCTTGTAGAGCAAAGTAATCAATGGGAAATACTTGATGATTATGGTGAGCAATGGCTTAAAGATGGAGACTACTATAACAACTTCATGTATGGCTGGGCTAACTGGCAACGTAAGATAGCTCGTCAAGCTTGGTTTAGAACTGGTATTACAGGAATGTCTTCTGTTGATGCCTATACTGATACCTTCATGGCTACCTTCCAATCAAGGTTAGAAGCATACAGTGATGTGATGACTAAACATGGTAAGTCATTAGATCCTGAAGTCTTTAAAGCAAAAGTTAAAGAAGCTGAAAAGGTTAGCTACTCCAACATGTTTAATGCTGATGGTTTATTAACAGATACTGCAGCTAAACGTGCATCTGGTGAGATAGCTTTAAACCTAGATGATGGATTCAGTAAAACTGTTAACCCACTATTAAACAAAATACCTCCTTTGAAATCTCTAATGATGTTTCCAAGGACAAGTATGAACCAACTTAAGTTAGCTCTATCTTATACACCACTAGGTGCAATACCTGGTATCAGTAAGTATGGAGATATCTTAAATGCTGGTGATGATATGAATAAGATTAGAAAGGTACTAGCTGATCATGGTATTAGGAATGCTGATGAACATCCTAATGCAATGGCTATCTATAAAAACATTAGAGAAGAATATGAAGGTCGTCTAATGATGGGTGCTGGTGCAGTTGGTCTTTCTTATATGTATGCAATGGCAGGTGGTGTTAGAGGTAATGGACCTGTTAGCCATAATGAATTAGTTAAACTTAAGAAGAAAGGTTGGAAACCAAATACAGTTAAAATAGGTAATACTTGGGTTAGCTACAAAGGAATACCATTTGTTGAACAATATTTAAACTTGATGGGTGATATGGCTTTCTATCAAACAGCTCTTGGTACTAACATGACTGAAGAGTTCCATCGTAAAGCTATATGGACCATAGCAGCTACCTACCTCAATCAAACACCACTACAAGGTTTAGAACCGATCAGTGCGATGTTAAGAGGTGATGAAGGTGCGTTTAAACGTCTAGCAGCTCAGAACATCAGAGCAGCTTCATTGATGTCTGGTGCTCATGGTGTTATAGCTAAGGCTATTACCAATGCACAAAAGGAAATCTATAATGATTTCTTAGGTTATGTCAGGAATAATACCATCTTTAAAGATATGAGTTATTCCAAGATAGACCACTGGACAGGTGAAGAGATTGATGAAATAGATAACCCTATTCTTAGAGCTTTAAATGCTATTAACCCAATCAAAGTACATGGTGGTGGTGAGCCTTGGAGAGTATGGTTATTGAATTCTGGTTTTGATGACATAGCTGAAATCAAGACAAGTTCTAAAGGTATTGAATACTCCCCAGAAGCACGTGAATTAATAGGTCGCTATATGGGTAAACAACAGCTTTGGAAAGAAGTTGAAAAGATGTCGAAGAGCAAAGCCTTTAATGAAGACTTAGATAAACTTCGTAAATACATCAATTCAGGTAAAGATGAAGCTGAAGTAGGTGAGTTTAGAAATGAACTAACTGTCTATAAAAAACTCAAAAGTTTAGTTAATAATGCTAAAGCTAAAGCTGAAAGGCAAATAGCTGATGATCCAAGGTTTGCACATCTAGATATCTTAGGACTTGGTAAGGCTAAAGTTAAGAGACTTATGGGTGTTGATGAAATAGATGAGGCTGCTGCTCAAGCAAGGAAGAACTATAAAACAAAACAAGAATTCTTAAAATACGGAACAACTAAATAACCACCCGTAAATTCTTACACGCCCCCTTATGGGGGCTTTTTTTTTAAATGGCTGATACATACAATGAATACGACGGAACGGGTTCACAAGACACGTTCACATATGATTTCCCATATCTAAAGACCACTGACGTTAAGGTTAGCGTTGATGGTGTTCTACAAGAACTAACAACGGATTACACCCGTCCAACAGTTACTTCAATACAATTTAATAGTGATAAGATACCAGCCGATGGTACAAAGGTAAGAGTTTATCGTGACACAGATGAAGCAACTGTAAACGCAACGTTTTATCCAGGGTCAGCTATTAAGTCTGATGACTTAAACGATAATTTTCTACAAGCTATTTATATAGGTGAAGAAGGAAAAGAAGCAGGAGATGATGCTTGGAATAAGCTTGAAGATTCAATTGATAGTACTGAAACCTGGGTATCTGATAATACCAAGATTGGTACAACAGGAGCAGTTGACGCTCGTGTAGATAGTAAAATAAATACTGAATTAACCAGTGGCTCAAAGAATTTCAATACAAGTGGTACGTTAGCTGCTGGTGCTACAACAGTAACTGGAAACATAACTGTCTCAGGAACTGTAGATGGTAGAGACGTAGCAGCAGATGGTACAAAATTAGATGGTATTGAGTCTGGAGCTACAGCAAATCAGACTAATGCTGAGATCAGAGCTGCTGTAGAAGCTGCTAGTGATAGTAATGTCTTTACAGATGCTGATCATACAAAATTAGATGGTATAGCTACATCTGCTAATAACTACACACACCCAAATCATACTGGAGATGTTACCTCCTCAGGAGATGGTGCACTAACTATTTCGGCTGATGCGGTAACTTCAGCTAAAATAGCAGACAATTCTATAAATTCAGAGCATATAGCTAATGATGCAGTCACTTCATCTAAAGTAGCAGACAATACTATAAATTCAGAGCATTATGTAGACGGTTCTATAGATGTTGATCATCTATCTAGTCAATGTGTAACAGGAGCTAAGATAGCTGCAGCTACCATTGATATAAATAAGATGGCAGCTAACTCTGTAGGCACTACTCAATATGTAGATGGAAGTATTCAAACTGTCCATCTAGAAGATGCTGCAGTAACTGAAGTTAAATTAGGAATTAGTAATGCTGGAACTAATGGTCAATTCCTACAAAAACAATCAGGTAATACTGGTGGTTTAACTTGGGCTACTGTCTCCGGTTCAGGAGGTGGTGGTGCAACTGGTATTGATTTTAACGATGATGTAAAGATCAGGTTTGGTGATACAACTACTCCAGATCTAGAGATCTACCATGATGGAGATCACTCGTATATAAAGGATACAGGTACGGGAGAATTAAGACTATCAACTAGTCAATTTACAGTACAAAATGCAGCAGCAGATGAAACTCTTCTATATGCAGTTGATGGTGCTGCTGTCGGTCTGAAATATGATGATGGTTTGAAGCTAGAAACAAAAAGTTATGGTGCTGAAATTACTGGAGAATTAACTTTTGATAGTGGTGGTGATTGTAAAATAAAAATACTTGATGATACAAAGATTCGATTCGGAGATGAAACCGATTTAGAGATATACCATACTGGGACAAGTACTCATCATAGTTATATAACTCATAATAATAGCTCTGGTAATTTCTTTATATCTTCTGCTGGTCATATTTCTTTACGAGCATCAGGAACAGATGATGGGGTTATATGTCATTCAGGTGGTTCAGTTGTTCTACACTGGGATGGGACATCTAAGTTTGAGACGACAACTGATGGTGTATATGTAAACGGCAAATTACTTGTAGATGGGGCTGTTGCTTACGATGCCTTTAATTCTTCTTCTATGTATATAGACGGTTATATCTGCATGGGAAGAACTGACACAACAATTGCTGATGGTAATCAATTTGGTGGTCTACGTTTTTACAGTAACGATACCAATATTAATAGCGGTAATTTTTTACAAGTAGGTTGCTTAGATTGTGAGGCTGATGGTCAAGGTTTCTTGTCTGGTGATGCGCCAACAAGAATGGTGTTCAAAACCATGAAAGATGATACGACTACACTTACAGAAGCTTTCCGACTTGACTCAGATCAGAACGCCACTTTTGCAGAGAATGTTTTCGTACCTGATAGTAAAGAAATCCGAGTAGGTAATACTTTAGCTGATCCAGATTTTAAAATTTATCATAATAGCCAGAATTATATTCAGGCTGACAACGGAAATATTGTTTTCTGGGCGGAGGGAGTTGGTAAAACAGCTCGGTTAAATTCAACAACTGGGGCTTGTGAATTACATTATGGAGGTGTAACTTATCCTAATCTAGATACGACAGCTAATGGTGTATCGGTAACGGGAAACTTAGAAACAAGTAGCTATATTCAAGTAGCTGGTGATCCAACCGACGGAGTTAATCAAGGAGTAGAGATTAGTCAGTCTGGTTAT
>LULN01000126.1_pt2 | contig 11975 bp, 20 predicted proteins | sample 728131 | NCBI WGS metagenome assembly LULN01 (sample SAMN03860288, study PRJNA289734) | marine metagenome | biome: seawater column; feature: ocean; material: water; isolation source: Red Sea water column Station 149 - depth 100m | place: Saudi Arabia: Red Sea | collected 2011-10-15 | depth 100 m
ATGATTATGTTGTTCAACGTTATCAGGAGCTAACAAAGTGAAGTATCCAATCGAATTAGAACTAGAGCTCGATGATGTTGAGTATCTTCTATCACTATTAGATGAAGAGCCTCAAGATAGTAGAGAGTACTTAATTCGTGAGGAAATACTTTCACAAGTTTACGATTGAATCTCTCTCTAACTAATAGGCGTACTCCGCGCAGGACGTGTACAAGTAATTAAGTTGTAAGTCCTATTATTTACTGAGGGACTCACGGCGGTGACCTGCATTCGACTGTAAATTATTTTGCAACGCCGCCTCCCTCATTGTTCTTTATATTAAACTATGGACAAATTCAATCAGTATAAATTCACTATTACAGTGAAGACTAATCATGACCCTAGGCAAGCTATCTTTGAGATAGTTGATAGACTTAAGGGTATACTGCCTGTCTTATCTATTGAACATAGTTTGATAGAAGATAGACCAACGAATGATGAACATCATGGAGGTATACAAGATGAAAGTAACTAAGTACACACGCGCAGGTAGGTACGGTAAAGTAATCCGTTGTCCTAAATGTAATGGTGGTATTCGTGTATATCATTTTGCATGGTCAGGCTTAAGCTGCCAAGGTTGCAAACTATCAGGTGATAAAGATTACATGATAGATAAATACAATTGGGAGCTTGAGCATGTACCTACCTAACTGGCAACATCATTCTAATAAGGATGTTAAACGCACCTTAAAACCACAAGCTTTACGTGATGCTAAACGCAGATCTAAAGCACTAATTAAACACTTACTTTCACAATCGAATGCCTAAGTATCATGTTACCCTACAATCTGGTAGGGGCTTTATTATGGATCACTCAGGTAATGAGTATGACATCGCCTACGATGCATATGAGGAAGCCTGTTTAATGGATGATTATTTAGTAGACGTGGAGCTTGTAGATGCCTAAAAAGAAACCTTATTACCCTAATAACTGGGAAGCATATAAAAACGCACCTTCTGATTGGTTCGAGTCTATGTCTTACGAAGACTTTATGGACTGGAAAATTGGAGGGTGGGAGATGCCATCTTCTGTCTCATGTATGATACGTGAAACAAACACAAAGACTGGTAAAGTAAAGGAGTATGTTTATGAACGTGAACATGCTGCTGAAAAGAAAGCAAGAGAAATCATGCGTATAGGCGAATCTGAATTCGTTGTATGTACGCCTGATAAAATCCACTTTATGACTCCTAAATTGGAGGGAAATTATGACAAGGACCCCTGAAGATATAGTATCCTATGAGAAGAAAGCATTAGAACATCTTCCATTGGATCATCCACATTATGATGAGATTAAACAACTCTTAACTGATCAAATTAATGATGAGATTAGAGATTATGCTAACTCACGACCAAATTGAAGAACAGATTCAACTTGAGCGAGATCAAATAAGACAAGGACTCAAGAGACTTAGGGATAACAGTATCAAACTAGAAAATCAAAGTTATGCATCAGCTACTATTTATGGTATAGCTAGTATTGATACTCTTCTACCTTTATTGGTTGATAGAATAGTTGAAACTAATGAACGTATACACTCAAGACATAATGGTGTAGCCTTCCGACATATTCATCAATACCTTGCTAACCTTGAACCGCTTGCTGCTGCTGCAATAGCATGTAAACTTACAATCGATAAGGTCTTTAGCTTTAAAGATGGTAGTAATCAAGCAACTAATGTAGTAGAATCTATTGGTCAAGCCATAGAAGATGAGTGTAGAATGAGGCACTATGAGAAGGAAGCTCCAGGCTTATTGAATACACTTAAAAAGAACTATTGGCATAAATCATGTGGTACTCAACAGAAACTTGTAGTGATTCGCACACTAATGAATCGTTACAATGTTAAGAAATGGGAACCTTGGTCTACATCAGTAAGAGTTAAGTTAGGTGCTTGGTTATTAGACTGTATCATGGAATCTAGTGGTTGGTTTGAGAAACAACCTATAAGACAAGGACGCAAGACAGTAACCTATGTCTTACCTACTGCTGAGTTCCTAGATATCAAGGACAAGGTCATGGCTGATGCTGAGCTATTCAGCCCTCTAACGTGGCCTATGTTAATTCCGCCTAATGATTGGAGTAATGAGAAACGAGGCGGTTATATGCTCAATGAGGTGATGCATGGACACGATCTAGTTCGTAGGTCCAACCCCTTCCCTATACAGGGAGAAAAAACCATTGAGTTTCTCAATAAAATACAGAAGGTCGGATATCGACTCAGTCCTTTTATTGTTAGTGTGTCAGAACATTTTCAAGAGAAGGGTGTAAGTATTGGAAAGTTTCTCCCAATTATCAATTATGATCTACCACCTAAGCCTCCTGATATAGAAGAGAACTATGAGTCTCGTAAGAGTTATAGAAGGGAAAGAGCAAAGGTCGAGAATCTACAGAAGAATGAATTCAGACGTTCGTGTAGAACACGGATGACGATGCAAGCTGTAGAGAAGTTCAAGGATAAAGAGAGATTCTATATACCTTGGAATTTCGATTATAGAGGTAGAGCATATCCCATCCCTGCATTCCTAACCCCACAAGACACTGACTGGGGCAAGTCACTGATAAGATTTGCTGATGAGTCGTATCTTAGTGGAGACGCGGAAGAATGGTTAGCGTTTCAAGTAGCTACCACTTATGGTAACTCTAAAGATACTTGGAAGGAGAGACAGGAATGGGTCAGTGATAACATACCATTAATCACTAAAGTAGCTACTGATCCTATTGGAGGTCTTCCTGACTGGGAAGGGGTCGAGGAACCTTGGCAGTTCTTGGCCGCTTGTTGGGAATACTATCATTGTTGTATAATAAAAGATAAAGATACAACAGGATTACCAGTAGCAACAGACGCTACATGTAGTGGTCTTCAGATCCTAGCTTTATTAGCAAAGGATAAAAAGACAGCACAACTCGTCAATGTGCTACCTTCTGATAGACCTCAAGACGCATATACAGTTGTAAGTGATGCTGCCAAACCTAATTGTCCTAGCCACATACAAGCAGTAATGGATAGGAAGACGGTTAAAAGAACCGTCATGACATTACCTTACAACGCTAAACCTTACTCAAATAGAGCATACATCAAGGATGCATTAAAGGAGAAAGGTATAGAGATAGATAAGGATGATCTCACAATCGTTGTTCAAGCGGTGAGAGGTGCAATGCATACTGTTGTACCAGGTCCTATGGCTGTAATGAAATGGATAGAAGATGAAGTATCTAAAGTTATTAAGCGAGGTGCTGCTGAATTAGAATGGGTAACACCATCTGGTTTTGTAGTAAATCAAAAGATAATGAAGAAGAAGGTAGAGACTATTGAGCTTAAACTTCTTGGTCGTTGTCAGCTTAGAGTAGCTACAGATGATACTAATCAAGTGGATAAGAACAGACATAAAGCTGCTACTGCTCCTAATCTAATTCACAGCCTAGATGCCACACTACTACATTTAAGTGTAGAAGAATTTAATAATCCTATCGCTTTAATTCATGACAGCGTACTATGTAGAGCTACTGACATGTCTGAACTATCAAGGATAGTAAGGAAGAAGTACCTAGAGATAGCTGAACATGATTACTTAACCGATTTCGCTGCTCAACTTGGAGCGGAATCTGACCCACCGATTATTGGAGACCTTAAGCCGGAATCCGTAATTGAATCCACTTATTTTTTCTGTTAAATGCTTTATCCATCATTATTTGATAGCTTCTTTGCACCTACTAGAGTTATTGTGGTCTCTGAAGAGAGACTCAAGGCTGCTGAGCATAAGGCAAGGAAGGAGCAACTGGACGCTCTCGATAATAGAATCGAGGAATTGACTAAGTATCGTACTAGTCTAGCTGCTGAGATTAAAAATCTAGAACCTGGAAAAGAGACAATATCAAGTGAGTGCGATGTCTAGAAATATACACAAGACTGACACCGTACCACTTGAGGGTTTCCAGGCTATACTATCTCCTAGTAAGTTTGGTTACTCTTTGTCTGCTGTGGTGGATGCTAAATGCATCGATGTACTAGAACAAGAACGTGGTGAAGTCCTTAAGTGGGCTGAATCAAAATTGAAAAACCCTAAGCGCAGCACTCTCAAACCCGAACCATGGGAAGAGGTTGCTAAGGGTAAATATAAAATTAAGTTCTCATGGAATGAGGACAATCGTCCGCCCGTGGTAGACACGGAGGGCACGCCTGTAACTGATGCCAAAACACCTTTATATGCAGGAAGTACTGTTAAACTGGGTTTCTATCAAAAGCCTTACATTCTACGGGATGGGGTTACCTATGGTAGTAGCCTTAAGTTGGTTGGTGTACAAGTTGTCTCAGTGAAAGGAGATGCTGGTGTAGATACTGGTGATCTAGATGCTGATGCAGTTGCCGAGTTGTTTGGTAAAACATCAGGATTTAAAACTGCAGACCCTAATGTAACACCGTCCACCAATGAAGAAGAAGAAGACTTCTAAAGAAGATTCTCTTGAATGGGCGCAGAAAGCGTTCGATAAATTAAAAGAGAAGAAGAACATTAAGTTTCGATCTAAACTTGAATCAGATATAGCTAGTTTATTAGAACATCTAGGGGTATCTTATGAGTATGAGTCTGAGAAATTAGGCTATACAATTGAACATACTTATACTCCTGATTTTGTCTTACCAAATTACACCTATATCGAAGCCAAAGGATATTGGTCTCCATCAGATAGACGTAAGATACTTAATGTTAAGAAAGATAATCCTGGTATAGATCTAAGGATGGTCTTTCAATCCCCCTACAATACAATTAGCAAAAAGAGTAAAACTACTTATGCCAAATGGTGTGAACGACATTCTATACCGTGGACATCTTGGCAGAATATACCACTCGACTGGTTAATCTAATGACCGAAAGCGAGTTCGTGAGGCATTTGCCTTGCGACAATTGCGGCTCATCAGATGCTAATAGTTTATACTCTGATGGGCACACTTTCTGTTTTGTGTGTCATCATAGGACAGCAAGTGATGAAGATATTATTCACAATCGAATGACACAAAATGTCAGCCTCAAAGGATCAGCCGAACGGCTACAAAAGAGAAGGTTATCTGAGAAAACCAACGCCTTTTATCGCATCTTTCGTGATGGGAACACTTTACGGTTTCCTTATTTCACAGGCGATGGCGTACTGAAAGGTGTAAAAATAAAAACAAAACAAAAGGATTTCATTTATGAAGGAGTTTCCACTGATACCTTATTTGGTCAGCATTTGTTCCCTAGTACTGGTAAACGTATTGTTGTTACTGAAGGTGAGCTAGATGCTGCGTCATGTTTTGAAGCAATGTCTGGATGGCCAATGGTCTCTCTACCCCATGGAGCCAGCTCGGCAAAAAAGGATATACAAAAGCAGATCCCTTTATTCCAGGGATACGATGAAATTGTATTATTCTTCGATGGCGACGACGCTGGCCGTAAGGCGGCGGAGGAAGCGGCAGGCGTATTACCACCTGGCAAGGTCAAGATCGCTCGTCTCGAAGGCTATAAGGACGCATCCGACGCTTTACAAGATGGGAATGCTGAAGCGATTCGAAAGGCAATATGGAACGCTGAGCCGTTCAGACCTGATGGAATCATCGATGCAAAAACTCTTAGGAATCTGGTAACCACACCACAAAAAGCATTTGACCATGAGTACCCATTCAAAGGACTTAACGAGAAGTTACACGGGATCCGGTATGGCGAACTTACAACATTTACTGCTGGCTCTGGCTCAGGAAAAACATCCATCATCCGCCACATTGCAACTGACTTGCTCATCAAAGGCGAATCGGTTGGGATCTTGGAGCTTGAAGCAAGCAATAGGAGAACAGCACTTGGATTGATGTCCACAGCTGTTGGTAAGAATTTACACATCGGTGAATATGACAAAGAAGAACTTGACGCCGCCTTTAGCGCTAGTATTGCCAATTGGAATCTTTATTGTTTTGATGGGTTTGGAAGTTATGATCCAGACATCATCTATTCTCGAATCGAATACATGGCTTGCGGATTGGAATGTAAAATCATTTTTCTAGATCACCTAAGTATATTATTAAGTGGTCTTGAAGGTGACGAACGTCGTATGATAGATACAACCATGACGCGATTACGATCTCTAGTAGAACGTACAGGAATAGCATTATTTTTAGTCTCGCATTTAAGGAGGGCGAGTAATGACAAGCACTCTCATGAAGAAGGAGGACGAGTTAGTTTGTCCTCGCTTAGAGGATCTCACTCAATCGCTCAAATATCAGATCAAGTGGTTGCCCTCGAAGTCGATCAGCAGAGCGGAGCTGAACGAAAACTTACAACAGTTAGAGTCCTTAAAAATCGTTATTCAGGCGAAGTTGGCGTCGCATGTCAATTAAGTTATGATTTAAACACTTGCAGATTCATAGAACATGAAACTACGGAATCACCAGTTTTCAACCCGTCCACAGATTTTTGAAGGAGGTTACAAACATCCATGGTATGAACATAAATTAAATAAACCTAAACCACCATCGCAAGAAGCAGTTGAAAAAGCCAAGTTCGTCGATAAAACCTACAAATGGAGTGGGGGCAATAGTATTCGATCTGGAGACGGACGGACTACTAAATGATGCTACCAGGATCCACTGTGTTGCACTCCATTGGTGCCAAGATGACCGCACCGAGGCGTATAATGATGAATCGTATGGCAGCACTGAATTTAGTATTAAAGAAGACGCACCGATGGGTAGTAATTACTCAATCACCACCGCGTTATCGTGGCTCGAAACCGCTGATATTATTGTCGGTCACAATATCATTGGGTTTGATATACCTGTTATCAAACGCATCTACCCTTGGTTTAATCCTAGCGGTGTTATTGTGGATACTCTGCTTTTATCTAGGTTATATCATCCTAACTTATTGGATATAGATAAGAAACATAATTGGCAGCATATGCCATTGCAGTTATATGGCAGACATTCTCTTGAGGCTTATGGATATAGATTGAATGAATACAAAGGGAACTTTGCTAAGACTACTGATTGGAAAGAGTGGTCTCAAGAGATGCAAGATTACTGCATACAAGATGTTGTTGTTACAAACAAATTATGCAAACATTTCCACCCATACCTGACTGGGTTGCGTTAGAGCATCAGGTTGCACAAATACTAACTCAACAGGAGCTACATGGATGGTACTTTAATGAACAAGAAGCTAGAAGTCTCGAATCAACTCTCCGAAGAGAGATGGAAGAAACTACTGGATTACTTCGGAGACAACACCCTTTCGTTGCAGGAAAGGTGTTCACTCCTAAACGAAATAACCGGACATCAGGCTATATCGAAGGAGCCTCATTCACTCGATTAAAGGAGCTTAATCCCACATCAAGGGATCATATTTCATGGATACTGACAACACACTATGGTTGGACGCCTTCATCAATGACTGCATGCGGGAAGGCGGTTATAGACGAGACCGTATTAAAAGAACTTGGATCGGATATAGCTCTGAGTTTTCTAAGACTACTGAATCTGACGAAGCAGCTTGGGATGATATCCGAAGGCGTCAACGCATGGCAGAAGCTTGTTACGAAGTCTAGGATACATCACCATTGTTCAGTAGCTACATCTACATTTAGATGTTCCCACAAAAAGCCAAATTTATCACAGGTTCCCTCAGATGAAAGATTTAGAAAATTATTCACCGCATCACCTGGCCTCATTATGGTGGGTGCCGATCTTAGCGGTATTGAGCTCAGGATGCTTGCCCACTATCTCGCCAGATTTGATCAAGGACGCTATGCCGAAATCCTCCTTACCGGAGACATCCATCAAACCAACGCTGACGCCATTGGAGTTACCAGGCGACAAGTCAAAACAATCACCTACGCCTTCCTCTACGGAGCAGGTAACGCCAAAATAGGTTACACTTATGATAAACAACTATCAGAGTCACAGGCTAAGAAGAAGGGTGCCGAAATACGTGAAGCCTATGTTGCTGCCATTCCAGGTCTTAAAGAATTGTTGGAAGCGGTACACAAAGCTAGTGCGAGAGGTTATGTACGCGGACTCGACCACCGTCGTATCCTCGTTGACTCGCGGCATAAGTCCCTCAATTACCTCATACAAGGATCGTCAGCGATCATCGCCAAAAGATGGTTGGTTTTAGCAAATGAATCTTTACCAAAAACTGCTCGACAACTTGCATTCGTTCATGATGAACTACAATTTGAATGCAACGAAGAGGACAAAGAAGATTTAAAATTTCTTCTTGAACTTACAGCCGCTCAGGCTGGTGAATATTATAAAATAAGATGCCCTATAGCAGCTGAATCACAATCGGGATTGACATGGGCAGACGTACACTAACATATGAAATTATTAGTAGATGCAGACTACATCGTATATAAGTCATGCGCGGCGGCAGAAACTGAAATTGATTGGGGTGATGATACTATCCTTGTCACTAGTAAGTTTAGCGACGCTTACAGCGCGACAAAACGAGAACTTGCCAAGCTTGAAAACAAATTTGGGACATTCTCTACTCTGATATTATTTTTCTCAGACTCTGAAAATTTCAGGAAAAAAATATTACCAGATTATAAAGGTCACCGCAATCGGAAGAAGCCGTGTGGCTATAAACGTGTCATAAATGCCCTCAGAAAAGAGTATAAGGTTATTATTAAACCTACACTTGAAGCTGATGACAGTATGGGAATTTATTCAACAAAGTACCCTGGTAATATAATTGTTTCTCCTGATAAAGATATGAGACAAATACCTGGACAACTGTATAACTTTGATGAAATTTTCACAATCGAACCGGAGGAAGGAGCAGCTTGGCACCTTATTCAATGCCTTGCTGGAGATCAAACTGATGGATATGGCGGCGTCCCTGGAATCGGAATCAAAAGAGCTGAAACTTTATTCAACGAGAAAGGTTATTCATGGAAAACAGTAGTGAATACTTTCACGGAGAAAGGTTTATCTGAAGATGATGCATTAGTTAATGCTAGATTAGCAAGGATTTTAACTGCAGATGATTATGACTTTAAAAAACGAAAGCCGAAACTATGGTCCCCCGCCTCCAGTTACAGAGTTAACTATGGAGCAAGAGTTCCAGATGAAAAAGCTAGAAATAAGACTAAATAGTGGTGAGGTTAAATATGAAGATCTTGTTACTGTTTTTATAGCTATGCAACATCAAAACTTTGTACTATCAAATTCAATAACAAATTTAATTAAAAAATGGCCACAAGTCCCACCTATTACAAGCGAGGTTCTACCGATGTTTGGGATTTTATTAGAGAACAAGGATTGAACTTCCACCTCGGTAATGCTATCAAGTATATCTGCCGTGCAGGTTATAAGGATAGCAAAGCACAAGACTTAGAAAAAGCAATTCACTATTTAGAGAACGAACTCCACCATGAAGAAAACCTTCTTATCAGAGCAAGCGAAGGAATTCCGATCCAAATACGGGATCCAGAACCGGGCAGATCGTATGAACAGATCTCGTCAGCAGAAATTAATTGTTGAGGAATTTAAAGAGTTCCTAGAAGCTGAGGGTATGCTTTTCATGCATGGTAGGAATCATCAGGCAGATTGTTTAAAAGAATTAGCTGACCTTGTTTATGTCTGCTATCAATACGCCGAAAATATGGGCTGGAATTTAGACGAAGCCTTGAATCTAGTCCATGAAAGTAATATGTCCAAACTCGATAAGGACGGTAAACCAATATATCGAGACGATGGAAAGGTCTTAAAAGGACCTAATTATAAACCACCTGATCTATCTAATTTATTTTGAAATGACTGCTAATGTAATATCTCGCACGGGGCGGGTCCAATCTTGGTTGGATAATCCCGAATCAAGGCTCCCAGTTTCATGTACCGTTTTCGTCGTAGAGGATTCTATGGAGGGAGAAAATGGCATCGAAGCAAGCTGGCGATATGTCAGCCATGGACTCAGATTTGGAGCGGGAGTTGCGGTCCATTTATCTAAGCTCCGTCCCAAAGGAGCAGAAAACGGAAAAGGTCTTACAGCTTCTGGACCAGTATCCTTCGGAAAAATCTACTCATCACTCAATGAAACACTCAGAAGAGGTGGAATCTACAAGAATGGCGCAGTGGTTCTTCATTTGGACCTTAATCATAGCGACATCCTCGAGTTTATTACTACTCCCAGGGAGGAACTCCCGTGGGTCAAACGATGCGTCGATATTGAGGTTGGATGGTGGCAAAGCTGTAATAGTCAAGTAAAAGACGCTCTTCTTTATGGCATTAAGTCAGGGGATATCTGGCTAAACAAAGTAAAATACGATGACAATGGACAAAGAATCTATGGCAACGTCTGTCTTGAGGTTTACCTGCCCTCACGTGGAACATGCTTGTTACAGCATGTCAATCTCGCAGCCTGTGAGCTCGGCACCATCGAGCAGGCTTTCGATCAAGGTATGTCCCAATTGTGCGAGCTCCATGGTAGGACAGGTGTTGGAACAACTGGAGAATACCTGCCACCTGATATCGACCGCCAAGTTGGGCTCGGGGTACTCGGGCTCGCGAACCTCCTCAGAAGGTACTACGTAAGTTATGAGGAATTTGGTAAACAATTAGAGAATGTTAACAAAGGTGAATACGGCACTGGTATTGGTTATCAATTAGCATTTAATCTTATGCTAGGAATCCAACGTGCTGCTGATATCGCCGATGAAAATAATATGGTGAGAGCATTTGCTATAGCTCCCACTGCCTCCTGTTCATATAGGAGTCAAGATTTACGTGGCTTTACAGCTACACCAGAAATAGCACCACCCATAAGCCGGACTGTGGACCGTGATAGCGGTACGTTCGGTGTACAATCTTATAATTACGGCGATGTAGAAATCGCTAGTGAAGTCGGTTGGGATGCTTACAAGAAAGTAGCAGACGAACTGATGAAAATGTATGATAATACGGGACTTCTTCACGGATACTCATTTAACTCTTGGAGTGATGTGGTAACCTACGATCGTGAATTCGTGGAAGAGTGGTTACTGTCACCCCAGACCTCCCTTTACTACAGCCTGCAAGTGATGTCTGACACACAAGACAAGACCGATGCGTATGCAGCATTAGATCAGAGTGAAGTGGACGATTACTTACAGGATATCCTCTCTGATAAAACAGATGAGACCCCGATAACCTGTGACTGTCAAGAATAATGAGACAACATCCTTATGATAAATTATTGGACCGTAAACGCAAATGGTCCCCCGTAAAACCCACCGTTGGAGTGTTGAAAAATGGAGCAGAGGATACTATTAGGCGTGCGCTCGCAGCACGTCATTTGGAGTTACCTGTGGGTTCCTTTATTGAGGAAGCACTTGAAAAAAATGTTCCCGACAACGCTAGGAAACTACTAAAGGACAATGTTAAAGATGAAGAAAGGCATGATCTTGCTCTCGGATACTATGCAGATGCCCTTGGTACAAATGAAACTGAAGAAAAAGAGGGGAAGTTACTAAGAGATGCTTGGATACGACACCCAGACCACACCATTACTAAAGCTTTGGTGGCTGAACGGGCAATATTCTTCGTTCTTCTTCCTTTTTTTAGGTTTAATGGCGATGCTGCTCTTCGGACCATATCGGCTGACATTTCAAGGGACGAGCAAATCCATGTCGCGAGTAATACCCTTGTTTGTTCTGAGCTTGATATACATGCCTCTCCTTCTTTGGATAAACTTAGGAAAGCCACCATTAACTGGATTCTTCAACCCCTAGGTATAAATACTACCGATAAATATTTAGACAAAAAATTTTGGCTGGATGCGAGTGATCGATTAATGTATGAAGGGAAAGCTCCAGAGTTTTCTGAGACACAGAGAGCCCGTATGCCAGCGTTCTTCGAACATAGTAATGTCAATCTCCCTCAATACGCTTAAGCTACATAACGAGAGGGTGGAAGAGCTACTGAAAAAAGTA
>LULN01000131.1_pt1 | contig 11878 bp, 3 predicted proteins | sample 728131 | NCBI WGS metagenome assembly LULN01 (sample SAMN03860288, study PRJNA289734) | marine metagenome | biome: seawater column; feature: ocean; material: water; isolation source: Red Sea water column Station 149 - depth 100m | place: Saudi Arabia: Red Sea | collected 2011-10-15 | depth 100 m
TCCTCCCCACAAGCTACCAGCTAGTCCGTCTCCATAAGAATCATATATTGTAAAAGTTAGATTACCTGTGGGTAAACATACTGGTTCAAATTGTGGTTCATAATCAGGAGCGTTTGAATAAGGTCCTCCTGCTGCTATTATAGCACCTGTTGAATCTTTTATATTCCAAGTTGTTTCACTTTGGTATTGATCTAAATTAATATTTACCACAACCGGTACACAATTAGATTGTGGTGGTGGATTTGGCATACACTGCGGTACAGTTCTGTTATGTATTAAACCATTTGTAAAAGTAGAAACAGGATAATCAATAATTGTATCACCACATATAGTAACATAATATTCACCATTAGTTATACCATCTCCATACTGATCAAATATAACCCAAGATATATTAGTTATACTATCTGCTATATAAATAGTATCTCTATGCATTATGTTACCTTGAGTATAATGACCATAAGGAACAGATGCTATAACACTTCCTTGATAAGCATCTTTATATAAAGTCCATTTAGTCTCATTAGGATAACTATCTGTTTTTATATGTATAACAACTTCTTTTTGTGCAAAAGTTATTAAAGGGAATAATAATATTAGTAATAATTTTTTCATATTAAAAGTCTTCCATTAATATTTCATCAACAATTTCTTGTACGTCTTCTAATTTAGCTTGCATTGCAAAACTTAAGTCTGCTTGAAATCTTTCAACTTCTTCTCCATTAAAAACTATAATTGTTGGTACAACAACTATATTGTATTTTTTAGCCCAATCGCCTTTGTCTATACTTATTCTTTTAACTCCACAATCACTAAGTTTGTTTAGCCATTCAACACTATTATTGTTGTTCCATCCAGCATTAAATTCAACAACACAAACATCACTTTTGCAGATATTTTGTCCTTTAGCTGTACTGAAAACTATCATAAATATAATTATCAGTATATACACGCTAAATATTTTCCAAGTTGGTTTCATATTTTATTCGTAAAGTTTATCTTCAATTTTCTCAATCGATTCTTTAATTTCTTTCACGTCCTCTTGAGTAGTCATAATAGTCTGACGAATCATTTGATCCTTCATATCAAATTCCATTCTTGTTACTTCGGGATCGGGTGGTGCTGGTAGTTCTTTAGCTTCAGCTATATCAGCTTGTAACATAAACCACATACTTATAATCGTGGCCATACCAAAACCAATACCTACTAAAGTTTTTATACTTACCTTAAATCCTGTTTCTTCATTTAATTCTTTTGCCATTATTGCTAGTTTGTTATATAATCACTTGTTTTTATGTTTGTTTAATCATGATAGTAACACAACCCACTTTTTGAGCTAGTTTTCATCTTACATCTATCACCATTACTTTTTATTTGTTTACATTGAACTTTTTTACCATCAGCTCTTTGATCTACTTTTTGATGTATAGTACAATAGTTCCCTTTTCCATCTACCTTCATACTACATCTCTCTCCTTGTTTATTTACAGCCGCGCACGTAATATCTTTTTTACCGTCTTCTATTTCTTGTTTTTGTTCTTCTAAAAATATATTTTCTTGTTCTTTTTCTTTAGCCTCTTTTTCTTTTTTCCTTTTCTCTTCTTTTTCTCTTTGCTTTTCTTCTTTTATTTCTTCTCTTAAATCAAGTATATCTTGTTCTTGAATATCTAAATCCCAAGTATTCCAACCAAGTAATAAAGCCAATCTTTGCCAAGTTGTTAAATCTTCATTTATTGCAGCTTCTACATTATCTATCTTTTTAATTAATCTATCAAGAGGAATATTAAATATCCCTGATACTACATTGGCAATTATTGAGAATATTGGATTATCTATAAGATCTGTTTTACCTATTATATCTTTATTAAATCTATATTCTTGAATAGCTGAATATATTTTTCTTAATTTAGAACCTACAGTTGGAGATAAACCTAAGAATCTTAATATCGTATAAGTGTGATCTGCTCTCCAACCTTTTTTCTCTTGCTTTAAAAATTCTTGTATTGCAGATTTTAATGCTATAACAACTTGCCCTCCAAATCCAATACCACCTAATATAGAATCTATCATAGAGTTTGTTGTTCTTTTCCATCTTTCAACTTCTTTTTCCTCGTCATCTTCTCCTATAATAGCGAATAATGCTTGTTGCATAGCAGAAAACATAAAGTTTTGAACAACACCATAGTAAATAATTTTACTCATATTTGTTTTCATATCACCTCTACCAGCTTTTAAATCTAAAAACGACTTCTTCATTAACCTAGCATATTGCATAGGCGTGTTCTTAAATGCTAATATATATCTACCAAGTGGTGAAGCTTGTTGTTGCGATATTAAATCAGGTCTAGCTGACTGTTGGCTTTCCTCTGATATTTCTTGAAAATCTATAAATGCCATTTCTTCAGCCTCTTGTTGAGTATATCCTTTCTTTAGATAAGTGTTAAGTCTATTTCTATAAAAAGTAGCACCTCCAGAAGCAATAGCAAAACTATCCGCGATCTGTGTAGGTAAAAAACCTTTAGTTAATAACCAATTTAATATAGCTCTTGGTCCATTTTCAGCGCCTAATACAGCGTCTGCTAATTCATTTTCATTAATACCTCTTTGTTGACCAGCACGTCTTTGCTTTAACATGTCTGAGTTAAATATCATCGTGAAGTCTTTTATAAATTGAGGGAAATTTGCTAAAGCCATACCAGCTTTAAGAGGATTATTATCACTCCAGTTTATAAAGTTTACAGATGATATTGTTTGTAACAAAGCAGATCTCATATTAAAGAACATGATAGCACCTACTGATTGATTAGCCCAATTATTAAAGCGGTTTACAAGAGCGTTAGTACCATGTGTTCTTGAAGTTCCAAACTCCATTCTCCATAGCATATCTTCTAAAGCATCTCTAAATTTAGAACCGTACAAAGCTTCTATTTTGTTCATATTTGGTCCAGATATCTTACCTCCTTCCCAAACACCAAACATAGTTTCTACATTTTGCTTCCATTCAGCTAGTAGTTCAGCTCTGTTTATTTCGTTTGATATTCTTTGAAGATCAGTCTTTATTCTCTCTACCATCCACGTTTCAGTAGGCTCAATATATCCAGCCTCTTGTTCTGAAGCCATACCTAAAGTATCTGCAAAACCTCTTAATTCAGCATCGTTTTCTACCACTTCAACAAGAAATTTTAAATCTCTTTTAGAAAGACCTGGTATATCAAACCCAGACTTATTCCAAAGATAAACTCTTATAGCATGTTCGTATGTAAAATTTGTGTCTTCTATATATTCGGTTAGATCACCCTTAACATCTGGAAAAGCTTTTAAAGCCGCCTTATACTTATTATATAAAGCTTGTTTGAAATTATTCATTTCATTTATAGCTCTAGCATAAGGTTTTATTAATGCTTTTTCAAAGAATGCTCTCTGCGCATCTCCAATCTTACCCTTTGCTAAAAAGTGATATAACAATCCTTTAAAATCTTCTGCCGAAGGTGGAATCCAGAATCTAAACTTCCATTTATCTACTTGTCTTCCACGCATTTTAGCTTGCGCAGCGGAAAACTGAGCTCCAGCTGGAGTACCTTTAGTTTGTTCTAATATTCTATTAAGGTCTAATTCAGCGTTTAATATTATATTTTTAAATTCACCACTTAATCTTTTACTAAATTTATGCTTTGCTTGTTGTACCTTAGATTTAATATCAAATTGATCTAACATGTTTTTAACAGCTTGTACATTTTGCAAGGCATCATCAGCAAAATAAAAGTCATTATATCCTTCTCCAACTTTTTCAGCCATCCATAAAGCTTTTGCTTCTGAAGTACTATCTTCTAATGCAACAATATTTTCTATTGGTAATTCTAATCCTTGAGACTTTAAAAACTCATGTATTGCTTTCTGAGAAGCTTTTGGTCTAGCTGTCAATATATAATTATCTTCTACTCCAAATTTCTTTATTCTATCTACAAACTTTTTAAAGAAAGGTCCTGTCTCTCCTTCTATAACTTGATCAAACTCTGAGAAATCAAATGTATATCCTTGTTCTAACAATTCAGCTCCATTCTTAGCAAATTCCTCTGCGTTTAATTTACCTGTAACACCATCAGGAGAAGTGAATAATACATTAGATTTACTTTTAGCAACTGTATCATCAAAATCCCAAACACTTATACCTTTTGAAGGATTAACTCTACGAGAAAATAAAGCAGCTTTTTTCATAGTAACACCCGCGTAATGATCTTCTCCTACAACTTCAAAAGCTTTATTAAAACTATTATATTTAGTAACTGGCTTTTGTGTTAATACATCTGTTAATTGTAGGTTTATTCTACCAAAAGTTCTAGAGTTATAATATCTAGATAAAGGATCCATACCTATCATCCAAGAATTTAGCATTGAAGATTCTAACCCAACTTCTTTTATTAGATTATCAGCTTTCTTAGGTATTATAGCTACAACATAATCATTAAATAACGTGTTTAATTCTTTACGATTCTTAGCAGATGGATCCATAGCATAATTAGCTAAGTACAACCCAATTATTTTTCTAGGAATTAAATGTTCATATCTATGTGTTTCTTTTGTAATTTTACCACCAGTAGTATAAGCTACTCTAGCTGCTGCAGCAAGTGGTGTTCTCATATCTCCAGCTAAAGACATCATAAGCATACCAAGATCATTCTTATTCATCTTACCTTTCTCAATAAGTTTATTTGATATCTTCATCAACTCTATCACAAAGTCTTCGTTACGTTTTGCTGAGTTTTTATTTTCAATTGATTTTGCGGTTGTAGAAACATCTACATTTACATTTTGACTCGTATTTTTAAGTATCTTATTTTTAACACCTTCTTTATAACCTTTAAGCCCAGTCATTACAAAACTTTTGAAGTCTTCAACACCTTGAAACCCACCATATCTTAAACTAGGTTCTTTAAATTCCATTTGATAACCTATATATCTTTCTTTTTCTATTTCTAGATTTTCAGTAGATTTAATTTTTGACTTAGGCGGTTTTTTACCTCTAGCTTCGTATTCATTAATAATTTTTATATTATTACTTCTTATCTTTTCAATACGTTCTGTTAAACTATCTATTTTCTTAATCCAATATTCTGGGTCATACTCTAATCCACCCGTTTCTGTTGCTATTAAAGATGTCCCTCCAATTTTACCAGACGCATATAAAAATCCTAAAAATCTATCTGCCTTCTCCCAACCTAATTCTTTAGCAATTAATTTAATAGCTCTTCTAAAATCTTCTAATTGATTTATGTCTCTAAAGTTAATATTATCTTTTCCTAATCCTAACGATGCTCTTAGATTATCAGGGAGCTCCTCTAACATAGTTTTTTCTGTGATATAATTCTGTAAAGATCTAACTGGTAAACCTGTAATATCAGTGTCTTTTTGGTAAACACTATAATCCTCTATATATCTTTCTAAATCTTTAATAATACCATCTCTATCTTCACCAAATGTTTCAGATGTATATGTCATATTAAACGCGGTTTCAACATCTCTACCATGTTTTCTATAGTTATCGGCAAATGTAGGAAGTAACAAATGGAAAAGTCTTCTATCTTTTAATGAGGCGTTGTTAATACGTTTACTAAACATTGCTTTAGAAACACCGTCTTGTATAGTACCAGCTGCTTCTACTGGAAAACCATTTTTAAGTAAATATTCTCTAGCGCCTTGATTAGTTAACATCCTACCAGTTATAGCTACAAAACTTTTTACACGTTGACTCGTGTTTGTATCTTTTTTGTATAGATTAGGTTTACCTCTTTCTGTTATACCAAAAACTTTTAATGCTTCATTTGTATTTATTACTGGCTTTCTATACCAAGCATAGTCATTTCCTATACGTCTACCTTTAGTATAAAAAGCATTTAACAATACTTTAGGTATACCCGTTGATTTAATTTTTGTTACTTTTTTTGTTTTAGGATTAATAGACTCTACTGTGAAAGCTTGTTCAGGTAGCATACTTAAAAGAGCATCAATATTTTTGTTGATAAACATTTGAGAATTTATTAAATCTCCCTTTGTTAAGTTACCTGGTTTTGGATCAATACCAAACATTAACTGTGTTAGTCTAGGTAACACGTCTTGTAGTGTTTTAAAAGTTTGATTTGATAAACCAAAAAATCTTTGATCACCAGCTTCCATCATCTCTTGTATCTTCTCATTATACAACTCTGCTTCTCTACCAAGCTTTTCATATAACTTTATTTTCCTTCCAGCTTTCTCCGTGTTGCTTTCTTCAATGGCAATATCCCCAGCGTTTTCTATACCTACAGAACCCTCAATTTCACCTTTCTTTAAATCTTCTAATATACCAGAATATTTTAAAGGTAAAATTGTATTCATATAAGCACCAAATGGAACTTCTTCTGCATTATAAGTTCTAGCTAAATCTGCTAATTTTAAATAGTATTCTTGATAAAATTCATTGAATTTAACTTTCTTACCTTCTTCTAATTGTATATTTTTACCACCTCTTTCAGCTTGTGCCGCTAAAGCAGCAACTCTAGGTAAATTGTTTATAACCAATTCTGCTTGTATATCATCTGGTACAACTATCTTCCCATTTTCATCTCTAGTAGTTTGACCTTTAGCATGTCTATCTAATATCTCAGATTGTAACCTTTCGTTTTCTTTTACTATTTCTTTAGTATTAGCTTCTAATTCTAATTCATTTAGATTTAATCTTTTCGATAACAAGAAAACATTTTCAAGTTCTCTTTCAAAATCATACCCAGCTCTTATTGACATATTTATTCTCTCTTGATCTTGTGCTACCCAAGCGTCTATAGCTTCTTTAAATCCTTGTACATCTTCTTTTAACTCTCCTTTTATTCTAGCTTCAGAAGCTAAGGTTCTTCTTAAGCCCAAACTCATTCTACCTGTTTGTATTCCTTTTGTAAATGATGCTACAAAATCATAAACATCTTCACCTGTCTTAAAGGTAGATTTAACACCTAAAGAAGATAACATTCTTTCAAACATTCTCCCTAAAGAATTCAAGTTACTATTGCTGATAGGTAAATCACCATTAGCAAAAGCATCAGATAATAACGTTATAGCTTCTTCAGCTGCCGTCATATCAAAACGCTCAGATATTTCGTAGTATTCACTTGCTTTAGCCGCAGCTTCTTGTTTTTTACCTTCTTTAATAAGTTTTTTATGCTCTGTAGCTACACGGTATAATTCGCTTTGTACGCTTCTACCTTGATAATCTAATAATCTTCTTTTATATTCAGATCCATAGTTATTAGGATCTAATGCCATTATATGTCTATGTAGTGATCTACCAAAAGCTAGTGTAGTAGCAGGACTTCTTAATAACATTCCCTGTAGTGCTCTATGTAAAAACTCATGTGCGGCTACATTTATATTTCCACCTTCTTTTGTCAATGCACTTGATTGATTTATAACTATTTTTTTACCATCTCTACTTATATATCCATGTGGATTTTTTTGTAGCTCTTTAAAAAATTTAGATTGTTTATCACCTCTAAATACAGCGTCTTCCTTTAATTGATTTAATTCCTTTTTTTCTGCCTCCGTAAGCTCTTTTTTACCCTCTAAAGCTTCTATTTGTCGCATTATATCTTGCTTGGAGTAGTTAATAACTTGCTGAAGAGTTTTTTGCTCTACTACTTCTACATCGTATCTACCCTTTTCACTTAGAGCTTGAATCCGTCTTAATGTATTTCTATATAATTTATAGTCTTTCTTTTTATTTATTCTATTTATATAAGGGTTTATTGAGTTAGCTTTTTCTTGTTGTAAAGTTTTTAATTTTTTATTTATTTCTCTTAACCTCTTGTTTTTTATTCTTCCACTTACATCTTGATTACGCAGTAAATCTCTTTTTCTTTGTAATAATTCTTCTATAGCTTCTTCAGTTGTTAATAAGGTTCCATAAGCATCTGGATCCATCTCAGTCATTTCATTTAACAAGTCTAATTCAGTTGCTACTTTTTGATCATATGAAAAGTTAAAGTATTTATTTTTTACATTTCTATTAGCAATCTTTGGATCAGCAAAACTTTTATATTTTGATAAAAACCTATCTACTTCAGATTTAGTTTCTTCATCGTTGTTTATAACTATATCTACATCATTATTTGAGTCTGCTAAATATCCTGATTCATCCCACTTCTCTAATTGATCCATCATCTCTTCTTTATTAGAGAAATGTTTACCGTTTATAGAATAACCTTTCTTTTGGTTTTTTCTATTTAAATAACTACCTCCAACACCAAGTCCTCCAAAAACAACTCCTGTTGTACCCATTGATATAGCTAACTCAGAGAAAAATCTTTCGTCCATACCTTCGAAAACATCATTCCCATTTATTATATTAGATAAAGGTTGATTAACAACTTCTTCAAATATTTCCCCTATAATTCCATTCCAACCAACTTTATCAACTGTAAACTTTCTTACCGCTTCTGCTTTCGTTAAACCATATTTTTTCATCCATGTACTTAAAAGAAAGTACTCTAAAAATCGTTTGGAACCTTCTGGCATTTTTTTACTTATAGTTGTACCAAACTTAGATTTAGATAAATATTTACCAAACATTGGTATAGCGGTACCAAGTCTTTCTGTTAAAAATTCAGCCCAATTTGTTCCAATTCCTCTAGCAAAAGCTGTTAATACATCATCACCTGAATTTTTATCTACCGTGGTTATTAATCCATCTCCTTCTCCACTTAGCATTAAACTCATTTCAGGCGTCATATTTTGAAGAGAATTATCAATCCATCTTTGTGGGTTAGCCATTGACTGAGCAAAAGTACCCGCTAAAAATGAAGCAAACTTATTTGCTTTACCAGCTGTTGTAGCATTAAATCTAGTTAATAAAGCATCATCTATTGTTTTTCTAACACCTTTTTTAGTTAAATGTTTTTTACCAACTTTTTGAGAATAATATATTGCGGCTTTAGAAAATGCTTTTGATGCTGCTAATCTTGTAGTTGAATAAACACCACCTGTTGCTACAAACTCTACTACATAAGGTATCATCTCCGCCGTAAGCTTTCCACCTCCATATGAGTAACTAGACATATCACGAGTTCTTTGATCTGTAACATGCTTTAACTGTACTAAACTTAAAGAATCTCTTTCTTGTGCTGTTAATGTTTCTCCACGTGCTGCTTTTTTTGCTAGAGCTAATATATCAGCGCTATCACCAATATTTTTAATACCACTTATAAATGGTATATAATCCACACCGTCAAGAGAAGCAAAACCTTCTCGAAACTCATCAACATCTTCTGGTCTCAACTCTAAATCTTCTAAAAGATCTGTTGCTATTTTATCAATTTTTTTAAATCGATGAAGTTGACTAGTATCAATAATTTTTCCCTCTGAATTTTTTACAAAATCACTTAGAGCTTTATCGTTTTGTAGTTTTAAACTTTCAGCAAATTCAGCTGTAACAACCGGACTAAATTGTCCTTTTTCATCTATATGCTTCATACCCATTCCACCAGCATCATAATACCAATTATAAAACTCTTGCTTTCTTTGTGCTATATAATCTTTCAATCCTTCTTCATCGTCACTTTGAGATCTATAATCTTTTATTAATTGTTTCTGAAGCTTTCGCCACATTGTATCTATAATAATAGATTGTTCTGCTCCAGGTCTATTTACAAACGAACCACCCTCAAGACTTTCAAGTTCATTTAATGTTTCTTGATAATATTCTTTAGGTATTAAATCAAACTTTAAGTGCCACTTATTTACAAAATTATTAACAGCATTATTATATAAAGTTATATTTTCTCTTCTTGCTCTAACGATATCTGGATGTTTAGCTGCTCTATCTTGTAATTGTTTTTGAAACTCTAATTGTATATCTTTTTGATTTACGTATATACCATATTTTGTATCTAATATTTTTCCTTCTTCAACTGCTTTGTATCTATTTTTAAATTCTTCTTGTAATTTTTTTGATATTTCCTCGTATATCGGTGCTGTTTTTTCTTCAAAATAAAGTTCTGCGTCTGCCTGTATTTCCTTTTGTTCATTCTCCCAATCTCTATTAAATTGAAAGTTATTATCTTTAATATAGTCATTGTAATCAATATCCATATCTTCTGTGACATACTTTTTATATTGATCTTCTAGTTCTTTATCAAAATAAGATGAATCTTCTTTTTTCTTTTCTTGGTATTTCTCCCATTTATCTCTAAAATCTAATGGTGTTACCTCTGGAAGAGTTTCAAAAACTCTAACATATTCTGCGTTTTTAATTATTCTACCTTGATCATCATATTCAGCTGGTTTAATTTCTTCTAATTTAAAAAACCTTCCATCTGGTGTTCGGAACCTTACTGGTATTTCTATTGTTTCATCATAATGGATTTTCCTCTGCCCATACTTAGTTTGTTCATATCTTACCTTTTCTATAGTTCTAGTTTCAAATTCTACAGGAACATTACCTTGACTGAAAATATCTTTTAATAAATTATCTTCATCATCCCAACCATACATTTTCGTATAATCAACCACGTCTCCATTAGAGTTTACAATTGTACCGTCCTCATAAACTCCACCACCCGTAGGAGATTTATGGAACTCACCTCTATCATCTACGACTAAATCCAGGTCTTTATCTTCATCTACTGGCGCTTGATCTAATAATTTACTATCACCAGTTCTATACGTGGGATCACTAAAAAATAATTCTGGATTTTTTCTAAGTAGTTTTTCATCAGTTTCACTAAGACCCCCTAAAGCAATTCTATCAGCTATTTTTTGATCCCAATCATGAGCGTAAAGTTTCTTTTCAAACTCTTTTACTTCCTCATCACTAGCTATATTTGTCATATCTGCTTTAAGAAAATCTAAACCAAAAGCCGATCTTGATCCAGCCGTACCATAATTAGGGTGGCACGGCATGTACTCATATATTGTGTGACCAGCAACTCCCGCTTTAAAATGTTTTCTTATACAATCTATTTCTACTATTCTATGTTCGTTTCCATATCCTTGGTTTTTAGGAAGCTTTGTAGACATTTTATCTACTATTTTACCTTCTTGCGTAATGAGTTCTTTTTCTTTATGGTATCTACTTCTCTCATAATCAACCTTTCCTTGAATCTCTTCATAAGGATCCCAACCTAATATCTTGATCTCTTCTTCATCTGAAATTATATTATTTACATCTTCTGTAGTTTCTATTTCTTCTTCTACTTCTTCTCCTGTTGGATCTTCGTATGTAGCATCTTCAAGTTCTTTATCTACTTCTCTTTGTTTTATTCTTTCTTGTACTTGTTCATGCATTTCTTTCTGAGTAGGAAATAACTCTGGATACTTTCTTGTTAAAAGAGGTTCTTTTTGTAAAGACTCGTATTCCAACATTTCTTTTGGAGTTTTAAATGTACCATCTTTATTCCAATATCTTTCATCAGGTTTCATAAACAAAGGTTGTTTTTCACGTTCAGCCTTTATTTTTTCTACTTCATTAGCCCAATCTAATCCAAAAACATTTTCGTAAGTATCTCCTTGTAGATAAGCTAAAGGATCAATAGGCGGTTTTCTATATGTAGGAGCTGCGGTTTGTGTAGTGCTTGTAGTTTGTACTGGGGTATATGCTCTTTCAAATTCTTCAAAAGATTGTGTAAAAGTACCAGCACCTACTAAACCATCATATAGAAATTTTCTATAAGCCTGATCACTCATTTGGGCTTGAAATTCATCAAATGACCTGGTATAGCTACCATCAGAATATAGTCCCATGTATAGATTTCTTACACTCATTTATTTAATTTTAATTTATTGTATCGTAAATACCTTTGTTCCATGTTTCTATCCCTTCTTTTTGTTTCCATCTCCACTTCTCAGGACGATCAGG
>LULN01000232.1_pt1 | contig 11837 bp, 27 predicted proteins | sample 728131 | NCBI WGS metagenome assembly LULN01 (sample SAMN03860288, study PRJNA289734) | marine metagenome | biome: seawater column; feature: ocean; material: water; isolation source: Red Sea water column Station 149 - depth 100m | place: Saudi Arabia: Red Sea | collected 2011-10-15 | depth 100 m
TTAGGTTTTTTGGTTAAATGGCGAAAAGCCTAAATGTATTTTAGACAATATGGATATTAGGGTTTTAGGTTTTTAGGTTTTTTGGTTATTAGTTTTTTTAGGATGTTTGGGGATTTAGGATATTAGGTTTTTAGGTTTTTAGGATAACAACTTGAGGTTGTTAACCTATGGTAAAAAGTGGCAGGAAACGCTGTTTTTTGGGCTTGAGATTCATTTGTATACAATCATAAAGGAGATATATACACCATATGCCTATGAGCTTTAAAATGGATTTGGGCCATTTAGTATATATATTCCTTTATATAGGCTAACCTTTAAATTTAGATTTTTTGACCGGTGGCCTTATAAACCCCATTTTAGAGCAATTTCTGTAGAAGGGGGTATTTAAAGAAGGCGTAAACTATATATAGACCACCCGCCATTAGGGAAACCATGAACGGAAAACGTGTGCCAAAGACTAAAAAACAATTTTACGATTTGGTAGAAAAATATAACTGCACAGTTGATGTGTGTAGGTTTGGGAACGGCGAGTATGACATTGTGGTAGATGCCCATGAGGACTATGGTTTTTGTTTAGGAGAATTACCAGCCATAGCTATTAACAATAGTTATTCGGAAGTCATAAGAACTGCAAAACAATTTTGGACTTTTGCATATTATGAATTAGAAGAACGATTAGAATATTATGAACTAATGCCTGACGAGTATAAGAGGATGTATGAATGAGTTTAGTTGGAGCAGGTAATTGGTGGGATAAAAAAGATAAATATTCTCGTTGTCCTAAGTGCGACAAGAAAGGATTCTATAGCACAAGTCTGGTAGATAAAAATGGCCAGATACACAAGTGGGATTCCTGTATGTTTTGTAAGGAAACCGTGCTTAAATACAATAGGACATAGGTTTTATATAGACCTATATAGTTGGTGAATTTATGAACGAGCAACAACAAATCGTTAAGCCTGTTAACGCCCATCCTTTGGGCTGTGACTGTCGCAACTGTATCTCTTATCAGTTGGACCTTATGGAAGTATTAAGAGTGGAGTTTAATTTCAATGGGTAGTTTCGGATTCTGTTGTGGATACTGTGATACCCCAATGTTAAGCGATGGCCCCGACAGGTATGATTCATGTTTCAAATGTGAAGAATGCTTTGGCCATGATGATGAACTAGGAGGATGTAAATCAACTAACTATTTGTTATCTCCAGATGGAGAGGTTTACGAGGAAAAAAACTATCAAGGTTATGGTGTATATGGAGGTAAGGATGCTTATGCTTTATTGGCTCAAACTAATGTCGAGGCAGTAAGAGAATGGTTTACACCAGTTATGCCTAATATGCACGATTGGGAGCCTACTGGAGACAATGATGAGGACAGAGGATTAGGTATAGATTTGGCACTTGGCAAGAGGGAAAAAACTTTCAAGGAGATAGAACAAATGGTTTTATCAGGCAAAAAGATTCAAAGAGAGGATATGTATAATCATGGATATCAGTTAATCAAGAATCCAATTAAGATAGTTTGTGAGAGATGTTATACTGAAGGTAGGTATGGCCATCCTGTTACTCAATACGACAAGTGTGATGCTAGTATGGACCATGAGAATCAGAGTTGGACAAATGCTACCGAGACAGATGTAGGCTGGGTATGTGACGGGTGTTATAATGGGTAAAATGAGTGAATTACACGCGTTTCTAAGGTGTGAATGTGGTAATGCCTATGCTTTCCTTGAGGAGAGTGGAAAGGTCTGTTTGAGGTGTGAAGAATGAGTGACAAACGAAAATATAGAATAACCGTTAGCTTACAGCAGACAGAGTTTGAAGTTGATGCAGTAGATGGTTTGGATGCCGAGCAACAGGTAAATCGAATTATGTTAGATGGAAAGCTGACTAACCACTATGGAAAGTGTATATATTGTGGTCACAGGAATAGGTAATAAATGATTAGACCACAAAGTATATATACCCCTATGGTTATGGTAAATTATGAGAAACACGGAACAACCCCAAATGGCCCAATATAATTGGAGGACCAGCGGGGCTGTGTCTATCATGACAAAGGAGAAAACAAATATGAACAACACAAAGAACGAAACACACGCGCACAAAATCATTACTTACAAAAAATATGGTAGAAGCTGGTCAAGAAATGAGTATGTCGAATTTATGACTATCTCAGAATTTCAGGAATCTGGAATTATCGAAAATACGACAAGAGTAAATAAACATATAGAAAACGGTGGAAAATTAACACCAGATTTTATGACAACTTTGATAACTTCAGGTAATGACCCACATTTCCCAGAAGTAAGAACAAATGGTGGTCCTAAGTTATTTACAGAAGAGGAATACAATGAGGCTAAGGCAGTCGTAAACAGCTATGAGGCTAATATGGAGTCAGTCATAGATATAGACGGCCTTCTAACCACTACAGAGGCTGAATTTGACCGTGCTATGATTTACGAATCAACTAGCAAAGCAAAGAAGATTATGGGTGCATATGAACAACAGTTAGAGACTGAAAAGCTGTTAGACAAAATGATGCCAAACTGGAGGAAATAATGAAACAAAATCTAGTCCAACCGTTGCCAGAAGACATCACGACAAGAATAAAACTAGTAAAAGACATAATAATAGATTTATCAGATAGTTTAGAAACAGAAGAAGACCTATGGAAAGCCTATAGGACTCTAAGTAAATCTATGAGTTATCTAAATGCTAAACATACAATTGCACAAACTAAGGAGGAATATATAGACTAATAGTATTAGGTAATTAGGATACATTATACACATACGTGTTCGTTCTAGTCCCTCGTGTGCGTGCGTAGGATGGCGGAGGGTCTATATGTCCCAATGATGCTAATCTTACGCTATAGTAGTTATTCTACTTGTCGTGGTTGGATTTGGAACGTCGGAACCCTAACCGGAGGGGGTATATATACCTTTCGGGGGTGGGGTTTTTTCTAATTTCGTATGGGTTAAATATCTATCTATCCCATTTTCTCAACCCTACTAATAGTAGTAGGGCTCTGGGTGGCTTTCGTTAGACCCAAAATCACCAGAGGGGAAGGGGTATATATACCTTTGGGTGAAACCTAATTGACCACAACCTTTATATAGACCTAGTAACACTTGACCTGTTAGAAGGAAGAGTCGAATATCTAAACAGCATAACTAACAAATATATACCGTCTGAAAAATACGAAATAGAGGGCGCATATGGGGGTTGGCGTTTGTGTATAACGGACGACAAAAATTGTATAGTAAAATATATTACGGGAAGATATCCTAAAAAAGAATTATACAATCTTCTTAATGCATACATAGAGGGTATGTGGGATAGTGAGAGGTTCACAGGATAAGCCAAAAACACCATATAGGAAGGGGTATATATACTTATGCCCCAATCCTTAAAAATTAAAAATTCCACGGGTTAAATAATTATATACAATAATTTCTATGTAGCCAAGTTAGCCTAAATACCATAGGCGTAGGGGTATATATACCTTTCGGTGAGCCGATTTTCCATGGGTTAAATAGGGGCTTAAAAAAAATGAGCAGTTTATTCTCTTGCTCAGGAGTCCATGAAATAACTATTTTTCATATGGGTCTTTTCTGCAAGCCTTCACAAATTTATTCCAATCGAAATTGGGGTTATCATCTGCAAAGACAGAAGCAAGAGCAGGAATTATAGAATCCCTACCTTTGTTTAAGCTGATTGCTCTTGCTATTGCTTCATAGTGCTTTTTTGTCATCATTTTTTCACCTCCTCATCACATTCGCAGACAATGAAAGGAATCATCATTCCAAAGCAATCAACATATTCTCTTTTAGTGCATTTACATTGATTCATTGTTCCACCCCCATTTCAGGCGTTCCTGTGACAAGGTTGATTACTGTAAAGGTTGGAGTTTCTCCATAGTTATGCTTTACAAGGGCGTATTTGCGTCCTGTAACCTTGCCCCATACCCTACGGCTCTGGTTGTCCATTTGCCATGGTATTAGGCTTTCACAGTCTAATAGTTTAAATCTTATTTTCCATTCTAATTCATAAGATTCGTCCCTTAAAGGGAAGCGTGCTTCTAGAAATTCTTCTACGTGTTTTCTGTTCATGTTTTGTTCCTAGGCCCTGAGGCCTATTGTCCTATTCGCATGGTATATATAAAGACTATGCCCCCCACCTCATGTCAAGGGGTGCCCCCTAATTTTACGAAGTATGGTAATCTATAAATTTTTTATAATTTTGAACGGTAAGTATATATAGCCCTACATAATGTGTATATACATGGTATGGTCAACGACTAAGGAACGGCCTAAGAGGTATTTGATATCGGTAGGTCGAGATAGGTTAAGAGAGAAGGTCATGGAGGATTTGTGGAGATTGGTAGAGATAGAGGGTTCTTCGATGGCGGATGAGGTATGGGATGCATTGTATATGCATGTAGAGCGCAATAAGGATTTGCTAGATTCTGGAGATGGCAGAATACACATGGAGCGTGATGATGAGTTTGATGATGTGGTTGCTAATGAGGCATATGATGCACAGGAGCAGGTAGTAGAGGAGGTATTGGATGCGGAGCGTAGAGTTGAACGACGAATGGCGACGAGCGATATGTTTAGAAATAAGGGAGGTTTATGAGCGAAGGAAAAGTGGGGAGACCGAATACGTATAGTTTATCAGATAAGCAGGAGGCATTTGGCATGTATTTGAATGGCATGACGTTTAAGGCTATAGCTGAGGAGTTAAACAATAGGTATGATTGGAATTTGAGTATGCGAACTGTTCAGAAGTGGGCAGCTAAGATGGGATGGAAGGAAGAGTTAAAAGAAGTGGAGCATGAGTTAGCTGAGGAGGTAAAGAAGACAGTAGTGAAGGACATGGGTTCTCGTATGGCAGAGGTTGAGGAGGTAAGGCAGGAATTTTTGGGCCGCCTTCGGCAGGGTAATGCGGAAATCAGGGGTCATGAGTTTGCTAAGATGACAGAGATGTTGAACCAGATGGGTGACATACAGAAGGAGAAGGATGATTTGGTGGCCCACATTAATGAGTGTATACAGAATGCATTGGAGCAGACGGATATACCTAGGGTAAAGAAGCAGCATTTTTTGCGGACATATATTGCATTGTTGCGAGGAGATTTGGATGGTTAAGAAGCGCAATGGTTTGAGTGACAGTTTTGTTGCTGGCAAGAGAAAGCACACATTTACAAAAAAGGACTTAGAGCGTGAGATTCGATATATGGACATACGGGCTTATTGTTTACAGAAGATGAAAAACACGCAAGAGTTTAGAGAAAAAGATTGGACAATGACAGATTACAATACACGAATTTACATGCAGGGTATTTTTGATGCGTGTGAGGATGTGTTAGGTTGGTGTGAGGGTAGGATAGACCAATGAGTGAAGAGATAGACCAGACTCCGTTACAATATCAGGCAGCTCGGATTTCATTAAAGTTGGCAAGAGTAATGGAAGAATTGCATTTGTTAACAGAAGAGGTAATTAATCTTCAAGAGTTGGCAGAGATTACAGCAGAGTTAGATTCTGAAAAGTGGGGAAAGGGCAAGTGGGTGCCACATGAGTGAGGCGACGAGTCAGGATGTATGGATAGTTGTTTTACATGAGATGATGATGCACATTCAGAAGTTTGTAGATGACAATCCTATGGATTATAAGGGTAAGGAGAAAAAAGCATATACGACAGCGTTGGGTATGGTATCGGTTCTTTGTAAGAATATGATAGAAGATATATCGGAGGAAAAGTCACATGAGACCATATAAGTGTAATATGTGTGATAATTTAGGTATGCGTCAGTTTTGTTATGAGCATAAGGAGTATCATGGGCATGGTTTGGTTTGTTTGGATAAGGTATACAAGAATGACAGCAAGGCATGGTGGTTATGTAATGCGTGTTCGGAGCGTGAGCAATGAAGGATTATTGGAGATGTAAAATCTGTGGTTATCCTATGACAACAAAAAGCTATGAATTGGATGGTGGATATTGTTTGGAGTGTCGAAATGAGTGATTATTTAGTTGCGCTTTTGATATGTGGTGCGTTTGTGGCAGGATTTTGGACAGGAGTTGATTGGTACAAGAAGCAGATAATGGGGGAGGATGCAAAAGCGCCACGCACCTAGTGAGGTGTATGGGATGACATTGTGTGGTTATGAGTGTACACCCTCGGAGTTTGAGGCAATGCAGAGGCGGGGAACAAAATACCTTAATTGCAAGCGTTGTCAGGATGCATTATCTTTACGGGAGTTAATTAAGGAGGAACAGAAATGAGATGGAGATTTGATTGTTTTGTTTGTGGAAACAGGTGGGAGCAGAACCACAAGAACATAGGTGCTGAGCATTTTATTTACAGTAAAAAGAAGGAGGGGCGTCCTTTGGTAGACTGTTATGAGTGCAAGCAACATGATATATATACACCTATAATGGGTGATATGGTGGGTAATCGTGGGTAGGATTATTCATAAGTACATGGGGGACACACAATGGACGTTGTGTGGTCGTTATTCGGCATGGATAAAAGGAAGTATGAACATTATGGCTAGCGATAAGGACCATGAGGTAAATTGCAAGGCATGTAGGAGTCAGATAGATGAGCAAGCAGATACAGAGAAACAAGATAAGTAGATTATTAAGAACAAGCAACCGAAATCGCAATGTATTACGTTGGGGTTCAGGTGAGACGGATGCACATATTACGATGAAGTTTAATATTTGCAAAAAATTAAAGGAGTGGGGACACGAATTTTATACAGAGGCGATATTTGAGCCGAGTGGGTTACGTGCGGATGTAATAGATGCGGACGAGGGGATTGTTTATGAGGTTCATAATACTGAGCCTAAGGACAGTTTGGTAAAAAAAGCGGCAAATTATCCGTTAGAGGTCAGGTTTGTGGATGCGAATGATGAATTTGAGGAGGAGTTGTTATTATGAACAATAACTTTGATGATGATTTGGCAGATGGCCATAAGGGTGAGCAAGTTGTCAGACAGTTTGTAGAAAGTCAATGGAATAAGAAGTTCATGGCTTATGGTAACACCAATAAGTTTGACATAATGTTTCAGGGATATTTAGAAGGTCCTACATTTTTTGAGGTAAAGACGGATTATTTTGAGAAGAACTGGGGTGAGGGCGGCACAGGCAACATGGCGATAGAGTATAAGTGTCGTGGTAAGCCGAGTGGGATACGAACAACGATAGCGGATTGGTTTGCTTATTATTTTCCAAATTTAGATGACAAGCAACTTTGGTTAATTAAGATGGATGATTTGAAAAAATTAATAAAGGACAACAATTTTAAGCGTGTAAGTGCAGGTGAGACGTATTATGACAGTGATGAGAAGGTAGCCAAGTGTTTTTTGATAGATAGATATAGATACATTAAACATTTTGATGTATATACTTGGGATGGCAGGGGTTGGTTAGAATCATTAGAATAATTAAGGATGGAAAAGTACTTGAAGAATCGGACAACATACATTATATTGGTGAAAAGTTAATAATATTTGACAAAGAAACTAAATACCTTAACATAACTATAGAAAAGCACAAGTATGAATAAGCACATAACGCAAGCAATCGCAGGTGCTTTGGAAATTATGAATGAGCAGCCACTTACTTTGAATGAGTTCATAGATGAAGTGATGTCAGACTATATGGACCAAGAACCGGGAACGTATGTTCCGTTGGGTGAGATGCACAGACAATGGGAAGAGAATTTTAACATTGGTGAATTTACGTCTATAATTTGTGCAAGGGGTCATTTGAAGACAACATGGGGGTTGTGTGTTTTGGCATATTACATGCATAAGCAGCCAAACTTCAGGGCTTTGTATATTTCGGCTACATTGGAGCAGGCTTGGGACAAATTGGAGCAATTTGAGGAATTATGTAAAAGGTCTTGGAGGTTGAATACATTTTTAGAGAAGTCAGATGATAGAAAGGTGACAATACGTAAGAGTGCAAAGAGATTTAACAATGGTAGTAGGGTTGCTGCTGCGAGTATAGGAAAAGCACTAGAAGGTCCTCACGTTCACATGATAATTTTGGACGATGTGCTTCAGGAATTTCCAAATTTGACTGATGAGAAGGTAATTCATTATGTTCAGAGGGTTGTGATGCCGATGAGGTTGCCAGAATCTAAGATGTTATTGGTAGGAACGCAAAAAAGAGTTGGAGACATAACAGATTGGGTATCTAACAATCCAGAGTGGAATGTAATACGACATCCTGCACTTTTGGAGGACGGGACTCCTCGTTGGCCAGAGTATTGGAATCAAGAAAGGTTGGATAAAGAAAAAGAAACCATGGGAAGTCGGGCTTTTGAGTCTGAGTATATGTTAAATCCTTTGGACCCAGAGAGTGCAGTGATTCCTTATGAGGTACTTCAGAGATGTTTGGACGAAAAGTTGGATATGGGTCTTCCAGATTACACGGACGAAATAAGCGTCATAATGGGCGTTGACTTGGCTGTGGGTATGAACAGTCAAAATGATGAGACAAGCTACTGTATTGTGGCTTATAATAAGAAAAACGAGTATCGTAGACTTCTTTACAGTTGGACAGGTAAGGTAATGGCGCAGGGAAGTGGTTGGTTGGAAACACAGGTGTTAAAAATCAGAGAATTGGCAAAACGTTTTAATCCAGAAACGATAATGATAGAATCAAATGGTTATCAGCGTTTGGTTGTTCATAGTGCGTCGGATTTGGCGGGTCTTCCGGTTGAAGGACACAACACAGGACGGGAAAAGCACAGTCATGATGTGGGTATACCGGGGTTGGCCTTGGAGTTTGAAAAAGAGAGATACCAGATTCCGTGGGCGAAAGAAATAAGGGAGGCAAGTCGTCCCGGTCCTAGAAAGTTAACAGATGGGTTGGCTAGGTTAGTTTACGGTAAAAACGGAAGGCTTGAGGGTCACACGCCAGATGCGGTAATGGCGTTATGGATGTGTGAGTTAGCTATTAAAAATCTGAATAAGAAAGGTTTAAGTTTTGTAAGTTGGGATTACATATAGAAAAGTTTATATACATTAAGCATATACATCCGACCCAACCACAAATGAAAAAGCGAACGAGGTTGGAAATTTACGGAATAAGCGATGACACGAAGGCTAGTCTTAAAGAGATTGCTAAAGCTGAAAACGTACCGACGGGCGTCTTAGTAGAGCCTGTACTTAGGAGATATGTTCGGGAGTATCATGGGAGATAAAAGAGACAGGTACAAGATTCCTCGTGGTGTTAAGAAAGAAGCATTGCAGGGTAGGGATTTGAGAGCGATGCATGGTTATGGTGGTGGTAAGGTTACAAAATCTATTAATCGTAAGTTAAGATATCAAAAAGACGTAGGATACAAGACAGCGGTAAAGATAGATACATATTACCGAAGGCACGAAAAAGTAGACCCACCTGCTAAGAACTTTGGCGACAAGAAGAATCCTAGTAAGGGATACATTATGTGGAAGATGATGGGTGGTAATTCTGGACAAAGTTGGAGTCGAAGGTTAAAAAAGAGTTTAGATGTAATACAAAAGAAAGAAAAGCTTAATAAGGTAATTAGTACAGTGGAGGCCATACAACTTGGGGTTCTTCGATAGATTTCGTAGCAAGCCAGTGCGGAAGCGTTCTGCGTTAGAGGATTTAATCGAGAAAAACACAGCAAGTGTATTGAAGGATGCAAGGACTCCTGCTTATGGGACTGCTGGCAGTAATCGGGCATTTAAGGCTGATATACTTCCTCCAGTAGACCAGAATTATTTAGAACAGTTAGCTGATAGGTATTCTCATCTTCGGACCGTAATCACACGCATAGCTTCCCAATCCGTTGCTAAAGGGTGGGAATACCACGCAGTTGGTGATACGGGAGATAAAGAAGAAAGAAAATTATTAGAGAACCTTCTTAGAAATCCTAGTGGTGGTAATGCAGACATTACGGCATCGGAATTTTTCAAGGCAATGATACGACAAGTAGAGGTTTTTGATGATTGTTGGGTAAGTATTGTATATGACAGGATTCAGGGAACAGATGGTAAGATAGTCAAGGAGCTTTGGGTAGAGGACGCCAAGCAAATGAGATTTGCGGTTGATGATTATGGTAAGTTCAAGAATGAGGAATATTTTGATGTAATAACCAGAAAGCCTTTAGAGAAAGGAGAATTAGGAGAAGGTGGATTTGAGGCAGAGCCGATGGCATATTATTATGACATGGGTCAGGATGAAGATAAGATTCCTTTTGCACGGGACGAGATAATTCATTTTAACAAATACAGTGCAAATGCTAGATTGTATGGACAATCGCCAATTATAGGTCTTTCTAAGAAAATCGAAACTGCTCTTGCTATTGAAAACTTCCAAAACAAGATTTATAAATTAGAGAGACCACCTAAGGGTTTCTTGGATATTCCCGGTCATGATGAGGAATCATTGAATAGGCTTGGGGAGTACATTGCAGAGGAGACAAGACGTAATCCGAACTTTGTTCCAATTATAAGTAGTAGGGGAGAAGGTACAGGAAGCGGTCAGGCGAAGTTTGTGCCTGTTATGCCTAACATGGATGAGTTGATGGCACTGCCATATATGGAGCGCATTAACAACGACATAAACGCAGCTTATGGGGTGATGCCTATTGTAACAGGAAGCACAGCCGGTGTTGGTGGGTTGAATGCAGAAGGGGAGCAGATTTCTCTTTTTGACAGAACTGTTTTAGAAACCCAGCAATGTTTGGAGATGGGATTCCTTAGACCATTGATGAAGTTGATGGGAATTCAGACATGGAAGGTAAAGTTTGCAGACATTAATACAAAGAACGAGCAACAAGCGTTAGCAAATATGTTACAGAAGGCAAATATAATTACAGTATTAAATAAGGTAGGAATAGAGGCTACGTTGGATAAGGATGGAAATTTAGTTCTTCCAGACAAGCCACAAGTTAGTATGCCAGAGGAGGCTAAACCAGAAGTAGGAGCGTTAAAACCATGAAGAGTTGTAAAAAGTGTATGGCGGGAGAAAGTAGAGTTAGATTGATGTCTAATGGATTTTGTGAAGAGTGTGAGCATGACAGAGCTTGGAATAACAAAGGTGAGTATATGAGACAGTACAACAAGAATAGTAGAATGTTAATGCGACAGAAAGCTGCACAAGAAATAAATCGTAAGTGGAAAGAAAAATACGGCGATGCTTCGGTAGAAGAAGTAGCTTCTTACAAATAATGGCAATTGGCTGGATAGATTTCGACGAAAAAAAGTGGAAGAATATAAGAAAAAGTTTAAACCGCTATAGTCAATATTGGTATTGGGATGAGATTATTCAAGAGGCAGTGTGGGCGTGGGCTTCGGAGATAGAAGCTACTGCACAACGTTTTTTAAATGAAAAAGTAAATAATGTAACTGGAAAGTTAAAAGGTTCTATATATGTTGTTGTTGATGAAGATGGGGACTTGGCAATTAAAAGTCGACATAGGGCTGCTGAACTTATAAACAATGGGGGCTACAGTCCTTTTCCAGATTGGAACTCTAAGACAATAAAACAATATGCTGACATTTACGGTATAGAGCCATTTGTATTGGCCAAAGGAATTTTTAAGAATCAACCGTTTGCAGAGGGAGCATTTTTTGCACAGAGTGCAATATGGCTACATATAGACGATATTAAAGATGAAATCTACACGATTGCCAAAAGAAGACACAGCGAAGGCTATTAGTTTCCGGAAAGATATTTTTGTTTATATACACGTATTCATTCTTAGGGTGTGGCAGACGCTAAAGACACTAACTGGAAAGTTTACCGACCTGAGTGGTATAACGACAGAATTTTAGAGACGTTTATTT
>LULN01000640.1_pt1 | contig 11812 bp, 6 predicted proteins | sample 728131 | NCBI WGS metagenome assembly LULN01 (sample SAMN03860288, study PRJNA289734) | marine metagenome | biome: seawater column; feature: ocean; material: water; isolation source: Red Sea water column Station 149 - depth 100m | place: Saudi Arabia: Red Sea | collected 2011-10-15 | depth 100 m
GACCACAGAGAAAGTTTACATAGCAGGAGACGACGACCAAGCTATTTACGAATGGAATGGAGCAAGGCCAGAGAGGTTTGTAAACTATGACGGAGATAAAATAGTACTAAACCAGTCCTATAGGATACCGAGCACCGTACACCCAATTGCAAAAAGAATATCAGAAAGAATTGTTAGCAGAGAACCAAAAGAATATAAGCCCAGAGAAGAGCTAGGAACAGTTAACAACGTATCATCAATAGAAACACTACCTTTAGAAGAAGGCCAGTGGTTGGTTATGGCATCTTGCGATTACATGCTGACAGACACATCTAAGGGATATAACGTCAGAAAGTTTTTGATTGATAACGGCTACCCTTTTGCTCACAACCAATACAGATACATTCCTTTAAGAATGGTTTCAGCCATAGACACTTGGAACAAGATAAAAACAGAAGAAGTAACTTTGGCAGAGCTTGATGATTTGTATTATTACTTAGGAAAACAGGGAGTAAAAAGAGGTTTTATAAGCAAGGTAGGACAAGACAAAGAACTAGGACACAAAGTAACTTTACAAGAAGCCATGGATAACTATGGTTTGAAAGAAGAAATACTAGACAAAACATGGAAAGAACTATTTGACAAAAGCATAGACGTAGAAAGAAAAGCATTTATTGAAAAAGCAATGAACAATAAAGAAGACCTACATGGAGAACCGCGGATTGTTATTTCTACAATACACCAAGCAAAAGGCGGTGAAGCGGAGAATGTAGCTGTGTATCTTGATTTATCGAAAGCACAGAAGCGTTCTTCAACACTACAACCCGATGGGCTACACAGACAATTCTACGTTGCAGTTACACGCACAATAGAGAACCTGTATTTTATAAAAGCCCAAGATGATTATTATAGGTACGTTATATGAGTTTTGTTTACAAACCCCCAACAGAATGGACTCCACCCGATGTCTTTCCAACACAATTATTAAAAGACGCAAAGGAGATTGCGATTGACTTGGAGACAAAAGATCCCAGTCTAAAAGAACTAGGTCCTGGATACATTCGTGGTGATGGAGAAGCGGTAGGTATATCTATTGCTTGCGATGGCTTTGCTGATTACTTTCCGTTTGCACACGAGTCAGGATTCAACTTTCCAAAGAAAAGAGTTTTAGATTTTGTCAAAGACGTTGTATCAGAACAGCAAGACAAAGTGTTTCACAATGCAGGATACGACATAGGTTGGTTAAAAAACGAAGGCATAGATGTCAGCGGTAAGATTATAGATACCATGATTGTTGCACCTTTGATAAACGAAAACATGTACTGGTACACACTGAACTCGTTAGGAAGAGAATACCTACAGGAAGGAAAGTCTGAAGCAGAACTTAGACAAGCGGCTGAAGAGTGGGGACTGGATCCAAAAGCAGAAATGTGGAGACTTCCTTCTGCTTATGTTGGAACTTATGCAACACAAGATGCTGCTTTAACACTTAAACTTTGGAACCATTTTAAAATACACCTAGAAGACCAAAACCTTTGGAACGTATTTGAATTAGAAATGAGAGTGCTTCCTGTGATCTTAGACATGAAGCAAAGAGGTGTTCGCGTAGATGTTGAAAGAGCGTCTGTTCTTAAAAAGAAACTAATTGCTAGAGAAAAGAAGATTATAAAAGAAATACTTGATGAGTCTGGCGTCAAAGACATACAGCTTTGGGCTGCAAACTCTTTGGCTAAAGTTTTTGATGCAATGAAGCTGTCATATTCCAGAACACCGACAGGCCTTCCAAGCTTTACCAAAGCGTTTTTAGAAAACCACACACACCCAATAGCACAGAAGATAAGAGAAGCTAGGGAAGTAAACAAAACACACAGCACGTTTATAGACTCTATTTTAAAACATGAGCACAACGGACGCATACATGCTGAAATCAGACAGCTGAAAGGTGAGACAGGTGGCACAGTCACTGGTCGGTTGTCCATGAGCAATCCAAACTTGCAACAAGTGCCTGCGAGAAACAAAGAGATAGGCCCATTGATTCGGTCTTTGTTTTTACCAGAGAAAGGAGAGAAGTGGTGTTCAGCTGATTTCTCGCAACAAGAGCCAAGAATACTTACGCACTATGCCAGTCGGTCTAAGTACGATGGAGCAGAGGCTATTGCTGACGCTTATCAACAAGGAGACGCAGACTTTCACCAAGAGGTTGCAAACTTAGTAGGTATCGACAGAAAGACAGCTAAGACAATAGGACTTGGAATTATGTACGGCATGGGCAAAGGAAAGTTAGCAGATCAGTTAGGTGTTTCTGTAGGCGAAGCGTCAGACATATTAGCTAAGTTTAATACCTACGCACCTTTTGTTAGACAGCTTGCTGATTCTGTGATGAGAAGCGCAAGTCAAAGAGGATACATAAAAACAATACTAGGAAGGCGCTGTCACTTTGATATGTGGGAACCACTTAGATACGGAACAGGTAGACCCATGAAATACAAAGAGGCTGTGCATGAATACAACGGAGAAATTAAACGAGCGTTTGTTTACAAAGCGCTCAATAAACTAATTCAAGGTTCGGCTGCTGACATGACGAAGCAGTCCATGGTCCAATGTTTTGAAGCGGGGTACCCCCCTCTGCTTCAAGTGCACGACGAGCTGGTGTTCTCAGTCAGGGATAAAGAGGACGTCAGCAACATCTGCAAACTCATGGAAGAAGCCGTTCCTCTGGATGTTCCAAACAAGGTTGATGCCGAGGTTGGAAAGAACTGGGGCGATTCTATGATCGCAAAAACCCAAGATATATCTTAAAATATACTGTAAAATAGGAGTCGAAATGGACACAAAAAAATGGAAAAGTGTAGCAATACGCAGAGAAATCGTTGATATGGCCGCTGAAATCGGTGAAAAAACCGAAAGACCTACCAGCAATGTTTTTGCTTTCGCGGTAAAACGTTTGAAAGAAGATCTGGAAAAGGGAAACCTCTCTGAAGTACCAAAACAGTGAAGCACAAAATACTTTACGAATCACCGTATGAGTACGGTGTGTTCTCTAGTGAAACTCGCAAAAGCGGAAGGTTTTATGACTGTAATGGAGACAAACTTCCCTCAGTAACCACTGTACTATCTGGAACAAAAGAAGGCGACTTCTTGAAGAAATGGATAGACAAAGTAGGTGAGGAAGAAGCAGAACGTATTCGCCTCGAAGCTTCTGCCAGAGGCACATACATGCACAACATTCTTGAGAAACAAATCATCAACGGTGAGATTTGGGAATACAAGCCTGAGAACGCAGAGCAAAAAAGAGCTTTGAAGATGGCATGTACGATCATGGACCAAGGGTTTCCCAACATATCACAAGTGTATGGTTGCGAAGTATCCTTGTACTATCCTGATAAATATGCAGGTCAGGCGGATGTAATTGGAATACACGACAACGATCTTTCTATCATAGACTTTAAGCAGACAAACAAACCAAAGCGCAGACAATGGGTTTGGGATTACTTTCAACAACTTGCTGCATATTCTCTGGCACACAACGAACTGTACGGCACAGACATACACAAAGGCGTGATTATGATGTGCTCAGTAGACTGCTTGTATCAAGAGTTTGTTTTAGAAGGCAGTGAGTTTGACCGAGCTGCTGAAGCTTGGATGGATCGAGTAGAAAAATTTAAAGCTTTTTCTAAGGAAGAGGAAGAGTCGGATTCCCAAGAAGACTAATTTCACTTTCTTTTAAGTAGTCGTACTTGTCCTTTATTACTTCTTCGGGCCAGTATCTTCTTATAAGGTTAGGATCTTTGCCCTCTTTTATCTGTTTATCTATCATTCTTTCAGTGGCTTTATCAAAATTTTCTTGGTAAAAATCAGGCAGTTTCCAAGGAGTAAAAACACCCTCCATTAAATTATTATAAAACCCTTTTCCGTAACGCTTAAAACTTTCTTTAAACTGATCTTTAAGTTTTTCTTGATCGACATTTAACTTAATTAAATATTGTGTAATAAAATAAAGTCTTTGTTGTTCTAAAAACCAATATGTTTGTGCTTTGTCCCATTGTTCCATAATTTCTTCTGAAGAAATCTTTCCTCCACCAGAAACCTTTAACATTTCAGATTGAACATAGTTTTTAAAATACTCGTTCGTATCATAAGATATATACCGTATTGCTTCGTTTGGTTCAGAAGTTACAGGACTTAATCCCGAAATCTTAGCTGTTGCCTCCAAAGTAGACACAGTTCTGTTGTAAGAGTCAAACCGCTCTTCACCTTTGGCAACCGCTCTTGAAATTGTTTTTGCTTGAGATTGTAGCCCTGGAGCCAAATCTTTCCACGCGTAGGCAAGAAGGTCAGTTACTATTTCTCCAAGGGGTGCGTCTGGATTATAAATAGGTCTGTTGTTATCAGGATCTTTATTAGTCGCTAACGCTCTTCTGGTTTTTTCAGTCATTGCGTAACCTAAATACTGATCCCCGTAGTTTACTACCCACTCTATAACACCATCCATAACACCATCGTCCCAAGAGTCGTCTCCTGTTCTTTCAGCTTCCCTAATGTTTTTTAAAATTATTGGAAAAAGTTTTGCAATCTCACTCCAAGGAAGAATATAGTTTCCGTTAAGCGACGAAAAACCTCCTCCGTCTTCTGGCGAACGCATCTCACTAATAGGAATTAATAAATCATTTTTTGCATAGTCTGCACTTATCGCTTGTGCCGCCTCTATTTCTTCTTCATCTATATCAAACAAAATCTTTCCAATTTCTTTTAAATTAGCTCCAAGACCACCTGCTGCAATGGTAAACCCTATGCCAATTTGTCCAAGAGGCGTTCTTTCCAAAACATTTTCTGGCTTTAAATTATATTTTTCCATGTAGTCCGAAGAAAGCCTAAACGTCGCTTGTTGCATAGCTAACTGAGGAATGTTAAAAGATACTCTTGCCATTTCTGTTGGAAAGGCAATAAAGTTACCAACAATAGCAATTTGTCTCCATGTTCTTGCAAAACGACCTATGTAATCGTAGTTAGGCATTCCCATTCTTACATTGTACGCAGCCATTTCATCAATTAAGTTTTCCAAACTGGTTTCATTTCTAAAAACCTGTGCCATGTTTTGATTGTGTATTTTGCCTGTGCCTGTTCTCATAGTTTGACGTTGAGCAAATTCCATAAGGGCTTCCATTTTTGCTCTGTCTGACAAAGGAGTTTCTGAATATGCTTCTATTTTTCTTAAAGCAGTTTCAATTTTCATTCTTTCAGCGGCCCAAGCAGCTATTTTCCAAAAGTCATCTGCTGCAGCATAAAACTCTTTTGCAGTGGTAAGGCTGTATTCAGGAATAAAAGAAGCCATTTTCCCAGGCGTTGTGTTTTTTAAAGTGTATAAAGCCATTATAAATTCATTGTATGAGTTATACTCCCCACTATTTGCTCTAGCAAAAATACCTAAAACATCGTTAAGTTTTACACTTGTGTTTACAATTCCAAGTCTCTGCAGCTTTCTAAAAGTTTTTTCCGCTCTCGCTCCTCTGTCTAACCCAATCTCCAATGACCGTTGCCTATGAACATTATTCCACCACCTACAAAGTTTCTCATTTGCGTAGCTGGACTGATTACAATTTTACCAAACTGCACAGCGGCTTTTGGCGCCAAAAAAAGTGCTCTATAAAAAGAGACATAATCACCATCAAAAAACCCAGCGCCTTCGTTTCTTCCCACTTCTATCTCGTTGGCAAATTCTGGTGTTGTGTAGTATCCGTCTAATGGGTTCCACTCTCCAAGCGCTCTTACAGGAACACTGTACTCCGCTGTTCTAATTGGAGAAAAGTGCATTTCTCCAGGCATTTCATTTATTTGTTCAAGGTTTTTATAAAACTTAGCCATTTCTAAAAGCTTGGCTACACGAGAAATCGTGGTTGCTACCATTATCTTAGGATCAGTGTGCTCTCCCATTAACTGTTTAAGCGCAAAAGGTATCTTATACCTTTCTTGTAAAAGCCCTCCTTTTGTTGGAATACCTGCCGCTTGGTCCGCACTTACAGCTTTAAGTATGCCAGGAATACGAGCTAAATCGTTAGTGGAATTAAACTTTTCCATTCTAAGAATAGAGTCCACTTCGTTTATAGAATCTTGTTTAGTCCAAGTTCTGTTTCCTCCTTCTAAATTAAGAACAGTTAATGCGTCTACTGCTCTGTCATACAGTTTTTGATGTTCTTTGTTCCAATGTCTACTAAGCCTTGGGTTCCAACCCATAGACGGTTCAAACAGTTTAAACGAGGAAGTTAAGTATCGCCCAAGGTTTTCTTGTATTAAAGGTCTGTTTTCTTCTGGCAAAATTTCAGCAGGCATTTCATCTAAAATTCTTTGCGACAACTCATCAATAGTTGTTCTAGCTCGTAAAGCTACTTCTCTAAGAGATCCTGGTAGTTGGTTAAGAGCAACCCTACGATCTTGTTTTGAACTTAGTTCAAGCATGTTCATTTCAATTGCGTCTTGTATTGTTTTATAATCTGGATCCCCTTCTTTCTTTAAAATCAAATCTTCTCTTAACTGTTCTGTATCTGCAATCAGCTCTTCTCTACGTCCTTTTAAGTGAGCCAAATCTTTTTTGTACTGTTTTCTTTGCTCTTTAGTTTTAGACTTGTCGTTTACTAGTTCCTCAAACTTTTTAATTTCTGAGTTGAGGTTTCTGTAAAAACCTGTTTTGCGAAGATAAGAAAGCAACAGTCTATTACCTTCTTCTATACTTGTAATCTCTCCTGTTCTTCCAGCCTGTGCCATTGCTTTGTCAATTCCAATAGCAATTTGCACAGCTAATTTATCAAGCGCTCTAATGTCAGCACGCATTCTTTTATACTCTGTTCCAGCTACCAATCCCATTGGACCGAATGGTCTAAACCGAGTGCTTAAAAAAGAAATAAAAGGATCCATAAAAGAACCTCTTCCATGTTCGTGGTAAAGCGATCCCCTAACAACTCTGGCTTGATTGAATCTAAACTCATCTTCAGGAGTTTGAGCTATAAACTCATCTAAAGTCATGCCTTTGTATCCTGGATCTATACTAGAAAGCTCTGCGCCACGCCTTCTTTTTTGTTGTATAAATTCTTTTTCTTCCTCTCGCATCTCTCTTCTTGGCAACCTTCCTTCTTGAACTTCAGGAAGAGCGTTGTATCTGTCAAAAGCCGTTTGAGCAAACTCTTTTTTAGCTCTATCAGGAAGACTTCTATCGTATCCAGTTTCCGAATCTTCTTCTGACAGAAACTCATAAGGACCATATCTTTTAAACACAATTGTTTCCCCAGCGTAATCTGGATCCCCTTCTTCTTTAAAAGGATTAACTCTCTGAACAACCACTTCTGTTGCGTTTCCTGTGGCTCCAATTAATCTTTGCAGTTTTCTGTTGCCTGGAGTACCTGTTCCTAATGCTTGATCTTCTTCTTTTCCAATAGGGACCGAACCTAAATCATCTTTTTGTAAATTGTATACTTGGGTTTGTTGGTTTTTTTCTTTTAAGTAAGGACCTAATTTTTGTTTTTGCAACTCAATTAAAGATTTTTCTTCTGCTATGTGTGTAGCCAACTGAGTCTTAGTCATGTTTTTTTCCATTCCAGTAATGTCAAACATATCGGCCACGATGGCTATAGACTCAAGTTCTTCACGCGTGTAGTGAACCATTAAATCTTCTACATACTGATTAAATTGAAACAAACCTAATTTACTAACAGCTGTGTCTCCTTTTAGTTTCATAATGGAGTCAGCGTTTTCTTCAACCATAGCTTGTTTTATTAAATCAAGCTGAAACGGACCAATTTCATGTTTTCTTAACCAATTCTCAAAAAATATGTCGCCATCTGTTACATCTTCTCTGTTTTCTACCTCTGCCCAAGTTACTTCTCCATCCACAATTCTAGCGTCTATTTGAAACTGTTCTGCTAATACATCGGCAAACTCAGAATCAGAAAGATTGTTTATAGCTTCTGAATACTCTTTTACCAAAAACTCTTTGGTAACATCTGCCAAAGCGTCTTTAGAAGATTCTTTAGCCAATGCCGCTCGCCACAAAGCTTCTTCTTCTAAAGCAACAATTTCATTTTTTATTTCTTCTGGAGAAGAGCTTCTTGTAGCCAACAAATCTTCTCCGTAAATATCATACAAATCTTTTGCATCGCTTTCTTCTATAGACTCTCTAAAACTTTCTAGTTCAGCTTCTATATCTACTGCGTTTTCATCTCGCCATTGTTCTAAAGCTTCTTGTTCTTTTGCTCTTGCGTTTTGTTGGACTGTGCCTATAGTTTCAAAAGTTCCACCACCAATAATACCGCCAACACCACCTTTTGCTGCGGCGTTTATAATTAAATCTATTTTTTCTTGATCTGTTTTGGCAACACCTGTTTCTACCTCTGCTATAAGATCAGCTAAGTATTCTTGAGAAGCTTCTGTGACTGCTTCTACAGGAGCGTTTTTAACTGCACTAACAACCGCAGCTTTAGCAATATTCTTTTTAACACCCTGCTCAACTAATTCATCCACTAAAGCTTTTGCGCCAAATTTTTTCACCGAAGGACCGATAATTGGTTTTAACTGTAAAGCCAAAGATGCAACATCTAACAAAGCAATGGGAATACCACCAATAAGCGCTGTTGCAGGGGCGTCATAATCTTCCCCAGCTTTTTCTTTTATCGCTAAATCAACTTCTCCAACACCTAAAACATAAGAAGGAAGCACCAAACCAGTAATTGCTCCAACGGTTGCACCAACAGCTGCGCCTGGGGGACCAGCAAGCGTTCCACCAATAACAGCCCCAGCTTTTGTGCCTGCCCACATTGTGCCTGCTGTAATAGCCAAAGGCGGAATAACATCTCCAGAACTTTGTTTTAGAAACAGTCCCACATCTCCTATTTCTAAATTTTCGTCTTCGTCTTGAAACTTTTTTAACAAGTCTGTGGCTTGAATAGTTTGCCCTTCGTATTCTGCAATGTCTTCTTCCTGACGCTCTACTCCTCTTTGTCCAAACTGTTCAAGAGCGTCCCAACCTGTTGCTTGTCCGACTACTCTGGAAAAAGAGTAACCAAGTTGTTGTGTGGTATCTACGGCTTTGCCAAGAGAGTCAATAAAACCTAAAAACTCTTGTTCGTCTTCTGGGGTGTTTGGGGAAAGTTGTTGAGCTTCTTGAGCTTTTCTTTGTCTTTCGTAATCGATTAACCAATCTGGTTCGGGCGACGTCTTTTCACAAACCTACCCATTTCCTCTCCGTCTGGAAGAGCGTTCCACTCTTTAATTATTCCTGGTTTTACGAGGTTGTAATAAGTATAAAAGTCCGTTGGTCTAATTGTTCCACCAGATTTTATATTTTTCACTACATCTGCACCTATGGTTTTTTCTATTTGTTTAGGAAGTTTTCCATACAAAGTTAAATAATTGTCGATTTCGTCAAACATATTAAAATCGTCTTCTCCTTTAGATCGTATTGTCATAAACTCTTCCCAAGTTTTGTCCAAGGTGTCTATACCATAAAGATCTTCCACTACAGCAGCAGGTATTTTTCCACCCGCTCCAGCTGTAGCACCTGCGCCATACCTAATGGCATTTAACGCGTCAGCATAAGCTTTGTCTTTAGCTGCTGCTTCTAATGCTTTTGTTTCATTGAATTGCGTAGCAAACCCAAGTATGCCTCCTTGTTTAGTTGGTTTTGCATAAGCCATTTGAGGAGCTAACTTTTGTCTTTCTTGCAGTATTTGGTCTATTCTGTCCATTCCCATTTGAGTGTCTTTTTGACCAGATTGAGTGTTGATTGCGGGAGCAAGTCTTGTCCATTTCTCTCGGTCCTCTTCTGAAAGACCCATCCATTGTTCAGCGGTAAAACGATTACCGTAACCTAAATTGTCTATTTGCGCTTGCGCTTGTTCTTTTGTTATAGAACCAGGGACCACTCCTCCGGGTTGCATTTGAGGAATATCGTCGCTAAAAATCATTTGTATTTCTTGCATAAAATCAGGCGTCAACAATTCATCACCTACAACAACCTCTTCTCCCATTTTTTCTACTTCGTTGCTGTACGCAATTTCTATTTTATTGGCTTGCTTCATAAACAAGTCCATAGTTCCACCTTGCTCAGAAAGATTTTTTGCAAACTGTCTGGCTATGTTTTGGTATTTTTCTTTTACAGAATCTAAACTAGGTCCTTGGTCCGTCGTCATTTGATCTTCCATAGAAGGACCTATAGAAACAGTTTCTTTTACATCACTGACTGAAGGGCTTGTGGTGCTTGCCATGGTATTAAGAGCCATGTTGATGTCTTGATCGCCTTCTTCAAACAACGTAGGCGTAACTAAATCTCCAGTTAAATAACCTGGATACGGTACAGAACCTCCACCAACCATATTAACGGCGGAAGAAAACATTTTACGTCCTTTCCAATTCATTAACCAAACATCCCAAACATTCTGAGTAAATCATACACACCACCACCAGCTTGAGTGCCGTATTGAGTATAAGATCCTTTTGGCAACATTGGTGCAAGCATACCTTGATACATCTGCATACGCTTGTAAGGTTCCATTGCCATTTGTTGTGCTGCTTTGTATGGTGCATCATACATTTGTTGTTGTATGTTGCGCCCTTGTTGTCCAAATTTGTCAAAAGCGCCTATTTGATTCATCAAACCTTTTTGTCCAGTCATTCCAAGATTAGCAAACGCTCCACCCATTTGCCCCATACCTCGTCCAAGGTTGCCATATTGTCCAGCCATGCTGGTAATTCCTTGACCAAGCGCACCTAGCCCTTGTCCAAACTGTCCAAGCCGACCACTAATTTGTCCTAGCCCTTGTCCAGCTGCTTGTGCTGCCTGTTGTGCTTGGTTGAATCCCTGTTGTCTTAAACCACCAACCGCTTGCGTTAGACCACGGCCAAAGGCTTGTTCTCTTTCTTGTTCCATAAGACGTCCACGAGAACCACCAAACGCTCCAGAAGACACAGCTCGTGCTCTATCCGCCTGTGCTTGCGCTTGGTTCTGCTTGTTCATTTGTTCTATGGTGCCTTGAATTACTTGATCTTCGTAAGGGTTGTAGAACTGTTGTGCAGCCCCAGGAGCAAACATGTTTGCCGCTTGACCAGCCAAACCTGTGGCTTGACCATACATTCCAGCGCCTTGACCATACATTTGTTGCTCCATAGGTAACACACCAGCTCCTTGTTGCATTGTACCAAAGCCTTGTTGTGCCATGCCCGCACCTTGTTGTAGGTACGGTGTAAAGCCACCAAGACCGCCAGCTAGTGCTCGTGCTTGCATTTGGTAAGGATCAAGCCCAGCAATTTGTTGTACAGGAATTGGTATAGGTTGTTTTGCTAAAGCTGCTGCGGATTCTAAAAACCCACGACGCATTGCCCCAGCATAAGGCTCGTCATACTGAGCTGTAGTTTTTGGATCGGCGTAACTAGCCATAATAAGGCCTCCCGTCTCCCATGCTGTTAATTTTTCTTAATGTTTCAATACCAATAGCGTCTACAGCGGGCTTTTGAATAACAAACTCACCCGGCTCTAGTTTTGCAAAAGTGATGTCTCCCGGTCTGTTTTCTACAGAACCACCGTGCTCGTATCCCATTCTTTCAACAACTTCAGGTGCTTCTTTTGCCAATGCTGCCAAACCTTTGTTTGGATATTGTTTTGCTTCTCCACCTACCATCATCGCAGGAGCAGCCATGTTTGCATACGCAACACCGGGCATCAGTGCAGGCTGTAAGTTAGTGGGTTGATAATCTTGATAGTTAAAAGCTTGTCCTCCGTAGGCTTCTCCTCCAATAGGAACGCTTCCTGCTGCACTAGGCTCGTCTTTCAATAAAGATTTCATGGCTAGAA
>LULN01000659.1_pt1 | contig 11715 bp, 9 predicted proteins | sample 728131 | NCBI WGS metagenome assembly LULN01 (sample SAMN03860288, study PRJNA289734) | marine metagenome | biome: seawater column; feature: ocean; material: water; isolation source: Red Sea water column Station 149 - depth 100m | place: Saudi Arabia: Red Sea | collected 2011-10-15 | depth 100 m
GTAAAATATATATCAAAACCTATTGAAATAACAGAAAGACCTGAAACCTATTTCATTGGGAGTGATGGTGATCCTGAGTATATGATGTCAATTTTTGATGGTGAATGGTTTTATGATGAAGACTTTGTAGATACTATTCTTTACGAATTTTTTTCAGTTGATACCGAAAAAAAAACTGTATCTTTTATTAGCAAAGATATTTCTTTTGGTGAATACCAAGAGCAATACTCTGAATTAGATTACTCTTCTGATAAAATTGCTGACGATATAGAGGCAAGAATAACACAGTTTAAGAATGAGTGGAATATTGAGTGGGAAGATGAATATTTTGAAGATGACGATGGAGATGTGTTAAATCCATACGAAGGTGAAAAGCGAACTAAAGAAGAACTATTTTCTTAGAAATTCAAATATGAAAAAATATTTATTAACACTATTTATACTATTTTCATCGATTATTTATAGTCAAGATTCGAGTTTGAATGTTGAAAAAGATGAACTGGTATTAGAGGTAAATGGTATGGTCTGTGGAATGTGTGCATTTGGGATTCAAGAAGGATTATCTGAACTTTCATTTTTAAATAATAAGAAATTTGAAGAAGATGGAATCGAAGTAGATTTAGACACACAAATGATTTATATCCCTATAGATCTATCAAAAACAATTGATCAACTTGAAGCAGTTCAAATCGTTAAAGATGCTGGCTATGATACGGTTTTTATTTACACTAATTTTGATGGAAAGGGTGTAAAAAAAGCGGTTGCTACAAAGTTAATTGGTTAAACCTTGTATTTAAGAACATTTATAATCTGCTCTTTATTATTTTCTTCTATATTGAATGCACATCCTGTGATTTTTAAAGGAGGAAAAGTAGTTTGGTTAATTGATTCCCCTAATGCCACAGATATAAGATTTGGTAAAACATTTACAAGAAATTTTTATTCTGGTATACGCATATTTAATCACAAGCATAACGATGAATCTTTTATTACATCAAATAACAACTTATTGATCAAACGATGGAATGCTAGTTCTTCCCAGGCAAATATCTATGGATTATCTAGCATTGGATTGAATTTAGATTCTGAAGAATCTATGTATAGCGTTGGATTGCATTCTGATTGGGAAAATAGACGATTTATGGTAATGCATATGGTAGAATATTTTTCATATGATGAATCTATTATGCACAATATGCGTTTTGCATTTACACCAAAAATAACAGGATATAACGATGTATCTGTTTGGTTAATAGGTCAATATTATAATCATGAAGTGGATAATAAAAATTATGAAAAAATATTACCAGTTATACGTGTATTAAATAAGAATTATTTAATTGAATTTGGTGGTAATAATAAGGATACTTTTTTAACATTCATGATTCATTTTTAAAAACTATAATTAGATACTAGGAGATTACTTATGAATAAACTGCAACCTATTTTTTCTTGGCTTGGTCGATTTTTAGAAAAAACAAGAATCATCATGCTGAACGTTGTTACAGCCTTCGTTTTGATCTTTTTTGCGATTACAATTATTGGAGTGCTAATCTCTTTAGAGCCTGAAGTTAAAGATCCAAGCGGCAGAGGGCTTGTCATTGATCCTAAAGGAACTGTGGTTGATCAAGAAGTATTTAAATCAGATTTTATTTTTAATATTGTCGCAGACTCTCCAACTGATCAAATTCAAACAAGAGATCTTATACAATTAATAAGAGCGGCAGCTGAAGATGAAGATATTCCTGCTGTGCTTGTTGATTTCTCATCCACAGGTTTTGCTGGCCCAACTACAGCAATCAATATTGCAAAAGAATTAAAAGCGCTTCGTGACTCTGGTAAAAGAGTAATTGCTTTTAACGATCGTCTGTCTACAGGATCTTATCTTATGGCTTCTCAAGCATCTGAGGTATGGGTTCATCCTGTTGGAAGCATTAGTGTTCGAGGTCTTGGGGGAATGAGCCCTTATCAGAAAGAGTTTTATGAAAATCTAAAAATTAATTTTCACAATTATTCTCAAGGGGATTTTAAATCTGCCGTTGAACCAAACACAAGAACAGATATGTCAGAAAATGACAGGATGCAGAGAGAAGCTGTCCTCAATCCTATTTGGGATGAAATGAAATCTCTCATGGCGGAAGGACGTGGGATTGAATCAGATGATATTCAATCTTTTGCAGACGACTACGTTGCATTTATTGGTGAAGCTGCAATAGGAAATATTGCCTATGCTAAAGCAAATAATATTATTGATGGCACAAAATCATTTCCAGAATTTCGTCAATATATGATTGAAGAATTTGGTATAGATGAAGAGGCTGAAACCGAAACTTACAAAACTATTTCTTATAACGAGTATGCAAAGCAAATAGATGAGGACTTATCTGATAGCGATAATCAAATAGCTGTCATTACTGCTGAAGGTGCGATTATGGAAGGAGATATCACTCAGGGTGTGGCAGGGGCCGAGGGGGGAGTAAAAAAAAAGTAAAACAAATCAGATCTGCGCATGAAGACGAAAATACAAAAGCTATTGTCTTTAGAGTCAATAGCCCTGGTGGATCTATTATTGGCAGTGAAATGATGAGAGATGAGCTACTTACTGCCAAAAGAAAAGACATTAACGTAATTGTATCTATGGGTGACTCTGCTGCATCTGGAGGGGTATATATCTCAACTCCAGCTGATTATATTTTTGCTGAACCTACAACCATTACAGGATCTATAGGTGTGGCAATTGCCCTGCCAACATTAGAAAATGCAATGGATTACATTGGAATAAATTTTGATGGTGTAGTTACCTCTAAACACGGTGGCTGGGATCCAACTCAAGCTATTGATGACGATTTGGATAAAATTTTTGCAAGTTGGGGTGCCGATGCATACGATCGATTTATTAACTTCGTAGCTGATTCAAGATCTCAATCATATGAAGATATTAAAGAGATTGCAGGTGGCAGAATCTGGATTGCAACAAGCGCTAAAGAAATAGGTTTAGTGGATGAGATTGGAGGCATTGATGATGCAATTTCATATGCTGCTAACATGGCAGAATTAGAAGATTATCAAGTTGAGTATTATGGTGAAGAAATCTCTCCTGGAGAGATGATTTTCAAAGAATTACTTGAAAATTTTGATGTGTCTCTAGGGGAGCCTAAAGTTTTATCAGCGCTTAATGGTCTAGCAAGTCTATATGAAACATTAACAGACATTCAAGAACCAAAAGCATTATTAACTTGTAAGGATTGTTTAGTTGATCTTGATTAGTTAAAAATAAAATATGAAAAAAATATTTTTTCTTATCTTTTTAATTCTTTTATCTTGTTCAGGCGGAGATACAGTTTCATCTTCTGAAACGGATGATAACTCTGACAATTCTGATACTCAACCAACAAATTTTACTATCTATCAGACTGGCAATTCAAATATCCAAGTTACTCCTAGCGGAGGCATTTGTTTAATGGGAGGAGCAGCAGAAGATGATAATGGAATGCGATGGTTCTTAAATCGTGCTAATGGTGGAGACATTGTTGTTTTACGAACATCTGGATCAGATGGATATAATGATTATATGTATCAAGAGCTTGGTGTGACAATTAATTCAGTGAATTCTATTGTGTTTGAAGGCGCATCAGAGCATCCTGATATTATTACGCTTATTAATAATGCTGAAGGTATCTGGTTTGCAGGCGGAGACCAAGGAACTTACATTGATTATTGGCGTGACACAGCTATTCAACAAGCGATTAAGAATGCGATTGATAGAGGCGCAGTACTTGGAGGCACATCAGCAGGCATGGCCATCTTTGGAGATTGTGTTTGGACAGGATTAGTATTAACGGACGATTTTTTAGATATTGATTTATTTGACGGCGTTATTTTTGATACTCATTTTTCTGAAAGAGATAGAGAAGATAGATTAAAAGATTTTATCAGCCAGTCATCATGTACAATAGGGGTAGGCGCAGATGAAAATACTGCTATTACTTTTGAAGATGATGGATCATTTCATGTGTATGCATATACAAGTGATAAAAAAGTCTTTTTCATTGATGCAGATGAAAATGTTGAATCCAGAGATGGAAGCTCTGATGGCAATGGCCCATTTCATTTGGATGATATCTTTTCAACTTCACCAGCAACGGGTTTATTATCTAAAACGATGATTTATGATGGTGAAACAAGAGAATATCTTATCTATATACCAGAATCCTATGATTCTAATATATCTTTTCCAGTGCTTTTTGCTTTTCATGGATGGGGCGGATATGCATCAGACTTTGTCAATACTGCTAATTTTAGGGAATTAGCTGATAGTCAAGACTTTATAGCAGTGTATCCTCAAGGACTTGTGTGCGATGGTGGCACTGCATGGAATACAGGATTACCTGGAGGAGATAACAAATGTGATCAAGATGATTTTGGATTTTTTGAAGCCTTGGTAAATCAAATAGCAAATGATTACAATATTGATAATAACAAGGTATATACTACAGGATATTCTAATGGAGCAGATTTTTCATATACATTAGCATGCTATAAAAGTGATTTAGTAACTGCAATGAGCTCGGTTTCAGGGTTAATGCCATTAGAAGCTAGCAATGCATGCACACCCACACATCCTACTTCAGTAATTGTTTTTCATGGAACAGCTGACAATGACAGGCCTTACGATGGAATTGATGGATACTTATTATCTGTAGATGAAGCAATTAATTATTGGACAGGTTATAACAATACTGATACAACACCTGAAACAAATACCATAGGTAATGTTGATTATTATTCTTATCAAAATGGTGATAATAATTCCATTGTAGAATTGTACAAAGTTAATGGGGGTGGTCATGAATGGTTTGGTATTCGCATTAATGGATTAGAGATGGAAGAAATAATGTGGAATTTTTTTTCAAACAATAATTAAAATTTTATTAAATTTCTTCTCTAAAAATAATTGAAAAACATAATTACAAGGGGAAAAATGAGAGCTTTTTTCTATTTTTTATTTTTAACAGTAGCCTTTTCTCAGACCATGGTAGAAGGGATTGTGATTGATTCAAATGGATTACCAGTTCCGTATGTTACAGTTACAGAATTACCAGAAAATGATAAAGATGATTCAGTTAATTGGTATGTAACAAACCAAGATGGTTTGTTTAATATTGCTATTAATGATAATTCAAAAATTAAATTTGATCGTATTGGTTTCAATTCTAATATTTTAGAATTTATCAAGGATGATTTTACTGTAGTGGTATTATCTATAGATAGTATTCAGCTTGATGACGTGAATGTATTTGCAAAAGACAATCTAAATTATCTTGCTAAAACTAGTAAATCTGGTGGGTTAGGTTCATTCTCAAGAAATGGCTCCCTTAATCAAGTTCCTTCATTGATTTTAAGAACATATGGAGGGTATGCAGGTAATGTTTCCGCATCTTTTGATGCAGGATTTGCACGCCATACAAAAGTAATGTATAATGATTTTGATTTAACAAGCTCTCAAAATGGACTTACTGATTTATCAATCTTTCCTTCTTTTATGCTCAATTCCATTAACTATAAATTGAATTCAGGTGTTCGTTATGGTTCAGGATCCATTGATGGGACATTAGAATTAGATAGCAGAAGAATATCCGATAAAATATTTTATAGTTTTGGTAGTTATGGATTGGAACAATTTGGTTCTACCTATGTCTTTGAAAGAGAAAAATCAAAAAGAACCATTATTTTTGGAAAAACTGATTATGAAGGTAATTATAAATTTCATAATACAGCATCTGGAGAAAAAGAAGACAGACAAAACAACTATTTAGATCAATCATTTGTTGCAATGGAGCGCCAGTTTATTATTAATGATGATTTAATAGTAAATATTAATTCAATGACATCAAGTATAGTGCGAGGAGTGCCTGGGAGTCTTTCATTCCCATCATTGCTGGCAACAAAGACAAATGAACATGATTTATATTCATTATCATTCATCAAATTTTTTAAATCAAGTTCGCTAAAATTATTTTCAACTAGAATTACAAATGAGGAAGAATTTGATGATCCAAATGAATCCTACCCAATTCTTAGCGTGCATGAACTTTCCTCAAATAAGTTTGGTTTAGACTGGAAACAACGTATTAATGAGTCAATGGATTATCAATTAATAGCTGAGAAAAAATCTGATCGAATGGATAGCACTGATTTGTCTAATCAACAGATTGATAATACTTCTGCATTATTGCATTTCAATTATATTAATAAGAAAAAATTATTTAAGCTTTCACCGTCAATCAGATTTGACAAACAGTCCAGCACAAAGAAAGAAACCTATAATTTTGGAACCCAATTTGTTGATATTCCATTAGCTAATAGCGGATTTTTATTTGATGTAATAATAAATGCTGGATCTGCATTTCAATTTCCTACTATGAACGATTTATTTTGGCCAGATGGGCTATATAGTAGTGGCAATCCAGATTTAGAGCCTGAAGATAGTAATTATATGGATATAAAATTTATTTCTAATAATTCTTTTGGCGAATTTATCATGGGAGTATCAACAAAAGACTATAATAACCTGATTTCATGGCAACCAGATGAAAATTTTAAATATTCACCTATCAATATTTCATCCGCTTCTCGCTCAACAATTAATTTGAGTTATTTAAAAAGATTTAAAGATAGCATTTTGCGTGTTTCCTATAATATGTATGATAGCAATGATGACGAAATTGATAAATCATTATTATATGTACCTGATTTCATGGCAAATATTTTCTACTCAGTTGATTTCAATCAAAATACAAGCTTAGTTATGAATTATAGATTAACCGGAGAACGCATTGCCCAATATGAGTCATCTTTTGCTGATGAGATTACAGCAGAATCATATGGAATATTGAATATTGCAGTTGATCAAGATATTACTATTAAAGAAAATAATCTGAAGTTAAACTTTGTTATTGATAACTTATTTGATGAAAAATATGAATCTACTATTGGATATCCTGAACCGGGACGCAGTTTTCAGTTCGCTATAGAATATTATTTATGATAGCATCAAGACTAATTTTTTTAACCTTAATGTGCGGAATTCTTTTTGCACAAGAATCTACTGACGATTCATCTATAGATGTACTGTTGGAGGTATATTTATTGCTGGGAATGTGTCATCTGATCTTTTGACGACTTATTCTACAATTGCTTTGATTTATCCAACAACTAAGTTGATAAAGATTCGTAATAGTGATGCATCAAAAGAAGTCAAAGCAAAAAGACAGCAAACGGTTATAACTGCTTCAATGATTGGAGCCATTCCAATTATTAATGTAGTGGCTACTGTAGCTTTTATTCCGGTAGTTTTTGCATCGGAAGTAATTAATTCGATTGATTAAATAAAAATCATTAAATTCAAAATGAAGAGGGGGGTAGTTGCCCCCCTTTTTTTTATAACTAACTTATAAGGACAAAAAATGGAATTCTTACAACAATGGTGGTGGGCAATACTGCTAGTAGCTGTTATATGCTGGTGGTGGAGTCAAAATAACTAACCACTATAATGGAATTTTTACAACAATGGTGGTGGATAATTGCGATTATAGCTGTTGCATGTATTTGGTGGTGCAAAAATAATTGTAATTGTAGTTGTAGTTGCTGCAAAAAATAATTGTAGCTGTTAATCTACTTCCACGTACTATAAACATTTACTAAATTGACATTGTGAAAAAATACAATGTTCCTGGGGGATTCTCATCCTCAATTGGTATTAATACCCTCGAAGATTATCTTCAAATAAAAGAATCTGCTCACTCCGATACTGATATATATTGGGCTAAAGTTGGAGAAAGAATTGATTGGTTTGAAAAATGGACTCATGTTAACAAAACAAATTATCATGATGCTCATATTGAATGGTTTACTAATGGTAAATTAAATGCTTCTTATAATTGTATTGATCGACATATCAAAAATGGGCTAGGGGACAAAACAGCACTCATTTGGCAATCAAATGATGTTAATGTTACCAAAAATGTAACGTATAATGAATTATTGGTGCATGTATCTCAATTTGCAAATGCATTAAAAAAAGCAAATATTCAAAAAGGAGATCGTGTTTGTATTTATATGCAAATGATTCCCGAAGCGATTGTTGCTATGTTAGCGTGTGCTCGTATTGGCGCAGTACATTCTGTTGTATTTGGAGCATTCTCTAGTGATGCATTAAAGAATAGAATTAATGATTCAGAGTGTAAGCTTTTAATCACGCAAGATAATGGTGTGCGTGGTACAAAACATGATATTCCAATGAAAGAAAATGCAAATAAAATTGCTGATGAATGTCCATCTTTGGAAAAGATTGTTGTTGTAGATAGATGTAATAATGATGTGGAAATGCAAGAAGGAAGAGATGTGTATTGGCATGATTTTATAGAGGGATGTGATACAGTATGCGAACCTGAAGTGATGGATGCAGAAGATCCTTTGTTTATTTTATATACTTCTGGCTCTACTGGCACTCCAAAAGGTGTATTACATACAACAGGTGGATATATGGTATATACTTCTCATACTCATGAGCTCGTATTTGATTATAATAAAGACCAAATTTATTGGTGCACTGCTGACATTGGTTGGATTACAGGACATTCTTATATCGTATATGGCCCTCTTTCCAATGGAGTTACTCAAGTCATCTTTGAAGGTGTCCCAAATTATCCTGATAATGGACGTTTTTGGCAAATTGTAGAACAACACAAGGTCAATGTTTTCTATACGGCACCGACAGCATTGCGTGCATTAATGAAAGAAGGAGATGATTTTCCTAATCAATATGATTTATCAAGCTTACGTGTTTTAGGAACAGTAGGAGAACCAATTAAGTCACCTGAATGGCATTGGTATTTTCAAGTGATAGGAAAAGAAAAGTGTCCAATTGTTGATACATGGTGGCAAACAGAAACAGGTGGTATATTAATGTCTCCAATCCCAGGATGTGTTCCAACAAAACCAGGTTCAGCTACATTGCCCTTACCTGGTATTGAGCCTGCATTGCTCGATGAAGATGGAAATACAATTACCGATAAGAATACAACAGGATATTTAGTGATGACACAGTCGTGGCCAGGACAAATGCGCACTGTCTATGGAGATCATCAACGCTTTAAAGATACTTATTTTTCTCAAGCTCCTGGAAATTATTTTACAGGAGATGGAGCATTTATCGATGATGATGGATATTACTGGATTACAGGAAGGGTAGATGATGTATTAAATGTGTCAGGGCATCGTATTGGTACTGCAGAAGTTGAAGGAGCCATTGGTGCTGCAAGCGGGGTAGCAGAAGCTGCTGTTATTGGATACACCCATGATATTAAAGGAGAAGGAATTTATGCCTTTGTTACTTTAATGACAGGCGTTGAACCTTCCGATGATATTAAAACAGATATTCTATCCACTGTTACAAAGATTATTGGTCCTCATGCAAAACCAAGTGTAATTCAATTTTGTGATGGACTACCAAAAACACGATCCGGAAAAATTATGCGAAGAATTCTAAAGAAAATTGCTCAAAATGAGACTGATGACTTGGGTGATATTTCTACATTAGCAGATCCAAGTGTAATTGATAGCCTATTGCGTTAAGATTTCTTAGGGCCAGGGAAAAATCTATTTGTTGTTTTCTGGTAGGTTTTATAATCAGGTCTTTTCTGCGCTGAATAATACTCTGATGGTACTGCACCAGTATGATACACTAATGTAGTATACATTAATCTAGACATAAATAGTAATCCTAATCCTAATAATACCCAAACAATTGGAGATTCTTTTTCATATAACATAATCCATGATGGGATAGATGCGATAATAACTCCATTCCAGACCATCCATTCAGCAAAATAGTTTGGATGACGACTATATTTCCACAATCCAACATTACAGACCTGGTTTTTCTTTCCTAATCTTTTCATTTCTCTTAAAAAAGACAGTTTTTGCATATCTGCAACTGATTCCATTATAAAAGCACTGAACCATATCGCAATTCCAATGATTTCAAGTATTACAACTTGTAAACCCAATTCTTTAGGGTTACTTGTATTAGTTGCAATGATAAAAGCTGGCATTGCGAAGAAAGAAGCATTAGCTAAACCTTGTAACATTGCTTCAATCTGCATTGCTAGAGCAGTATTATTTTTCCCTGCTCTTTTCCAACGTCGTTTTTGGTATTCATAACGAGGAAATTCTTTATTGAATATTCCTAGGCTCCACATTTTTAATGCACCCAAGCCCATGCGACTACCAATAAGGATATAAATGATACTAATAACCATAATGCGAAGACTATCGCCTTCAGCATAATAGCAAGTGATAATACCAATAAGAGCTACTCCCCATGGCCAACCGATATCAACATATGACATACGTCCAGTACGCCATGTTGGCAAGCAAACTACCAGTAAAAATAATAATAGTTGTGATAGACCATTAATTAGACTAATTGAAGCAAATGTTTCTGTGCACAATAATAAACCCCAAACTAGAAGAAATGGGAGTAAAGGAGATAAATATTTCATTAATTATAAGCCAAATCCACCACCGTGACACATTAGAATCTGTCCTGTGACATAGTTCGATTCAGGAATACAGAACATATAAATAGCACCTGCAGCTTCTTGAGGCGTTCCTGGTCTTCCAAGTGGAATCATTGTTTTTGCAGCTTCAAATAATGCCGAATTCACACCTACTTTGATTTTATTACCTTCAATATCAATAGTAGATTCATCTTTTTTTGCATCTGCATCAGTTAATCGTGTTTTAATTAATCCAAATCCTACTGCATTAACATTTACATTATATCGACCCCATTCTTTTGCCATCGTTTTTGCCATGCCTACTACTCCTGCTTTTGCAGTAGAATAGTTTATTTGCCCAGCATTACCATTCACACCTGAAGTAGATGAGATATTGACAACTTTTCTATAATTGATAATTCCTTTTTCTTGTTCTTCGAGAAAGAGTCGTTTTATATGTGGTTGTGCGGCACGCAGAATACGAAATGGAGCTGTAACGTGGCAATCAAGAATTGCTTGCCATTGGTCATCATCCATTTTTTGAATAACATTATCCCAAGTATATCCTGCATTATTAACAATAATGTCTAATCCACCAAAAGTATCTAGAGCTGTATTGATAAATCGTTCAGGAAAATCATCATCTGTTACGCTGCCATTACATGCAACTGCTTTTCCGCCCATTGCGACAATATCTTCTACAGTTTGATTGCCTGGATCAGCATCAAGGTCATTGACAACAATATGTGCTCCATCTTTAGCCAACATTAAAGCAAGCTCTCTACCAATTCCGCGACCTGAACCTGTGATTAATGCAACTTTTCCTTCTAATTTTTTTTCCATATTAAAATCCTAACGATCTACCAATGATTTCTTTCATAATTTCATTGGTACCACCATAGATAGTTTGTACACGAGAATCAAGATATGCTTTAGCAACAGGATATTCAAGGATATATCCATAACCACCATGCAGCTGTAAGCATTGATCCACCACACGATGCTCTACATCAGTCAGCCACCATTTTGCCATTGCAGCTTTTTCAGGTGTTAGTTTTTTATCATTTAATTCAAAGACACATTGATCATAAAAAGTTCTACCAATTTCAGCTTCAGTTTTAGAAAGCGCAAATTCTTCTAAATAACCTTTTAT
>LULN01000632.1_pt1 | contig 11629 bp, 12 predicted proteins | sample 728131 | NCBI WGS metagenome assembly LULN01 (sample SAMN03860288, study PRJNA289734) | marine metagenome | biome: seawater column; feature: ocean; material: water; isolation source: Red Sea water column Station 149 - depth 100m | place: Saudi Arabia: Red Sea | collected 2011-10-15 | depth 100 m
GTAGAGAAACTTTTAGAATTCAGGTCAAGGATAAGGCTGGGTCTGAAGAAAAATTGATTCTTAGAAGAACACAAGAAAGTTCTTTAATTGAAACTTCTCAATCTACTGAATATTTGGCTTATTCAGCCTATCAAGGTACCGCTGTTCCTGTTCCGGCTATGGTAGATATAAAAGAAGATGAAGAAACATTAGGGGCTCCTTTCATGTTAATGCAGCAGTTAGATGGTGCAGCAGCTAGTCCTTTTACTCCTGATGCTTATTCCCCTCACGAAGAGAAATTAGGCAAGCAGTTTTGGTCTATATTAGGAGAGATTTCCAAAAAAGATATAAACGACAACTTTATCAGTCAGTTTGAAAATAACTCCGAGGACCCTTGTTGGAAATCTGAATTGGATAAATGGGTTGATGTCATAAATGAGGACTCCATTTCAATAGAACCTATATTAGAAGCTGGAATAAGAAAGTTGTATGAAAATCCACCCAAAGACCCACAAAAGAAGAGCTTGGTTCACGGTGATTATAGAAATGGCAATTTTTTATTTAAAGACAATAAGATTACAGGAATTCTTGATTGGGAAATGGCACATATAGGCGATCCTTTAGAGGATTTAGGTTGGGCACTGTCTCCAATTTGGAGCTGGCAAGATCGCCAAAAGCCAGCTTATTTAATAGATAGAGAAGAAGCCTTATCTATTTGGGAAAGTTCCAGTGAAATAACTATAGATAAAAGTGATCTAAACTGGTGGGAATTATTTGCTTGTATAAAAGGAATGGCAATATGGATTTCCGCAGGTAATGAGTTTAAAACAGGAAAGAACGTTGATCCTATTAATCTTTTCTCTCCGTGGATTCCTGGAGATATTCATTTGGAGATCATTTTGGATATTTTAGAAGGAGATTTGCATTGAAACCTGAAATAAATATAGCTCTTATGAATGCTGCTCAAGAAATCTTAACGAGGTTTTCACCTCTAATTGAAGACGAATATGAACAATCCAGATTGAACTCCTGGGGGGCGCTAATTTTAATTTCTGCAATGAAATTTAATCAGTCCTATTCTTCCTTAGCCGAAGAAAACGATAGCATTATTAATTGGTTAAGAAAGACGAAACAAACATACAGCAAAGATTTAATAAAAGAGATTGATGAGGTTCAAGTGGAAGAGGGTGTTGAACAAACTATTTTAGACGAGCAGAATCAGTTACTCAGAGCTATCTTAGTTAAAGCTCACAAAGAAGTAGATTTAAAGGATGATATTGAACTTAAAAAAGAATTATTAAACTTATTAAGAGAAATGCATAGTCGCAGGAAAGTAAGTGACTTAATAGGCTTGCTTCAACAAGCTGATTCTTAGCTGCTCCATTGAAAGAAAGTTATAAAGCTATAAGCACAGAATACTGCTGGTGACAGATTTATAGTAGGAAGTGCTACTTTATAAAACTTGATTGCTTTCTTTTCTATTTTTTTCATTAATTTGTATATATGGTTAAATTTATAAAATTATTATATCAATATAATTTATATATGTATATAAATATTATGAATATATTGTGAAAAGTATGTCAAATAAGCCTTTTTAAGGATCAATTATTGTTAATAAGGTATAATAAGCTAAAACTCAATGGCTAGAGAATACAATGCTGAATCAATAGAAGTCCTCTCTGGACTTGATCCGGTTAAAAAAAGACCGGGTATGTATACCGAGACCTCTAGACCAAATCACTTAGCATTAGAAGTTATTGATAACAGTATCGATGAAGCGCTTGCAGGTCATGCTTCGACTATTGATGTCGAATTAAATAAAGATGGCTCTCTCAGCGTTGAAGACGACGGAAGAGGTATGCCGGTAGACATCCACCCTGAAGAAGGTATCCCAGCAGCTGAGCTTATATTTACTAGACTTCATGCCGGAGCAAAATTTTCTGATGAAGATTATAAGTTTTCAGGTGGATTACATGGTGTAGGTGTTTCTGTTGTGAATGCATTATCTCTAAATTTGACTGCTGAAATTAAAAGAGGGGGTCATAAATATCTTTTAGAGTTTGAAGATAGCGAAAAAAAGAAAGAACTCGCAAAGGTAGACAAAGTCGGTAAAAAGAATACTGGGACAAAGGTAACCTTTCTTCCTGACCCTCAATATTTTGATAACGTTAAGTTTTCTGTATCCCAACTTATGGCTGCTTTGAAAGCGAAAGCAGTATTATCTCCTGGTCTGAAGATATCTTTTAAGGATAAGGAGTCAGGGAAATCCGAGACTTGGTGCTTTGTTGATGGTTTAGCTGCTTATCTAGCTAGCAGTAATAAAGGTGGTGATTTAATTCCTGCTGAGCCTTTTGAGGGCGAGCATGTTAATGACGAAGGAGGCTTAACTTGGGCCTTGCAATGGGTACAGGGAATTTCCGATCCCATTTCAGAAAGTTATGTCAATTTAATTCCCACAACCCAAGGGGGCACCCATGTAAATGGTTTAAGATCTGGGCTAACAGAAGCTTTAAAAGAGTTCTGTGAATTCAGAAATTTAATTCCAAGGGGAGTTAAGATAACCGCAGAAGATGTATGGTTGAATTGTAGCTCTATACTCTCCGCAAAATTAAGAGACCCTCAATTTACTGGTCAAACCAAAGAAAGATTATCTTCTAAAGAATTTTCTGGTGTAGCTTCAGCAATCATTAAAGATGCTTTCAGTTTATGGCTGAATCAACACACTGAAGAAGGAGAAGCTATTGCTCAAATAAGCATAGCTAACGCTCAAGCAAGAAAGAAAAATAGCAAAAAGGTAGATAGAAAGAAATTTAGTTCAGGCCTTGCTCTGCCGGGTAAGCTAACTGACTGCACTTCCGACGACCCGGATGAAAGCGAATTATTTTTAGTTGAAGGTCAATCAGCTGGAGGATCGGCCATAAAAGCTAGAGATAGAAACTTTCAGGCCATACTTCCTCTAAAAGGAAAGATTATGAACACATGGGAAGTAGAGGTGAGTGAACTTTTAGCTTCTCAGGAAGTAAATAATATTGCAGTTGCTTTAGGGGTTGATCCGGGCAGCAATAATTTAGAGGGCTTAAGGTATGGAAAAGTTTGTATATTGGCTGATGCTGATTCTGATGGTTTGCATATAGCCACTTTACTATGTGCTTTATTTTTAAAACACTTTAGACCATTAGTTGAAGCTGGAAGGGTATATGTGTCTATGCCACCTCTTTATAGAGTTGATCAGGGCAAGGACGTTCATTACGCTTTAGACGACCCTGAAAAGGATAAGCTTGTTTCTGAATTACAAAAGAAAAATAAGAAAACTAAAATTGAAGTCCAAAGATTCAAAGGTTTGGGAGAAATGAACGCGTCTCAACTAAGAGAAACTACTATGTTGCCTGGAGCCAGAAGACTGGTGCAACTGACTGTAAAAAATGGAGATAAATCAAATCAAGTAGTTGACATGCTACTATCAAAGAAACGCTCTCAAGACAGAAAAGAATGGTTAGAAGATAAGGGAAATTTAGCGAATGTCTGAAAAACTAGAAAAATTATCTTTAAGCCAATTCAGCGAAAAGGCATATCTAGATTATTCTATGTATGTAATTTTGGACAGGGCACTGCCTCATATAGGTGATGGTTTAAAGCCGGTTCAGAGAAGGATAATTTACGCTATGTCTGAGTTAGGTTTAAGTGCTGCCGCCAAATACAAAAAGAGCGCCAGAACAGTAGGTGATGTAATAGGCAAATTCCATCCTCATGGAGATAGCGCAGCCTATGAGGCAATGGTTCTATTGTCTCAATCTTTCACTACTAGATACCCTTTGATAGATGGTCAAGGAAATTGGGGCTCTATAGACGATCCAAAATCTTTTGCGGCCATGAGATATACAGAATGTCGATTATCGCCTTATGCAAAAAGCCTTTTAGAAGAATTAGGACAAGGTACTGTAGATTGGACAAGCAACTTTGACGGCACTTTACTGGAACCATCAGTCTTGCCAGCAAGGCTTCCCAATTTATTGTTGAATGGGGCTACCGGAATAGCTGTAGGTATGGCTACCGACATACCACCTCACAATTTAAATGAAGTTGTAAAAGCTTGTATTAAGATCCTTGAAGAACCAAAAGTCAGTCTTGAAGAGTTATACAAAATAATTCCAGGTCCTGATTACCCCACTGAAGCTGAGATTATTTCTTCTGAGGAAGAATTAAAAGAAATTTATAAGACAGGAAGGGGGGCTGTAAAGATGAGGGCTACTTATGAGGTTGAAGATGGAGAAATAGTGATTCTTGCTCTCCCGCACCAAACTTCAAGCTCTAAAATTCTTGAACAAATTGCTTCTCAGATGGAATCAAAAAAACTTCCCATGATTGTTGATTTAAGGGATGAAAGCGATGAACAAAACCCTACAAGATTAGTTTTAGTTCCAAAATCAAACCGTGTAGATAAAGAGGCTGTCATGAATCATCTTTTTGCTACAACTGATTTACAAAAGAATTACAGAGTTAACATGAATTTAATAGGGTTAAACGGCAAGCCTCAAACCAGAGATATAAAGCTAGTTCTTAAAGAGTGGTTGTCTTTTAGAACAAAGACAGTAACTAGAAGGCTTCAGTACAGATTAGATTGGGTGCTTGATAGATTACATATATTAGAAGGTTTGTTGGCAGTTTTTATAAATATAGATGAGGTCATAAATATCATTAGAAATGAAGATGAACCAAAAAAAGTTTTACAAAAGAAATTTAAACTTAGCGTTATTCAGGTCGATGCCATTTTAGAAATACGATTGCGTCAGCTTGCTAAATTAGAAGAAATCAAAATCAAATAGGGAAGAGGCAGAGGCATTTGATGAATCTGAATTAATTTCTTCTGATCCTGTCACAGTAATACTGTCTGAAAGGGGATGGGTTAGGGCAGCAAAAGGTCATGATGTCGAGCCACAATCTTTGAATTACAGAGAAGGAGATGGTTTCTTTGCTTCAGCTAAAGGGAGAAATAATCAGAATGCAGTTTTTTTAGACTCTAAAGGTAAGGCTTATACAGTTGCATGCCATTCTCTTCCTTCTGCAAGAGGACAAGGGGAGCCTTTAAGCGGAAAAATTAATGCGGAGTCAGGAGAAACTTTCGCAGGCGTTGTTTCGGGAACCTTAGAATCTAAAGTTGTTCTGGCTTCAAGTGCAGGTTATGGATTTGTTGCAAATTTGGGCGATCTTCAGACAAAAAATAAATCTGGTAAAGCCGCGATAAGAGTAAAAGACAATGTAAAAGTCTTAGACCCCAGATCTATTAAAGATCTTGAAAAAGATCTTCTTGCGGCTATAACAAATCAAGGCAGAATGTTGGTTTTTCCTTTAACTGAATTACCTCAATTAGCAAAGGGGAAAGGAAATAAGATTATAAACATCCCAAAGGCAAATTTTGATTCTGGTGAAGAGTATTTACAAGAAATAGTTGTCCTAGGTGAAGGCAGAGAGTTAAAGTTGCTCAGTGGAAAAAGACATTTCACCATCAAACCAAAAGATATTGAAAACTTTATAGGGAACAGAGGGAGAAGAGGAAATCTGCTTCCAAAAGGTTTTAGAAATGTTGACGGTGTAGAAGTAGTTTTAACTAAAGATAATAATAAAGAAGAAAATTAATTTTTTAAATAAGGATATATATGAAAGATAAATTTCCTATTGAAGGTCCATCGGCTGTAGTTACTAAAGATATGTGTGATCTAAATAATCATATGAACGTAGTTTATTACCAACATATTTTTGAAGATGGATGTTATGGTTTCTTTTCAGATATGGGCTTTACTGCTGAATATTTTGAAGAGGGTTTTTCTAGCTTCACTCTTGAAACTGATATTCGTTACTTGAAAGAGCTATTAGAAGGGGAAAAAGCATATCCATACTTTAGAATTGTGAACCTTAATCAAAAATTAATTCATTATGCAGGCATTATTTTGGATGAGTCCGGAGAAGTTTCTGCCTTTACGGAAAATATATTAGCTCATGTTGATATGAATGTAAGAAAGACATCAATAATGCCTGAAAAGTTTTATGCTCCTTTACAAAACATGCTTGAGGAACATAATCAGACAGGCGATATAATATTCACTAATTCAGCAACTTTCTTCATCCTTGCCTTGCCTCTGTCTGAATCTATCATGTATTTTTTTAACCATTCATAACCTTCCAAAGAAGCTCTAGAACCCTTAGGTATGCCATCAAGATATTTTCCAGTTAAGGCCCCTGAAGCCAATGGGGACCAAATAGTAGTACCCATACCAAATTTTTCAAAAATAGGTTTATATTCAATTTCAAATCTTTTTCTATCTAAAAGATTATATTGAGGTTGCTCCATTGTTGGAGGAGTTAAATGATGCTTTTCAGCAAAATCATATGCTTCCGTAATTTCTTCTGCAGTCCATTCAGAGGTTCCCCAGTAAAGCACCTTACCTTGTGTTATGAGGTTATGCATTGCCCAAACTGTTTCTCCGATAGGCGTATCAGGGTCAGCTCTGTGACAGAAATAAAGATCCAAGTAATCAACTTGGAGTCTCTCTAGTGCTTGATCACACGCTTCACTAACATGCTTCCTACTTAATCCAATTTGAGTAGGTAGAGGCTTTTCCTTGGTTCCAAAAAAAACTTTAGAAGATACGCAATAAGAGTCTCTTGGCTTGTCCAGTGCTTTCAAAGCTTTCCCCATAACAATTTCTGACTGTCCTCTTTCATAACCTTCAGCGTTATCAAAGAAGTTAATCCCTGCATCCAAACAAGTACCGAACATTTTTTCAGCTAATTTCGTGTCAACCTGCTTGTTAAATGTTACCCAAGACCCAAAAGAGAGTTCAGATACCTTTAGTCCTGATTTACCTAAATTTCTATATTCCATAACCTTTCCTTACAATTGATTTAAAGCTTTATTCAAGTTTTCTAAGCCTTGTTTAATATCATCTTCCGATATATTTAATGCTGGCGCAAATCTTAAAGCTTTATTTCCTGCAGTAACAAGGATTAAACCATTTTCATAACATTTATCTAACAAATCAAAAGCATCTACATTTTTTATATCGCAGCAAATCCATAATCCGGAAGATCTTAAATCAGAGAAGGTTTTTGTTTCAGAATTAATTATTGCAATCCCAGCAGAATGATTTTATTTGAAACTGCACAAGCCATAGGATTACCACCAAAAGTAGAACCATGAGTACCAGTTGAGAGGGAAGAGGCTATGTCGTTCTTTGTTAAAGTTGCTCCAATTGGAATTCCTCCACCTAGCCCTTTTGCTGACGTTAAAATATCTGGGTCTATTTCGTATTTCATGTAACCGTATAGATAACCCATTCTTCCAACACCACTTTGCACCTCATCCATAATTAACAGGGTTCCAGTTGCATCACATAAATCTCTCAGTGATTTAAGAAAGTCTTTATTACCTTCATGAACTCCTGCCTCTCCTTGAACAGGTTCGATAATTACTGCTGCAGTTTTATTTGAGATTAAATTTTCTACGGACTTAATATCATTATATTTGGCATGCTTAATGCCACTTAATAAAGGTTCAAAGCCTTGTTTATGAATTTCCGAACCTCCAAGAGATATGTTCAAGATTGATCGGCCATGGAAAGAGTTCTCAAATGCAATTATTTCATCTCTGTTTTCTCCTCTATCATGATGAAATTTTCTTGCCATTTTTATAGCTGCTTCATTTGCTTCAGAGCCAGAGTTGCTGAAGTAAACTTTTTCAGCAAAAGTCAGTTCCGTTAATTTCTTCGCAAGACTTATAGCAGGTTCGTTCGAAATATAATTACTTGTGTGCCAAAGCTTATTAGCTTGATCATTGAGTGCTTTAATTAGTATCGGGTTTGAATGACCAAGGCTATTTACCGCTATTCCACCACCTAGATCTATATATTCTTTATTATTCTTATCCCAAACGCGCGAACCTTGTGCTCTATCAGGAATAAAATCCGCAGGCGCATAATTAGGTAGCATTACATCTTCGTAAATGCTTTTGAGATCAGTGTTTTTATCGTTACTGTTATTCATATAGCGTTGGACGTTTAGGGCGGTGTATTATAGAGACCCTAAACCTATGGTCAAAATTGAAAGTAACAAGGAAAAGGATTTTCATCGTATATTGATAAGACCAAACCAATCAATAAGTTGGAAATCAAGCATAGTTTTTATATTGGTTATTGCTTTTACATGCTTAACCATAGGATTAGGATTTGCTTACGTGGGTGCTACTTTAATACTTCCTTTTGCCGGCTTAGAGGTATTATTTGTTGGCATTTGTGTGTATTTAGTGCTCAACAAAACTTCACAACAAGAAGTCATAACTCTATCCAAGGATAAGCTGATAATAGAAAAGGGTGCTTATAAAATAAAGCAAGTATGGGAATATTTTCGTCTCTGGTCTTACATTTCTGTTGAAAGACCCAGACACCCTTGGTACCCAGCCCATATAGTCGTAACTTCTAAAGGCGAAAGGGTTCCTTTAGGTGATTTTCTAAATGAAGAAGAAAAGGAAGAGTTAGTTTCTAACCTAGAGAATATTATTCAAGAATTGAAGTAATTATTTTCTCTGGTCAAATCTTTTTCCAACCATAGCTGAGGCAATATTAATTTTTTGTATATCTATAGTTCCGCCTGCAATTCCCCAGCCCCAAACATCTCTGTAATGTCTTTCCATAGGATGCTCTTTGTTGAAACCATAACCACCCATTAGTGAAGCAACTACCTCTCTCGCAGTTTCGTTCGAGAAACATTTACCTACGCTTGATTCAAAGATACTTGGAAATCCTTCTTGGGCATTGTGTGCAGCTCTGTGTATCAGCAATCTTGAGCCCTCAACTTTCATGGCCATTTCAGCCAATTTCATCTGCACAGCTTGAAATTCAACTATCGGTTTTCCAAATTGTTCCCTTTCTTGTACATATTTTAAGGCTTTCTCTAAAGCTCCAGAAGCTTGGCCTAGACACATAGTGGCGTTACCGCATCTCTCAAGATCAAAGGCTTCCATTAATTTTTGGAAACCTCCATTTGCTTCAACAATTATATTACCCATAGGAACTTCTACGTTATCGAAGAAGATATCTGCTGAAGGTATCCCACTCCATCCCATTAGTTTTTCTTGTTGCCCAAAACTAAGACCAGGAGTGTCTTTCTCTACATAGACGGCTCCAATGCCTTTCGCTCCAGGGTCGTCAGTCATCTTGCAATAAACTACGTATCCTTCTGAATGCCCTCCACCAGAACACCATCTTTTAGTTCCATTTAAAATAATTTTGTCATCTTTAATCTCAGCTTTAGTAGTAAGGTCTGTTAAAGCTGATCCTGCATTTGGCTCAGACATGGACACCGCCACAACAATATTACCCTTACAAACTTCCGGTATGACTTTTTTCTTAAGTTCTTCTGAAGCAAAATGTTCAATTGCTTTCACAGGACCTACGCAACTCTCAAATATGGGAAATGCTACGGCAGAAGAGACTTTCGCAAACTCTTCCATAACCAACAAAGCATCTAGGTTAGATAGCCCTAAACCCCCATACTTATGTGAAACGTTAATACCCAAAAACCCCATTTCAGAATACTTCTTTAACCATTCTTTAGATAAAGGCTCTCCTGTTTCTTCAATGGATAGAGCCACCCCAACCATTTCATTTTGAGCAAAATTCCTCGCTATATCTTGCAGCTCTTGTTGTTGCTCTGAAAGTTTAAAGTCCATATTGCCTCCTAAATTATTCTATTCTCTTTTAATTCTTCTATTTCTTCTTCACTATACCCAAGTCCTGTAAGTATTTGTTTATTATGCTCTCCAAGTTGGGGAGATCGGGTTCGTATATTGCCAGGTTTCTTAGACAATTCTACAGCTGGTGCAGCTACAGAATAATCTTTATCCAAAGTAGGGTATTGCATTTTTATAAATGCTTCTTTTTCAATGATATGAGGTTCCTGTAATGTTTCTTCAGCTTTCAGAACTTCGCCAACAGGTATCCTAGACTTTTCTAATTCTTTTATGGCTTCTTGATTTGTTCTTTCGCTACACCACTTAGCCATTCTTTCACTAATTAAGGTGCCATTCTCTCCCCTTATTAGGTCATCTTTAAATCTTGGATCATCAATCCATTTTTCTTCTCCTACGAGATTCGCCCATCTTTCAAACAGAGGTTGCCCACCCGTTTGCACTAAAATCCATCCATCTTTGGTTTTGAAAGTATCTGAAGGCCCAGAAGTCTGAGACCTGTTTAATGTAGCTATCCGGTTTACCTTAAGAAGTTCTTGTTCAATTAGTAAGCTATTCGTTGTTGTTAATGCAGTTTGCAAAAGTGAAGTTTGTACCCTTTGTCCTTTACCCGTTTTATCTCTATCGATATAAGCAAGAAGTGTTCCAAAGGCCGCTAAAGACGCACTACAAAAATCAACATACGGAGCATAAGCTTTGGTAGGTTCATCTGGATTACCCGTCATATCCATTGCCCCAGACATAGCTTGGGCAACTCCGTCAAAGCCAACTCTTTCGGCGTAAGGACCTGTTGTTCCAAAAGCAGTATTAGAAGTAAGAATTATCTTTGGATTTATTTTATTTAAACTTTCATAGTCAAGTCCCATTGATTTCAGAGTGGATTCAGGAAGGTTAGCAATGACAATGTCAGAATTCTTAACCAGTTTTTTTCCTATTTCTTTCCCTTTTTCCTTGGTTGGGTTAAGTGTCATTCCTAACTTATTTCTATTCAGTTGCAGAAACATAGCACCTTGGCCTACCATCAACCCTTTCTATTCTGATAACTTCTGCCCCGTAATCAGCGAGCAAAGCACCACAAAAAGGACCCGCTATATATCTACCAAAATCTAATACTTTTACCCCTTCTAAAATACTTGTCATTTTTATGTCCTTTTATGTTTCTTTAAAAAATCCCAGATTAGTTCATTACCCCAGTTAAGATCTTTGTATTCTCTTTTACATTCATAATAAGATCGAACATGGCTATTCTGTAACGAGTCTCTACAAAATCCAACACTTTCATTCTGGCCAGGCCAAAAATGACCTCCTCCAGGAATTTCGCAGATTTGGACTTCTTGATTAGGAGAATCACATTTACTTCTTTTTGTGCAGATTAATCCTTTCGCCTTAGAAAACTTAAGTTCTGATCTAACTAAATTATCATTGCAATTCATGGCATTAGCCCAATTATTAAATAACTCAGACGTAGGTTCATAAAAAAAACCATCCGACGAAGAAGATCCATCATAAGGTGTTGTTGTGTCAGAAGATCCATAAATAATTAGTAAAGGAAGATCATTTTTATTTTCACAAGAATTAGAGATTGCTATAGAACTTGCAACCGCGACTGACGCACTCAGTAATTCAGGGTATAAGCAGGAAAATCTATAAGTCATAGCACCGCCGTTACTCATTCCAATCATGTACCTTCTTGTTTTATCAATTCGATAATTAGAAGAAACCTCTTCGATTACAGATTTTAAGAAACCCAAATCGTCATAGCACGAAGTCCAGGCGCAAAAACTAAATTCCGAACACTCTGGAGGTTTTGGGTAATTGACTCTGTCTAAACTACATTTTCGAGGTTTTCATATACTTTACTTTTTTTAATGATATCTTTTGCTCCAACTGATGTTGCTAATATTTTAT
>LULN01000309.1_pt1 | contig 11625 bp, 12 predicted proteins | sample 728131 | NCBI WGS metagenome assembly LULN01 (sample SAMN03860288, study PRJNA289734) | marine metagenome | biome: seawater column; feature: ocean; material: water; isolation source: Red Sea water column Station 149 - depth 100m | place: Saudi Arabia: Red Sea | collected 2011-10-15 | depth 100 m
CAAGAAGTAATAAATAAAGGTAAACAGGCTCTAATTTTGATTCCAGAAATAGGCTTAGCTCCGCAAGCTGAAAAAAGATTTAAGCAATACTTTGGTGAAAGGGTTCTATCATTCCATTCTGCTAAGAATGATAGAGAAAAGGTTGATGCTTGGTTAGGGGCTTCTAAGGGATTGATAGATATCATTATTGGCACTAGATCAAGTGTGTTTATGCCCATGAAGGATATTGGAATTATTGTTATCGATGAGGAGCATGATTTATCTTATAAGCAGGTAGATAGGTTCAGATATTCAGCAAGAGATATAGCTCTTTATAGAGCTAAAATAGAGAAAATACCTGTTGTTTTAGCTTCTGCAACACCTTCATTAGAGACTCTAAATAACTCATTAGAAAAAAAATTTGAGATATTGAATTTAACTAAAAGAGCCACTGGTGCAAGTCTTCCTAAATATTTGCCTATTGATTTAAGAGGAAAAGAATTAAAGGAAGGTTTTAGTGACGAACTATTAAAGAGTACTGAAGAAGAATTAGAAAAAGGGAATCAAGTTCTAATTTTCTTAAACAGGAGAGGTTATGCGCCTTCTTTAATCTGTAAAACATGTGGATGGCTGTCAAATTGTGATAGATGCGATGCCCTTATGACAATACACAAAAGTCCTCCGAAACTACAGTGTCATCATTGTGAATCTCAAAAAAATGAACCAAAAGTATGTCCTTCTTGTCAGTCCAATGACTTCTTGTCCTATGGGTATGGAACTGAAAGGGTAGAAGAATTTCTTAATGAACGTTTTTCTAAATTTCGTGTTCTTAGAATTGATAGTGACTCAACAAGAAAAAAAGAGTCTATGAATGAATATCTCGATATGATTAATTCTGGAAAACCAATGGTTTTATTGGGTACACAGCTTCTTGCTAAGGGGCATCATTTTCCTAATGTAACTCTTGTAGGAATACTGGATGCAGATTCTGGATTATTTAGTGCGGATTTTAGAGGTAGTGAGAGAGTTGCTCAGCTAATGACTCAGGTAGCTGGTAGAGCAGGTAGAGATAAAAAACCAGGAAAAGTTATTTTGCAGTCCTATTGCCCAGATCATCCTCAAATAGAAGAACTTATCAAGGGCAGTTATGAAAGCTTCGCAAAAAATCTTTTAGTAGAAAGAAAGTTAGCTAACTCACCACCATTTGCATTTCAAGCGAAGATACAAGCTGAATCAGCCAATAGCTATGTTAGTAGAGACTTTATAAAAACTCTTATCAACAAATTAAAAAAATCTAAAGCCTACCCGCAAGATATAAGGGTTATAGGGCCTCTTCCCGCAATTATGGAAAAAAAATCTGGTGTTTATAGATGGGAGCTAAATATTCTTTCCAACAGCAGGAGTTCATTACATAAGTTCTTGGATTTAGCTCAAGCGAGTCTCTATAACCCTAAAACCAGCAAGAAAGTTCGTTGGTCTATCGATGTAGATCCATTATCTTCAATTTAGGTCTATACCTGTTAGTTCAGAGCTAACAGACCATAATTTATTTGCTTGCTCTTCACTTTTTGCCGACCCAATTAACTCTTCAATCTTGCAGTCAACAAAATACTCACCTGTTACTTTCTCTACCTCTTTAGAAGCGCAAAGATAAATAGATGTTTCTGCTCCTTTGTCCGTTTTCTTTGCAAACGGTCGGCCAAGATTCATCAACATCCTGACAAAGAATCCTTTATTGTTTAGACCTATACCGGTGTCTACATATCCTGGATGTAAGCAATTTACAGTTATATTGTCATCTCTTACTCTTGAAGCTAAGCTTCTAGTAAAAAGTATGTTGGCTAATTTTGATTGGCCATAGACTTTTAAGCCTTTGTAGTTTTCTTTTGAATGAAGGTCTTCAAAGTTCATTTCATTCACAAACCTGTATGCCATGGAAGCAACATTTACGACCCTTCCTCCTCCTGTACTTTTCATTTTTTCTAAAAGCATCAAAGTAAGACTAAAATAGGCTAGGTGATTTACTGAAAAAACCTCTTCGAAGCCATCAGCAGTTTCTTTTCTTTCTCGATTCATGATCCCCGCATTATTAAGAAGTATATGAAGTGGTTTATTTAAAGATAAGAATTCATCAGCCGCTCTTTTAACCTCACTTTGTAATGAGAGATCTGCAATAATTGAAGTAGCTTGATTACCTGAATCGCTTAAAAGATTTTCTTTCAACCTTTCGGCCTTTTCATTATTACGGGCTATGAAAACTATTTCAGCACCCATTTTATTTAGAGCTTTTGCTGCTTCTAGACCAATTCCATTTGTAGCTCCAGTTACTAAACAAACTTTATTTTTTAAATTTTCATTCATCTTTATTGCCTTTATGCATTGTAAGTATAAGATTGGAGTAATGAGTTTATATGATAAATACATACTGCCAAAATTTTTAAATTGTGCTTGCGGTTCAAAGCCGATTACTTATCAGAGAAAGAAGGTAGTTCCTCTAGCAGAAGGAAATGTATTGGAAGTAGGAATAGGCTCGGGACTTAATCTGCCTTATTACGACCGTACTAAAATTAATCAGATTTGGGGACTAGACCCTTCAGAAGATCTTAGTCTAATGGCAAAAGAGACTGCTAAAGAAGAGGGTCTGGATATTAATTTTATATCTTGTGGTGCTGAGGAAATTCCTCTTCCGGATAATCATTTCGATAGCGTTTTGATAACTTACACCATGTGCACTATCCCAGAAGTTATAAGGGCTAATATAGAGATAAAAAGGGTCTTGAAGAAAGGTGGAAAATTAATATTTTGTGAGCATGGGATAGCTCCCGATGAAAATATTATAAAGTGGCAATCAAGAATAAATCCTATATGGGGAAAGATTGCAGGAGGTTGCAATATTAATAGGAATATACCTCAGATAATAGAAGAGTCAGGATTTAAGATTGAACAGATCGAAGAAATGTATCTTCCCAGCACACCAAAAATAGCAGGTTATAATTATTGGGGATTTGCTGTAGGTAATTAGTGAAAAGGATTTCATTGAATGATTAAACGAATAGCAGTTTTAATTGTATCGGTCTTTTTTGTTTCTCTGATCTTTTCTGAAGAAAGAACCTTTTCTCACCAAGGACTGGAAAGGACTTACCATTTATACCTTCCTGAAAATTTAACTATTTCAGCCCCTTTAGTCGTGGTTATGCATGGTTATACAAGTTCAGCTGAAAATATAATGTCCTATTCTAAAATGAATGAAGTTGCTGATCGCGAAGGCTTTGCCGTGGCCTATCCCCAAGGTACGATTGATAGTCAGGGTAATGCTTTTTTTAACGTTGGTTACGAATTTAACCAAACTTCGAAAATTGATGACGTTTCTTTTATTCGAGAACTTGTCCTCTATCTTAGAGAAGAATACCAGCTAAGCAAAAAGAATACTTTTGCTACTGGAATGTCTAATGGCGGTGATATGAGTTACTTGCTGGCTTGCACTTCTTCAGATTTATTTTCTGCTGTAGCTCCCGTTGCAGGTGTAATGATGAAAGAAATTTTAGATAACTGTAATCCTAAAAAACCAATTCCTGTTTTTGAAATCCACGGAACCAGTGACAAGATTTCATTGTTTGAAGGCGATATAGAAAATCAAGAAGGGTGGGGCGCTTACTATGGCTTGCCAGAAACAATTCAGTTTTGGGCTGATAAACATAGTTTAGATAAAAGTGAATATATTCAAATTACATCAAAAAGCGAAGGCTACCAAAATGATATTATTTTTGAACGTTATTGGTCTGAAGATAACTTAAACGAAGTCTGGTTATACAAGATTGTAGATGGAGGACATGTATGGCCAGGATTTAGAATTAGATGGTGGGAGAATCCTTTAGCTTGGTATTACATGGGATCAGGCAACGATGATATAAATGCAAGCGAAGAAGTTTGGAAATTCTTTGAGAAATTTGTTTCTGATTAGTCGCTCAATAAAGAGAAGGTTTATTTGGGTAGAAGTTGGTCTCAGATTCAAACAGATTAGCAATCTTCAACAATTCAATGTCTTCTCTAGGTTTTCCTACTAACTGAATTCCCACTGGAAGATTTTCATCAGTGAATCCTCCTGGAATTGAGATTGCGGGAAGACCAGTTGTGGAAATCATACAGCAGACTGACATCCAATCTATGTAAGTTTCAAGTTTTTCACCATTTATTTCTTTAACCCATTCATTTGAAAGATCGAAAGGAGGTACCTGTGCCGATGGTAGTAGCAACAGATCAAATTCTTTGAAGAATTCAGACATTTTTGAATAAATATTAGTTCTAATCACTTCCGCTTTAATCATGTCGTCTATAGAAAGATCAAAACCCTTTTCAATATTCCAAATGGTTGTGTCTTTAGCATAGTCACGCCACTGCTTGACAGATTGATCTAACATTTTGCCTAGACCTCTTAGGCTGACTGCACGTTGTATTTGGAATGCTTCCATAGCGCCCTCTAAAGGTGGATCTGCATAAGTTACACTTGCGCCGATCTTCTTAAAAGTCTCTGCAGATGACTTAATGATATTTAAAACCTGATTGTCCACAGGCAGATTCCCTAATGAAGGACTAACAGCAATTTTAAGTGGTCTATCTTTAAGTATTTTATAAGGATTAAATGCCTCTAAGAAATCATTTCCAGATTGAGTCAAAGTTAAAGGGTCTGTATTGTCTTCACCTGAGATAATAGACATAAGAAAGGCTGTATCTTTGACAGTTTTTGCCATTGGTCCAGTAGTTGAGAGTCTTCCGTACCAGGCCGCGCCCAAACCTTTGGGCATCCTTCCTATAGAAGGACGAAATCCAACAACATTACAGAAGCTCGCTGGATTGCGAAGAGATCCTCCCATATCACTACCGTCAGCTAGAGGCAACATATCAGTTGCTAAAGCAACCGCTGCTCCTCCGCTGCTTCCTCCTGCACTTTTAGTTAGGTCATAAGGGTTAGAAGTAGTTCCAAAAACTGAATTGAAGGTGTTTGAGCCTAAGCCAAACTCAGGCATGTTGGTGTGACCTATAAAAATTGCTCCTGCTAGGCGAAGTCTGGCTGCTAACAAATCATCATTAACCTCAATTCTATCTGCAAAAGGCTTATAACCAAGTGTTGTGGGGAATCCCTTAACAGCAACAGCATCTTTTGGCGCCACAGGTAACCCGTGAAGGGGTCCTCTATCAGGAATTGGGACTTTATCAGCTTCTTTTGCCAAAGATAGAGCTTCTTCTCTAGACAATAGGTTAACTATTGCATTTACTTTTGGGTTTATGAATTCAATCCTTGAATAGATGTTTTCCATTAATTCAACACAAGAAACAGAGCCTTCTTTTAGGCTTTTACAAATCTTGTGTGCTTCTGTCCAGATTGGTTTTGGCGCGTAATTTACTTCTTCTGGTTCTTTTGTCATTATCTTATTCGCAAACCAGAACCCTTTTTTTGTTTAGACCATAAAATATCTTTATTTTTGGCATCGATAAATTCATAGTTCGCGACTGTGGATTCACTCATCACGAGACTTAGATATCCTGGAGTTTCGATATTGAATTTCCCTAACTCCGTTTCTTGTGGAGAGCCCCCAGGAAGTGCACCTGTCGCACTTATAAGCTGTAAGGTATCTTTATGATCACCTTCATCTGCCAAGACATGATTGTGTCCTGTGATATAAATATCAAAGGTTCCAAAAACATAGTTCTCTAGAAATATTGCTAATTGTGGATTTGCTCTATCTCTATCGCCCGAACTAAATAACGGGTGATGAGCAACTGCGATAGAAAAATCACATTCTTCTTTCAGTCTTTCGATTTCTTCTTGAAGCCATCTAATCTGACTTCCTCTTTTATAAAAATAATATAACTTATCAAAAATAGTTGTATCTAGAGCAAAAAAGCATAACCTGCCGAAATTCTTAGTATAGAAATTACTGGGGTGATAAATAGAAGGGTAATTTCTCGCTACTTCAAGATAGACATTAGGATCGCCTTTATAGTCGTGATTACCAATAGTTAGATAAAAAGGAATTTCTGTTTCTAGAAATGGTTTGAAGGGTTTTAGAAAACTTTCATGTAGTTCTGGGTCATCTATTGACTGTACCCCAAGTTGCGTTATATCCCCAAGATGCCAAACCAATGAACAATCAGAATTAGCTAAAGCTTTTACTACCATTGCCTGAGTAGGATTTACCTCTCCTGCATCTCCAACAAAGCAAAATATTAGCTCTTCACTTTCTTTTGACAGGATATGGTTTAGAGGAAAAAGAAATGTTAAAACAATTATGGTTTTCAACAATTTCATTGTTTTATCCTTATATTCCTCTCATCCAATAACCCGTTTTCGCTGTGTTTTATTTGAATAGTGTAGTCCGGTTGCGGTAGAAGTGCTTGAGCGTTTTCTGGCCATTCGAATATGGATATGGAATTAACCTCTTCTAAGTATTCTTCAATACCAATTTCTGTTAATTCATGAGGATCATTGATGCGATATAAATCAAAATGAAAAACTTTTAAATTTTCTGTTTCATGTATCTCAACTAGGTTATAAGTAGGACTCTTCACTAGTTCTTTATACCCAAGACCTCTCATAACCCCTTTAGTGAAGGTTGTTTTCCCTGCACCCAGATTACCTTCCAAGAAAATAATAATTGATCTACTATAATTTTTTTCTAATAGATTTCTTGAAAATACTGAGCCGGCTTCTAGGGTTTGATTTTCATCTGAGGTTAGAATCTCTTTATTCATATTTTAGTAATTGCCTCACTTCCTCCAACACATCAGAAGCAAGAAGAGCCGGTTCTCCAGTTTCTAAGCTTTTTAAATCAGCTGCTTTCGCATGTATATCAACCCCTAATTCAGCTGCTTCAATAGAACTCAGTCCTTGGGCCAAAAAACCAGCAATTATTCCAGTCAAAATATCCCCCATGCCTCCGCTAGCCATTCCTGGGTTTCCTGCTTCGCATATTCCTATTTTCTGTTTGCCCCCTTTCTTATAACAGACCAAAGTTCCAGATCCTTTTAGTACTGCAACGCAATTATATTTCTCTTGTAAAAGCGAAACTGCTTTGAATCTATTCGATTCGATTTCGTCTATAGATTTATTAAGAAGCCTGGATGCCTCTCCAGGATGGGGAGTAATTATGAGGTTTTTGGGGGGTTTCGCAGATAATTTTAGTTTGGTTAATAAATTTAAAGCATCAGCATCCATAACAACTGTAATTTCTCTTTTATTTGCTTCCCAGAAGACTCTTTGGAGCATTTGTTCTGACCAGGCCGTCTGTCCAAGCCCTGGACCTATAGCAATAACATTAGGTTTGCTCAGATGTTCTTCAAGATCTTGACCAGAATCAACACCAACAGTCATGACTTCAGGGCATGATAGTAAGCTAGCCTCTAAATGTTCAGGTCTTGTTCCTAAACCAATGAGTCCAGCTCCAGAGAATGCTGCAGCTTTTGCAGCAAGAATAGCTGCTCCTCCAAAACCTTTATTTCCTCCCACAACGAAAGTATGCCCAAAGGCACCTTTATGTGAATTTTCATCTCTCAGTATTATTTAAAAAAAATAAACCCATTGGAATCGTTCATATTCACGATCTTCTAAGATTAAGCACATAAATTGAATAACTTACTATTAATCAATAAGAAATTAATACTTATAATTTTAACGCCATTGTTTTTTGCTTCGTTAAATGCTTTTTTGGAAACTCCTTTGAGTTCTTTAGCAGGATTGCACAAAACTATAGTGCTTAATAGACCAAATTCTTTGGCATAGCTCGCCACTAAGAACCCATCTCCAGAATTTTTACCTTTCGCACAAAAAACAATAACCTCATCAGTGTTACCAAATTCGCTTATTAATATATCTAATGAAAATTCTGCAGCTGATTGCATAAGACTATAACCTGTGTGTTTGGTTTCTCTTATTGCAAGAGCATCAATCTTTTTTGTTTCTTGAGTCGTATGTAACTTCATTTACTTTGAATCTATTAAATAGATTGTAGAATTATAGCTCTAGGATATCTCTAACAACTAATATAAAAGTGGCTGATTTAGTACAAGAACAAAATGTTATAGCCAAAGAGCTTAATCTTCCTTTACTCAAGAGGAGGATAAAGGCTTGGGCAAGTGAATGTGGCTTTAGTTCAGTTGGAATAACGGATATAGATTTTTCAAAGGATAAAAAATACTTAGATAAATGGATTGAAAATGGTTTTCATGGAGAAATGCATTACATGGAAAGGAATTTATCAAAAAGGGAAAATCCTGAAGAGTTAGTTAGTGGAACAAAACGAATCATTTCTTTAACTATGAATTATTTACCTCGGAAAAGAAACTTTAGAGAATACCGATAAGGCTTTTGTTTCAGGGTATGCAACAGGAAGGGATTATCACAAACTTATGAGGTCTAGGTTAAAAAAGCTAGTCTCTAAAATAAAAGAATACTCACCTCATGAGAATAGGGTCTTTGTAGACAGCGCACCAGTTCTTGAAAAGTCTATAGCAAGAAAGGCAGGACTGGGTTGGGTAGGTAAAAACACTCTATTGATGAATAAGAAATCTGGTTCTTATTTTTTTCTAGGTGAGATATACACTGATCTAGAGCTTCCTGTAGATAAACCTCACACTGAATCACATTGCGGCACTTGCACTTCATGTATGGATGTTTGCCCAACGGACGCTTTTGTCGAGCCTTATCAACTTGATGCCAGAAAATGTATATCTTATTTAACCATTGAGCACAAAGGTTCAATAGATATAGATTTAAGATCTAAGATAGGAAATAGAATTTTTGGCTGCGACGATTGCCAAATCTTCTGTCCTTGGAATAAATTTACTCAACATACAACTGAAGAGGATTTTCAACCAAGACATAATTTAGATGATGCTTATCTTTGTGATTTATTTCTATGGAGTGAGGAAGAGTTTAATAAGAAAACGGAAGGCTCAGCAATTAGAAGGGCTGGTTATGTTGGCTGGCTAAGAAACATCTCTGTTGCGTTAGGTAATGCTGATTACTCCATAAAGAATTTAGAGACACTTAGAATTAGGGAGAACTTCCCTTCAGAGATAGTAAGAGAGCATGTAAACTGGGCTATACAAGAACAATTAAGGAAAGTTAATGAGTGAAATTGAAATAATACTTGAACCTCAAGATGAGTTTAATCATCAACCAGATGATGCTTCAAATTATAACGAAAGTATGTACTTTAATGTTTTTGACCATGAGCAAAAGATGGGCGGGTGGTTCAGGCTGGGTAACAGACCTAACGAAGGCTATGCAGAAATGACTTGTTGTATCTATCTCCCTGATGGAAGGATAGGATTTATGTTTGGAAGACCAGAGATCTCTACCAATGAAGTGTTTGATGCTGGGGGAATGAAATTTGAAGTAATTGAACCTTTTAAATCTTTGCGAGTTAATTATGAAGGAAAAATATTACTTTTAGATAATCCTAAAGATATGTTGAATCCAGGGAAGGCCTTTAAAGAGAACCCAAGAGTAGAATGTAAAGCTGACATAAAGATTAGCGGGATTTCACCAATGTTTGGCGGGCAGGCAGTTAGGAAGGATGGAAAGGCATTAGAACGGGACCCAGAAAAAAGTTTTTCAAAAGCTCACTATGAACAACATACTGCTGGAAAAGGAACTATAAAAATAGACGGTGAAGAGTGGACGGTCAACGGTCTTGGTTTAAGAGATAAGAGTTGGGGACCAAGATATTGGCAAGCCATCGAGTGGTATAGATGGCTAACAATTAATATAAATAAAGATATCGGCTTTATGTTTAGCATAGTCCATCAAAGTGAAGATTCTGAGAGAAGAGGTGGCATAGTCCTAAAAGACGGAAAATATGAGTCCATTAGAGATTGCAAAATCGACACTAATTACGATGAAGATAATTTTCAAAAAACTTTTACTGCTTGGGCAAGAACGGATGAAGATGAATATGAAGTTCATGGAAAAGTACTTTCATTGATCCCATTAAGAAATAGAAGAAATACTCCAGATGGTGAAAAATTAGTTACTCGTATAACCGAAGGAATGACCGAATACACTTATAAGGGCATTGTTGGATACGGTATGTCGGAGTATCTCGACCAAGTAATTGACGATAAGCCTATCGGACCTTAATTTATGAAAATAAGTGCAGTTGATCAATCACCAATTTTTTCAGATACGAATGCTAATCAAGCATTACAAGAAACAACAGAACTTGCAAAGCATTGTGATTCCTTAGGGATGAATAGATTTTGGGTGGGTAATGTTAATGCACTATAGTCCTTATAAAGTGGCAGAGAATTTCAGACTATTAGAATCTTTGTTTCCTAATAGAATTGATCTTGGTGTGGGCAGGGCTCCGGGTAGCGATCCTTACCAGGCCGGAGCATTAGCATATGGATCTAAGACTACTGGACCTGAGTACTTCTCTACTAAGATGAATGACCTTAGGTCTTTTTTAGAAGGGACAGCTTCAACCACGAATTCTTTTGAGAACGTAAATGTGACACCCGGTTTGGGTGAAATGCCTGAAGTTTGGTTATTGGTTTCATCTCTGCAAGGAGCAGAGTACGCTGCTCAATTTGGATTACCCATGTCTTTAGCTTATTTCATCAATCAAGACTGTTTAGAGTTTGCTAAATATTATAAAGATAATTTTGTTCCTTCTGCTTTCTCAAGCGAACCAAGAATTAGTGTCGGTATATTTTCTATATGTGCTGATACAGACGCCGAAGCTGAAGAGTTAGCTTTAAGTGCTTCTATGTGGAGGCAAAATAGCCAGAGAGGCTTATTCTCTGCATTTCCCACTTTAGAAGAAGCTAAGAGCTCAGTAAAATTGAATCAAACTAACGATAAAGAAAATAGAACTTTTATTGGTAGTCCGGAAACAGTAAAAGGTAAGCTGCAACCTTTGCTAGATGAAGCTCAGCCTGAAGAGCTAAAGGTTATAACAATTTGTGAACCTTTTTCGGCCAGAAAGAAATCATATGATTTAATTAAAAAAATCTTCGACACAAATTAAATGGAGTTAATACAAACTAGATTACTAAGCAATGGTACTAAGTGGCATTTGGGTTGCTTAAGCGCACTGTACTTATCACAAGGCCTCTCAGCAGGCTTTCTTCTAGCTTTAACAACCTTTTTAGCAACTAAAGGGGCTTCCTTAGTTGATATTTCTTTACTTCTATCAATAACAATGCTGCCTTGGACCCTTAAGATTTTCTTAGGTCCCATTATAGATTCTCTAACCATTAAAAGATTTGGTAGAAGAAGGTTTTGGATAGTATCAAGTCAGATCATTATGATTCTAGTTTTGATACCTTTGGTCTTTGTAGAAGTTACAGGGGTTACTTCGTTATTAATCGCTATCCTTACTATACATAATTTATTCGTAGCTATATGTGATGTAGCAACAGATGCTTTAGCTGCTGACAGTTTAAAGGAATCTGATCTTACAAAGGCAAATGGTTATATGTGGGGCAGTAAGATTATTGGACGCGGAGCAGGCATGTTAATTGCATCAAGTCTGTTATTTAGTTATGGATTTAATGTAAGCATTTTATTTTTGATATTTTGGATGGCTTTGGTATTTATTTTTCCTTTTATTTCTTCAGAATTGGGACATAAGGAGGGTTATGAAA
>LULN01000184.1_pt1 | contig 11591 bp, 16 predicted proteins | sample 728131 | NCBI WGS metagenome assembly LULN01 (sample SAMN03860288, study PRJNA289734) | marine metagenome | biome: seawater column; feature: ocean; material: water; isolation source: Red Sea water column Station 149 - depth 100m | place: Saudi Arabia: Red Sea | collected 2011-10-15 | depth 100 m
CTGCTGCAGTTCCAAGTCCTGTCCCTGCTGCTGTAATAAAAGGTTGTGCATCTGCGGTTGTTGTTCCTGCCGTGCCAAGAGCTGCTTGCGCTGCTCCTAATTGTGTGCCTGCTGCACCTAATCCTGTTTGTGCTAAACCTAATCCTATGCCTGCTGCTGTTCCTGCTGCTTGCGCTGCTGTAACAAATGGTTGATAAGCAGCTATTCCACTAGCTTGTCCAGTAACTGGATCTATTCCTGCAGCTTGTGCTGTTAATCTAGTTGCTGCTTTTTGTAAACCTGTTTGGTCTGCTACCTGTGGTGCAAATTTTGCTACAGGTAACGCTTGTGATGCAGCTGTTGCACCTATTAATTGTTCTGCATAATCTGTTCCTAATTTTTCAATAAACTTTGCGGGTAATGTTCTTGTTTCTGTTATAGCCATTATAATACTTCTCCAAGTCTTTGTTGTGTAGCAAACATTGCTCTAGCACCTTCAAGTCCTTGTGACTCTTCTGATACTTTACCGCCTTCTTCTAAATTCTCCATCATGTTCTCCATGATTTCTGCTCCTTTATCGTCTACCCATCATAGGATTCATCATAGGTCTTGGTCTAGGCATTTGATCTGGTTGTGTTGGCATAGGTGTTTCATCATCAGGAAATGATTGACTGTATAAACCCTCTGTTTGTTGTGTTACCGGAGGTAAACCTGCGCTACCACCTAATGATAATTTTTGTTCTTCATCTTCATTAAATGTTTTATATTCAGGTAAAGCTTTTAATGCAGCTTGTCTTGGTGTTAAACCTTCAGCTAAACCTATTCTACCACCATCTGCTGCTGTTTGATAGTACGCTGGATTTAAAAATGCATAATCTATTGGATTAATATTTCCTTTGTTTGCTGCTATGTATTCTCTTATACCTCTTGGATCTATATCTGGTCCACGGCTCGCTGTTCTCATATACTCATCTAATGATACTTCATCGTCTTCATCTTGTTTTGCCATTAAACCTGTTAATGCTGATGCTCCTAATATACCTATTTTAAATGGATCAAAAGAACTATATAAATCGTCATCTTTTTGTCTTAATAATTTATTAAAAAGATTTGCCATAAAACCTGTTTTGTTTTCATCGCCTGCTGCTGTTACTCCACCAGGTATCATAGCTCGTACTTGTGGAAAGAAAAAAGGAGCTGCCATTAAAGCAGTTCTACCTATTGGTGATTTAATAATTTTTTTAATACCACGTGCTGCTTTCTTAACTAACTTACCTAAAAAATATCCTTGTCTTAAATCTGCTATACCACCACCTGCATAACCGATTCTACCACCGTCAGCTGCACGGATTGCAGCTATTCTTCCTAATTCTTCTTCAGTTAACTGCCTGCCGGGTTGTGCAAAGTTAAATACGAAATCGTCTGCTGTTGGCGTTGCTCCAATTACTCCTGCTTTTCTTAATCTGTCATATTCATCATAATTATCTTCATCAAAAGTTATTGTTGTTCCGTCTGGAAGTGTAACTGTTCTACCTCTAACATTATCGTAATAAAATTTTTTAGTAAGTTTTGATGGTAATATTGCATTTAAAAATCCTATTCCCGCATCAACTGTTGCTAGTCCAGTTTTTTTTGGAGTAGATTTCATATTTATAAATTGATTTTTAGCTTGTTGTTTTCCTAATGCACTAGAAGCTATTCTTTGGTTTATTGTATCTGTTTCTTTTTGAGCTTCTCTTATTTGAGAATCAGTAGGTGCATCTCGTCCTTGAGTTCTAGCAACACTTACTTGTTCTCTTCTATCATCACCACCACCTTGATTTGTAGATCCACTAATCCCTCCTGGTGCAGCTGAACCTTTAGATTTAGAACTACCATATTCTCTTCCAGATACACCACCTACTCTAAATTCAGCTCTACCACCCATAGCCATGCCTGACATAGCTGTGATTTAGGTCCTTCATTACCTGAGTAGGTAATGTTTGACGCGCCTGTATCTAGTGATTCTAATCCTGTTTTCATATAATTTTTAAGTTAATTTTAAAAGCAGGAATTTAACCTGGGTTTGTAATAATACTTGTTTTTACTAATTAAATCAAGTCTAGGATGTTACTTCTCTAGGCTTAATTTCTAGCGCAGATAAGACTACATGTAGCCTATTTGCGGTTGCTGCTGTTACTTTTAATATTTCACTCTCTTGTAATACAAGAGGAGCTGATAATAGTTCCGTGGTTGCATTAGCAGATATCGATTTAGTCTTAAACAAACTAAATACAGCTGTATCTGTGTCTGTAATAGTCACAGTTATAGTATCTGCGTTACCAGAATCTTCTGATACTAAGATAGATTTAATTACAGCAGTTGTAGCTGATGGCACAGTATACAATGTTGTAGCTGACGTGCTAGTTAAATCTGCTTTTTTATTTACAAATGAATTAGCCAAAGAAATATGCCTCCGCTTCCGCCTCTTCTTTTAAATCTTGTTGAAACGTTGTATTTAATTTTTGTACAATACTATCTATATCTCTAACTAAAGATTGTTGTACTTGTTGATCGTAGTCTTCTAAAGGTTGTGTTAATGATTGTACTATTCTAGCCATTATCTTCTACCATCCGGTTGTATATCTAATCTAAATGTTCCAAGTTTCCAAAACTGACCTGTGCTTGTATTGTCTACTTTTAAAGATATGGATCTAGCTCTTGCACGTGTGTCTATTTTGTTTGTACCACTTGTTACTGTAAAAGGCCCTAGTGTAGAACTAGCTTGTGATTGATTAGGAAAATCTCTTAAATTTAATGTTATTCTTGTATCACCTGTTTGTGATAAAAAGTCTGGTAATACTCTTCTAATTTTCATCATAAACTCGCCATCCCCTTCTAATCCTTGTTGACCTATATCAAAATCACCAGATTCAATACTTGCTGTAATAGATGTTTCAGCTCCTTCTTTAACTTGGTTTAATCCTTTTTCATGTTCATAGTATATTGAAACACCATCTGTGTTTCCTTGTACATAAGTTGATGAACCAGAAGATCCATTTGTGCTTGTATCATATTCTGATGCATGAGGTTTACCAAACACAGCAGAATCTTGCCACGCAGATCTTGCTAATGTACCTGTTGTCCATACAGGTCTTTCTGGTGTTGAATCTAAATAATTATAACAAACCATTCTATTAACTGTGTTTGATCCTGAGTTAGGATAAAACCACATAACTTCACCAAACAAGTTATTTAATCCTGCATTAATGTGTTGTTTTGGAATTGTATTAATATCATCATAAACAAAATCTTCTACTAAACATGGTAGTGATTCTAGTTTACCAGTGTATCTAAAAAAACCATTTTCTGACATCCAATAAGCAGAACCATCAACCTCTACAGCTGCGTTCTTTCCAATCAATCCACAGTTTGTACCAACTTGTTGAAATGAAAAAGTAAATGGAGCGCCAACAAATCTCATAATAAATAAAGATGTATCAGTCCAAACGTAAATTGCATCTCTACCTCTTATAGCTCCTACAATTTTAGATCCATCTGCAAGTCTTTGTGTACCAGCAGTGTTAGTTGCACTAGGTGCATATGATGTTGTTGCATCAATAGATTCTTGGTCCGAGAACCGGATAAACATTTCATCTCTTGTGCTTGATGTACCTATAGTTGTTTCTGTGCCAAAAAATATTAAGTGCCTGTCAGGTGATGACACTAAACTAAAAGATGATGATGTTGGTGCATTTGACAAAATTGTTGCTCTTGTTGATGTTGCACCTGTTGGATCAGAGTCCCATGTAAATGTTTCTCCACCAAATATAGTTGCAACAACTTTGTTACCAAAATTATCTAATGACCATAAACCTGGTGCTGTAACAATATCTCCTGATGCTGCAGCGTTCCATGCAAAATAATTAGATGCATCTGTAACTGTTGCACCTGACGAATGTGATGCTGCGGTTGTACCATTAGCACCTCTTGTTAATCCTGTTAATGTTCCACCACTATTTCCTGTATACGTAATTAATTCAGATCCTATAATAACAGTTCCTGATGATGGAAATGATGTAGAACTAGCCATTGTTAAACTTGTAACAGATGTGTTAATGCTTGATGATAGTGTAGATATAAATTGTCCTGATTGTGTACCACCCCATTGACCAAGTCCCCAACCAGTAGATGCTGTTTCAACAGCTGGTCCTACAGGGTAATAATGTTTTACTCTAATACCACCTGATGTAGATGCACCCGATCCTGATTCATTAGAGGGCATTGTAATTGTTAAAGTAGTATCTGTTGGAATACTTGTTACCATAAATTTTACATCATCAAAATCTCCAGATCCAAAATTAGAATTAGTAATTGAAGTAAAGTTGTCACATAAAATAATATCACCTGCGTTCATTCCATGTGCTGATGCAAAAGTTACAGTTACAACTGCAGATCCATTAGTTGTAGAAAATGCGTTTGATAAAGTTGTTGTTGTTTTAATTGGATGTATGTCGTAAAAAATACCACCAGAGTATACGTACAAAATTCTATTAGTTCCAAGAGCCGCGTACTTTATACCACTAGCATTAACAAAATGGTGAATAGCAGTATTACGTCCTGTTAAATCTACAGAACCTAATTGTGCCCAGCCACCCATTTTTTCAGGAGTGCCATATCTAAAACGAACGTTATCACCACTAACCCATTGGCCTTCGCCACCGGTTGCAGTAACTTGTTTATTGAATCCAGGTGCAAACTTTACCTTTTGTAACATAGTATATTCCTATGCTTTACGGTTTAGTTGGCCACGTAGCGTTATTACATTTATCAACAGTGTCTTTACCTGCAGGCATATCTCTAAGATTCTGTCTGTATGTTTTCATGTCGTTAGACATAGTAACATCAGATAAAGCATAGTAATCAGTTTCAGCTAATAATCTATTTCTTTTAGATCTTAAATTAGCTTGTGCTCTTCCTAAAGCGCCATCAGCCCATGCTTTTTCTTCAGCATCTCTAGCTGTTTCTTCTTCAGCTGTAAACTGAACTTTTACACCGTTTATATTATGATATCTTGGCATAGTTTTTCTCCTTTTTGTTTATTTATCATTATTATTTAATTCCGTAAAGGCAAATATCCCCGGCGTCTATGTTGCCTGATGCAAACTTAAACTGTATTTCATCAATAGCTGATGTAGTATTAAAATATCCAGCAATATAAGTATCAAATGAATAATCATTAGCCTGTGCTGATTGTATTCTGGCTATAAAATGTTTTACGAAAGTTGTAGATGAAGGATTAAATAAATGTAAATATCCAGCTGTACACTGATCGTTATCTGCACCAGAAAATATTCCTAAAGTTTGAAATCCAGTTCCTTGTGCTTGATCTGAACCAGTTTCATATTGTATTTTTGCTTGTCCACTAGTGTCTCCTTCATCATGTCCACTTTTAAAAACAGTTGATGTAATGGTTTCATTATAACCACTTCCACCAGCAGCATTTCCTTGAAATTGAAAATCAGCTTCATTAGCAGATGGATGAATATTATTAAAAGTAAATAAGTATTCCTTGTAAGTATCATCAAGAACAACATCACTTGTTCCGTCAACAAAATCTAAAGTACCGCTAGAACTAGCTGTTAATTTTTTAATAAAAGTCATGGACCCGCCTGCTACAGAACCAAAGGTTGAGACATTTCTAACTCCACGGTTATTCAGTTTTATAAGTGCCATTATGAATCCTTTATACCATAGAGTTTGATCGTGCCGGCATCAATATTTCCAGAAGCAAAAGAAAATTGAACACCATCAATAGCTGCTGTTACATTACAATAACCAGCAGCATAAGTATCAAAAGCTATATTGTCTGATCTTACTGTGCTTGTTCTCATCATAAAGTGTTTAACAAAAGTAGTTGATGAAGGACTAAAAAGCCAAAGTTCGCCAGAGCAAGATTGGTCTGCATCTGATCCAACATTAGGAGCAACTTGTTGAACTCCTGTTCCTTGTGCAACATCACTAGCTGTTACATAATTTAATCCAGTTCCTCCATCATCTTCTTGATGTTCAGCTTCAAAATATGTAGTAGTTTTTGTTGCATCATAAGATGAACCACCATCTCTAAAGTTTACGTTAAAATGTTGGCTATCAGTTTGTGGATGAATATTAGTAAATACAAATTTATAAATAGGGTATGTGTTATCTAACACAACATCAGAAGCTCCATCCACAAAATTTAAAGTACCGTCAGAACTTGCTGTTAAAGTTTTAATTAAAATCATAGCACCATCAGTATTTGAAACATCTGTAACAGATGCAAGACTGTTGTTCGCATATCTAATTATTGCTGGTTCTCCTACTGGTCCTCTTCCCATTACACTACTCCATACATTTTTATCGTGCCAGAATCTATATTGCCTGAGTTCATTTTAAATTGAATAGCATCAATAGCTGAAGTAGTATTAAAATATCCTGCTATATATCCTGGCATATCATAATCACTATTTCCTACAGTATCTCCAACTGCCATAAAATGTTTAACAAATGTAGTTGAACTAGGATTAAAAAGCCACATTTGTCCAACACAACATTGGTCGTTATCGTTACCAGTATTTCCAGCAGATACAACTCTTGAAAATGCAGTTGATTGAGCTAAATCTGATCCAGTATCATACTCAAGAACTGGAGTGGTTTCACTTTCTCTGTGTATTGCATAAAAAGCTGTAGTTGTTTTTGTTACATTATAATTTGAACCAGTGTCAGTAGAGCCATTCATTTGAAATACAGTAGCATCAGTTTGAGGATGTATTCCTATAAATTTAAAAATATATTCTTTATAAGTGCTATCAATTCCACTTGTAAAATCTATTGTTGCTGAACTAGATGCAGTTTGTGTAGATAACAATATCATACTCTTCGCACTCACTCCCGAAGGTAGTGCCGTGATATTTGACATTGATTTATCGTTTGCTGCTTTAATTGCCATTATGATACTCCATAAAGTTTGAACGTTCCGGCATCAATATCTCCAGAACTAAATTTAAATTGTATTCTTGTTAAAGCTGTTGTTGTATTAAAATAACCAGCAACATAACTTTCATTAGAATTAGGATCAGAAGTAGAATTTATATTTTGTGTTCTAACCGTAAAATGCTTTACAAAAGTTGTAGAAGATGGATCAAACAAATGTAATATTGAACAACAATTATCATCATTATTATTTGCAGTTGATCCAGATGTAAGTGGTATAAAATTTGTTGATTGTGCTAAATCGCTTCCAGTATCATAACCTAATGAAGTTCCTCCATCATCTTCTTCATGGTGTGTTGTAAAGTGAGTACAAGTTACAGTTTGATTATAACTTGTATTTGTACCTGTATCAGTTTGAAAACTTAATACTCTACCATTTTCTTCAGGGTGAACATTTATTGCGTGTACTTGGTATTCTTTATAAGTACTATCTATTCCACTTGTAAAAGAAATTGTAGCTGAACTTGATGCAGTCTGCGTAGATAACAAAGTTAAAGAACCAGCGCCTGTAGCGTTTGATGATAAATCCATGTCGTATTTTATGCTTGCGTATGTTGCCATTATGTTATCCCGTAAAGTTTGATTGTCCCGGAATCTATTGTTCCTGATGACATAGAAAATTGAACACCATCGATAGCCGCAGTTACGTTACAGTAACCAGCTATAAAATTTTGATGTGAATATGTACCATTCATAGCATTTGATATTGAAATAAAATGTTTTACAAATGTAGTTGATGATGGATTAAATAAATATAATTCTCCAGATGCACTTCCATCATTGTCATTGTCTATACCATGACTTATTAATTGTACTCCTGTGCCTTGTGCTAAATCCCAAGATGTTTGATAACTTAATGTAGTATCATCACCAGCTTCATTATGATAAGCTCTAAAAGCTGTTGTTGTTTTAGTAGCATCATAAGCTGTACTACCATCTCTAAAGTTTATTTGTAAATCAGTTCCATCTCCAGATGGATGAATACTAATATATTTAAAAATATAAGTTCTGTAAGTATTGTCTAAAACTACATCTGATGTACCATTTACAAAGTTAATAGTACTATCAGATGAAGCAGTAACAGTTTTAATTAAAGTTATAGCACCACCTGATCCTGATGGTAAAGCTATGTTGTATCTAGAATCTTGATATGTTGCCATTATGTAATTCCTATTAATTGGATAGTTCCAGCATCTATGTTGCCAGAACTCATTTTAAATTGTACTGCGTCAATAGCACTTGTAGTGTTAAAATATCCAGCTACACGATTATTTTGTGATTGATCAGCTTGGTGTGCTTGTTGTCCAGTAAAAATAAAATGTTTTGTAAAAGTTGTAGATGATGGATTAAATAAATGTAATGTTCCACATCCAGCTTGGTCATTGTCTGTGCCATATTCAGATTGTAAATCACAAAAACCTGTACCTTGTGCCATATCTCTAGATGTTGAATATGATACGTTTGGAGTGCCACCATCATCTTCTGTATGATATGCTTCAAAATATGTAGTTGTCTTAGTTACGTTGTAGTTAGAACCGCTATCTATGCTTCCATTCATTGTTAAAACTACTTCATCGGTTCCAGAATGAAGATTGTTAAATATAAATAAATATTCTTTATAAGTATTATCCAAGACAACATCACTTGTTCCATCTACAAAAGATAAAGTAGCGCTAGAACTAGCAGTTAAAGTTTTGATTAAAGTAGTAGAACCTTTACTAAAACCATCGTATTTAATGGCGTTATAATTAGCCATTTTATTTCTCCTTCAACAACCATCCTTGTGTTGAATCAACATACACAAGTGTAAAGGCTGCTCTTTCTGTTGCAACTGTCAAATCTGATGAAGCTCCTTGAATCTTGTGTGAATTTCTACCAATAGTAATATTGTTTGTATCTGCTGTTGCACCATAATCTATTATGTGAACTTCGTCACCACGTGTTGCCGAAGATGGTAGAGTCATTGTTATAGCTCCACTAGATGTATCAACAAAGTATCCTCTACCTGCAACCATAGTTGTATTAGAAGTTACGACTGCTTGCCAGTCTACAATACCACCAGTGTTCGCTGCAAGTTTTGGTTCTGTAATCACCCCGTCCGAAGGTGTGCCGATGTCGAGCACGTTACCTAATAGCATTATAAAATCGATTGAGTCACCCGTCGCTAGATTCGAGGCGAACGTGATTGTGGCCCCTGATATAGTAAAAGATGATGTAGGAGCTTGTAGGATACCATTTAAACTAACCAACATATGATTAGCTGATTCTGGTTCAACATTTGAACCTCCAACTTGCATGGTGTATGCTGCTTGTCCATTGACTACGGATATTGAATCACAGACCTGAAAATTACCCACAACGGGCTGTTTTCCTATGTACATTTTGTGCTCCTTTTTTCTTGTTTATATTTCATTTTATTTAGCATTGCAAGGCACTCCATTAGAATTTACGAATGGTGCTTCTGCGAAAGCCATATACACATAGGTATTTGCACCGTTAAGTTCCGCTGTTGCAGATCTACACTTAAATCCATTTGACAACATATCAAGATGAATAAAACCACCTAATCCATTACCATCAGAACCACCTGTATTTGCACTTGAATTATTTCCTCTAATAGTTTCATTTCCAGCATGGCTCGCCCATAGTGGATTACTTGCTGGATTATTTGGCATTCTTTTACTATCCCAAATTCCCCAACTTGTAGCAACAGTACCACCTACTGTGCCTTGACTATCCATGTCTTTAATCATGACCCATTTTGGCTTGAAGCCAAGATATACGAAACTTCCGTCTGCATTATTATTCCCCTCAAAACTGCCGAACTTGCTGAAACCTTGTTTTTCTACAAAGCAGTAGGCTATTAGATCATCACTACTACCATTCCATCCATTATCTGATGTACTTGGTAAAGTTATTGTGCTTGTACCAAAAGTTATAAAGTTATCGTTTCTATCAGCGGCAGTTTGATTAAAATTCATTCTTACATCAGCAGTTCCATCATTTGTTGTGTCTTGCCAATTAACCCAACTATCTGTTTCACTAATATTTTTACAAATAAATACTTTAGGCTTAACTCCTAACCCATGTCCAATAGTCTGACCGCCTGTATCTGTTCCTGTATATTTGATAATACTAAATCCACTTGTAGTATTTGCAGAAACAGTTTCAGTATTTGGATTATTTCCATCTGTATTAGTTGAACCTGTGCCATTTGCTTTCCAACACCAAGCTATATATTTTTGAGTATCAGAATTTAAATCACCATTATCTCCTAAATCAAAATCATCTGTATCAAATGCAGAAATAGCATCGGTTCTTGTAGTTTCTGCGTTAGTGTTATTAGTAAATATTGCTTGTTGTGCTCCTCTAACGGTATCAAAAATAGTTTGACTTGTTGCATCACCGTCTCTTTGTTTTATCCAAATTAAATCTGCATCTAAATCAGCATCGGCATTTGGATAAGATATTGTTCTGCTACTTCCATTTCCTGTGTAAGTAACACATTGAAAATGTTTTTCTGGGTCGTCTATAGTTGTATAAGCCATTATCCAAACTCCGCTAGGTTTTTAGTACATAATGCGTAAAATTTCTTTGCCTCACTATCGCCTGTAATATTTGGCGAATATTCAAACGAACCATATCCATTATCATCAGAAACAGCAGATGAAATAGTAAAAGCTGGACAACCACCATAATTTGCTAAATATTCTCCGTTATCATTTGCAGAAGCATCTGATGCTCCAATATGATAATGACCATTTAAAGTTGAAGCGGCAGCAGTTATATCAATACCTGTTGAACTATAAAGCGTTCCATTTTCAGAAAAATATAATTTATTATTATCTAAATCTAAATAAACTCCAATTATATCATCATCTACAAAAGAACTTCCATAAACATAAGTATTAATTCCAACATTTGATGCATCTGGAATTGTTCCAGTTATATTAGAACAATCAAAGAAACTGGGCGAAAGTTTCATTGGACTGGGCAAGGCGGCGTTCGCGGGCGAAGGATCTATAAGTGCATTTACAGACAATGTAAAAGGTCTAGGACTGCTGGGAAATAGATTAGATGTAAACATCGAAACATTTAGGCAACTTTCACAGACAGGTGCCAACTTCGGGCAGTCAATAGTTGAACTTAGAACGGCGGCGGCAAGTGCGGCACTGCCATTAGATGATTTTGCGGAACTGGTTGCAAACAATTCACAGAATTTAGCGGCTCTGTTTGGAACAACCACGCAAGGTGCCAAGGCAATTGCACAGTTAGGTGCACAGACCAGAGAACTGGGTATCGACAGATTAGCACCACTTGGGTTGACAGTAGATGAAATCAACGAAACACTTTTATTAAACTTAGATTCACAGAGAAGAACAGGTGTACTTAATCGACTCACAGATACACAGAGAGCAGAGAGTGCGATTAATTTCGCAGAACAATTAGATAGGTTGGCAAAATTGACAGGTCAACAGAGAGATGAACTGCGAGCTCAGATAGAACAACAACAATCAAATGAGAGATTCCAGGCCGCTTTACAAGGAGTCACTGATGAAACACGTCAGAGACTACAAGCATTCGCAGGAACAGTGGCAGGT
>LULN01000247.1_pt1 | contig 11539 bp, 8 predicted proteins | sample 728131 | NCBI WGS metagenome assembly LULN01 (sample SAMN03860288, study PRJNA289734) | marine metagenome | biome: seawater column; feature: ocean; material: water; isolation source: Red Sea water column Station 149 - depth 100m | place: Saudi Arabia: Red Sea | collected 2011-10-15 | depth 100 m
CCTCCACCGCGGCGACGCCCTCCAGCCGGGCGGCCGTGCGCCACGGCGCGTCCTCGTCGAGCTCGTAGTCACGCACCGGGTTGCCGTTGCGGCGTGGGGTGCCGGGCTCCAGCACCGGGCTGTCGCCGTCGTGGACCCTCGCGAACGCGTGCTCGCGCAGCCGGAGCCCGTCGGTGAGCACCAGCGGGCCCAGGACCGAGCGGAGGTCGTCGGCACTGGCGGACCCGAGGTCCTCGGGAAGGTCGACCGCCAGCACGCCGGGCCGCTCGTCCACGGCGCCGAGGTCCGCGAGGTCCGCGAGGTCCTCGGGCCCACCCACGACCACCGGGAGGTCCTCGGCCAGGACCGCCCGCTCGGCCCCCTCCACGGCCCACACCTCGACGGCGCGGTAGCGGGTCTGCCAGCCGCCGCCGACCACGACGCGCTCGCCCCCGGCGCCCTCGAGGCGCGCCTCGCCACCGAGGACCGGGCCGAAGGTCTCGGCCACCACGAGTCCCGGGGAGTCCTGCAGGGCCTGGCGCACCAGCAGCGGGTCGGGCACGTCGTCCGCGCGGGTCAGGTCGTTGCGCACCACCACGTAGCGCACCCCCGCCCGGGCGAGGGCGTCGGCGAGCCCGGGCGACCCGCGACCCTCGGCCAGGCGCCGCTCGATGCCGTCGAGCATCCGGACCTGCCCGGCCGGGACGAGGGGCACGACGTTGCGCACCGCCCAGCGGGAGTCCGCCAGCCACTGCAGCGGCTCGTCGTCGGGTGAGCCCCACTGGTAGCGACCGAACCCCGAGCCGGGCACCAGCAGCGCGGTCGCGTCCCCCTCGGTCGCGTCCTGCTCGTCCAACCACTGCGCGGTCGCGGACCAGTAGCCCGGCACGGCCACCACCGGCTCGCGAGGGGCGATCCGTCCGGTGAGGGCGGGCATCGCGCCGGCCACCACGACGGCGACCGCGGTCGCGGTGAGGACGGCGGTGCTCAGCCGCTGCTGACGGGTGGCACCGGAGCCGGTGCTCGACCCCGCGCGGAGCTGCTCGACGGCGTACGCGAGACCGATGACGAGGGGCAGCCGGATGATCGGGTCGAACTTGTGCACGTTGCGGATCGGCGAGAGGACGCCGTCGAGCAGGTCGTGCAGGGTCGCCGCGCCCCAACCCTGGACCGCGCCCTCGTGGCCGAGCGTGACCAGGACGAGCCCCACCGCCAGACCGCGGGCGAGGAACGCCCGGTGGGGGTTGCTGCGCAGCACCATCCCCGCGCAGCCGAGGAGCAGCAGCACCCCGGCGTCGAGCGCGAGGTAGGGCGTGCTCAGCAGGTCGCGCCCGGCCCGGGAGGTGGTGTCGATGTAGGCGACCCAGTTCGAGGTGCCGCGCAGGGCGTCGGCGACCGTCGTGGGGAACGTCGTGACCGAGGCCGTCTCGATCCAGTCCAGGAAGGGCGGGCTGTAGGCACCCATCACCGCCAGGGGGACCAGCCACCACAGCGTGCCGAGGAAGGTGAACACCGGCCACCAGAGCATGAGCGCGCGACGGCGCGGACCGCGCGTGCGGGTCAGCAGCCACACGACGCCGAGCGGGATGACCGCGAAGGCGGCCGCGGCGTTGATGCCTCCGACGCACGCGACCGCGACACCGGCCCAGGCCGCTGCCAGGCGCGGGGAGCCACGCTCGGCGCCCACGACCAGGGGCAGCAGCACCCACGGCGCCAGCGCCATCGGCCAGCTCTCGCTAGAGATGGGCCCCAGCGTGGTGAGCATCCGCGGCGAGAGGGCGTAGGCGACGCCGGCAAGCAGGCAGGCGAGGTCGCTGCGCACCCCGAGCGCCCGCACCAGCCGGGCGGTCCCGGCGCAGGCGACCGCGAGGACCAGCCCCCACCACAGCCGCTGCACCACCCATCCCGGCAGCCCGGCGAGGACGCCGGTCAGGAAGAACGGGGCGGTCGGGAAGAGGTACCCGTAGGCCTGGTTCTGCAGCTGTCCGAACGCGCCCTCGCCGTCCCAGAGGTGCAGGGCGCGCACGACGAAGTCACCCGGTGCGGCGACCAGGTCGAACTTGGTGTCGGCCACGAGGTAGCCGGGGTCCTGGGTGAACGCGAGGCCGAGGAGCAGCCCGCACCCCGCCAGCACCCGCCAGGCGAAGGTGCTCATCAGCGGCGGCGCAGCACCAGCACGAGGTTCCAGGTGACGAGCTCGCGCACGACCGGGACGCGCAGCAGCCACCGGCTCCACCAGGGGTTGTAGCGCGGGGTGAGGTGGACGACGTCCACGGTGCCCGCGTCCTCCTGCTCGCGCGCCCAGCGCAGCCCGGCGGCGACCGTCACGGGGAAGAGCGACTCGCCGAACTTGTTCTTCGGCTCGTGCCCGTGGACGCGGGTGTAGCGGCGGCGCGCCCGGGCGCCGCCGAGGAAGTGCCACGGGGCCGTCTCATGGCCGCCCCACGGGCCGAACCAGACCGTGTAGCTGATGAAGACCAGGCCCCCGGGCTTGGTCACGCGCACCATCTCGCGCGCCATCGTCCACGGCTGGGGCACGTGCTCGAGGACGTTGGAGGAGTAGCAGACGTCGACGCAGGCGCTGCGCACCGGCAGCTGCATGCCGCTGCCGACCACGGTGCCGGCGGCGATGTCGCCGAGGCCGGCGAGCTCTCCCACGTCGGAGTCCAGCGCCAGGTACCGGGCACCGGCCTCGCGGAAGGCGTCGCGGAAGTAGCCGGGGCCACCGCCGACGTCGAAGACCAGCCGGGACTCCAGCGGCGCGTAGTGCGCGACCTGGGCTGCGGAGTCCTGGGCCAGGGCGGTGTAGAAGCGGGCGGGATCGGGCTGCTCGTAGCGGAACTCCCGCAGCAGACGCACCGACCTCGACAGCGAGGCCCGGAAGGGCTTGGTGGACGGGCGTGGCACGACGTGGACCCTATAGGCTCCGGCGGATGCACGAGGGCTCGCTGGACGGACGCCACGTCGTCTTCCTGAGCTGGCGCGACACCGCGAACCCGGAGGGCGGCGGGGCCGAGCGCTACCTGGAGAAGATGGCCGAGGGCCTGATCGAGCACGGGTGCACCGTCACCATCTTCTGCGCCGCCCACGCCGCGGCCCCGCCGGAGGAGACCCGCGGTGGCATCCGGTTCGTCCGGCGCGGCACCAAGCTGTCGGTGTACGCCGCCGGCATGCGCGCACTGCGTCGCGGCGACCTCGACGGGCCGCAGGGTCGCACCGACCTCGTGGTCGACGTGCAGAACGGGCTGCCGTTCTTCAGCCGGATGGTCACCGACGTGCCCGTGATCGTGCTGATCCACCACGTGCACCGCGAGCAGTGGCCGGTGGTCTACCCGGGGCTCAGCGGACGCATCGGCTGGTGGATCGAGCGCCGCTTCGCGCCCCGGCTCTACCGCCGCGAGCAGTACGTCGCGGTCTCCCGAGCCACCCGCGACGAGCTGGTCGCGCTGGGCATCGACCAGGACCGCATCGCGGTCGTGCACAACGGCACCGACCCCTACCGTGCGGTCGACCCCGGCAAGAGCCCCGACCCCATGGTTGCCGTCGTCGGACGCCTCGTCCCCCACAAGCAGGTCGAGCACGCCGTCGACGCCGTGGTGGCACTGCAGGCCGAGCTGCCAGGGCTGCGTCTGCACGTGGTCGGGTCCGGCTGGTGGGAGGCCGAGCTGGCGGCGTACGTCGAGAAGGTGGGGGCGGGCGACTGCGTCGTGCTCGAGGGCCACGTCACCGAGGAGCACAAGCACGAGGTCTACGAGCGGGCGTGGGCGCTGGCGCTGCCGTCGCTGAAGGAGGGCTGGGGGCTGGTCATCGGCGAGGCCGGCATGCACGCGACTCCCGCTGTCGCCTACCGCGCCGCCGGCGGCACCCAGGAGTCGATCGAGCACGACCACTCCGGCCTGCTGGTCGACACCCACGAGCAGTTCACCGAGGCGCTGCGCAGGCTGCTGACCGACGAGTCGCTGCGCCGCCGCCTCTCCGCCGGTGCGCTCGAGGTCAGCCACCGCTTCACCTGGACGCAGAGCCAGCGGTCCTTCGCCGAGGTCGTCGCCGCCAGGCTCGACGGTCGCATCCTGCACGCCGACGACCCGGGCGCCACCCGCGTCTGACCCGGGCCTGACCCGGTCCACGATGTGCAGCAGGAGTCGACGGCGATCTGGCCGGCGAGGTCGATGACGGGCTTGACGGGTGATGACCACGAACCAGCCCGACTGGAGGGCGTGGCGTGAAAGGGGTTCACGAGGAGCCCTCCAGTCGCCCCGCGGGGACGGCGTGGAGGGCACACCGAAAGGCCGACAGCCCAGGGCTGCCGGCCTTCACGTGGTGCGTGCGGCTGGGCTCTAGTTGGTCGAGCCGTAGACCACGACGGGTGCGTTGACGTTCGCCGGGGAGTCCCCCTGCGGGCTCGTCTGCGACGACACGACGCCGACCACCGTCACGGTGGCCACCGCTCCGCCGACGATCATCGCCGCGACGGTGCCAAGAATGCTTCCCACTTCTCCACCCTCCCTCAAAGGTAGGAAAACGTTAGCAGTCTCACGCCCTATCCGGACAAATTCCGACGCAAACGTTGCCGAGCGCAACGGACGCCAGCGACCACGGCAGCCAACAGGACCGCGAGGTGCGCCGTCCAGGCGAGGCCCATCGCCACCTGCCACGAGGTCGGCGAGGTCGTCTCGTCGACCTCGTCCAGCCGCACGACCCGCAGGCGCCCGTCGTCGAGGAGCGTCTCCCCCGCCACGTCCGGTGCCGGCCCGGGCGCCGTCAGGTCGGTGGCGACCGCCCCGACGCCGAGGGAACCGAGCACGTCGGCCCGAGCCTGCGGGGTGGGCAGCTCGATCGCGTCACGGACCCGTTGCACGCGCTGGTCCTCGCCCTCGATGACGACGTCGTCGACCACCAGCTCGTCGGAGGCGACGGGCACAGGTAGCAGCACCCTGCCCAGCGGGTCGAGGACCTTGTGCCCGTCGTTCCAGTCGGGCTGCCGATAGCTCGAGAGCGGCAGCACCAGGACGTCGCCCGCCCCTTCACCGAGCGCGGCGCGGGCGTCGGCGTAGGACACCGGGTAGTCCACCGCGACCAACCGCCCCCCGGCTCCCCATGCGGCGTCGGGCAGGACCGTGACCGGCCATAGGACGGCGACGACCGCCAGGGAGACGCGCGCCGGCGTGGCCCAGCGGCCACGGGTCCACCGCCAGGCACCGTCGACGGCGACCGCCACGAGCGCGACCAGCAGGGGGACGCACAGCACGAGGAGGCGCGAGCCGTCGCGCAGCACTCCCCCACCCGGTACGACGCCGGCCAGCTGCCCCACGGGCCCGGGAGCGGCCCAGGTGAGCACCGCCAGCAGCCAGCCGACGGCCCACAGCAGGACGAGCGGCGCCCATGGGACCGCGAGCACGATCGCCTCCCGGCGGGACCGCCGGACGCCCAGGACCAGCAGCGGCACCAGGGCCAGCAGGGCGACGAGAGCAGCCGGGCCGGTGCGACTGACCGGCACCACCTCGGCGTTCCAGACCCCGCCCAGGGTCAGCGCCGCGAGCGGACCGGGCAAGGGGCCTTCCCCGGACAGGGCGAAGAGGCGCGCCGCGGCAGGGTCGCTCACCGCGTCCCGGACGTGCAGCAGCCCGGAGACCAGCCACGGGGCCTGCGCCGCCAGCACGAGGAGCGCCCCCCGCGCCCACAACCGGCGCTCACCGGGCCCGAGCACGAGCCCGGACAGCAGCACCAGCGAGGTCGCCAGGCCCGCGCTGACGCTGAGGCTGCCGAGCAGCACGGCGAGCGGCAGCCACCAGGGGGCTCGCCCGGTCGCCCGCCAGCGGGTCGCGCCCAGCAGGACCCACGGGAGTGCGGCGTACCCGAGCAGGACCGGCCAGTGGCCCAGCACCAACCGCTCGACGACGAACGGGTTCCAGCACCACAGCGTGACCGCAGCGAGCCGGGACACCACGCCGAGTCCGGCCAGGACCCGGTCGATGCCCGACGCACCGCCGAGCAGCATCCCGAGCAGCACCAGCTTCTGCAGCAGCATCCCCGGGACGACCTCGTCCAGCACCGCCACCCAGGCGTCGCTGGGGACGGCCCGGGGCAGGCCGCTGCCGAGCCCCAGGACGTCTGCGCGCACCGCCAGGTCGCGCACCCAGACCATGTCGTAGGACAGGACGTAGCCAGGACCGAGCGCCGGGCCGAGCACGAGCCCCACGAGCACGAGGGACCACACGGCGACCAGCGCACGCTGCCAGGTCGCACGCGGATCCGGGGTCGCCACACGAGGAGCAAAGCACGTCGGGGCTTCGCCCACCTTTTCGCGGGCGTTGGCCGACACTTCCCCCGGCGGCCGCGACCTCACCTAGTCTCACAGGGTGACGACCACGACTGAGCAGGCCTCGGGGGCCTCAGGGGACCAGGAGGGCCGCCGACGGCTGCCCGACCTGAAGGCGCTGCTGCGCAGCAGCGCCGGCATCGCCGTGGCCATGGCGGTCATGAACGTCGCGACCTACGCCTTCCAGATGATCTCGGCGCGCCTCCTCGGCCCGACCGAGTACGGCGCGGTCGCCTCCCTCATGGCCCTGCTGATGGTCGTCGCCGTCCTCCAGCTCGGCCTGCAGGCCACCGGCGCCCGACGCATCTCCGCCGAGCCGGAGCACGTCGCCCAGATCGAGCGCATGGTCCTGCGCGTCACCTACCGCGCGGCCCTCGGGCTCGGCCTGCTGATGATGGCGCTCGCACCGGTGGTGCACCAGGTGCTCCGCCTGGACTCCGTGGTCCCGGCGCTCCTGCTGGCCGTCTCCGCGGTGCCCCTCACGATCATGGGCGGCCAGGCCGGCGTGCTGCAGGGCGAGCGCCGGTGGTTCTCGCTCGCCGGCATCTACCTCGCGATGGGCCTGGGCCGTGTGGTCGTCGGCACCGCCTGCATCGTCGTCTCCCCCACCGAGTCGGCGGCCATGCTCGGCGTGATGATCGCGATGTTCGCCCCGGCACTGGTCGGCTGGCTGGCGCTGCGCCGCCCGGGGCTGCACGTGCGCGACGGCGACCGGCACAGCGACCAGCACACGGCGCGCCGCGTCGTCACCGAGACCGGCAGCGCCTCGCTGGCGCTGCTGGCCTTCTTCGTGCTCTCCAACCTCGACATCGTGGTAGCGCGCAACGTCCTCGACGACCACGACGCCGGCCTGTACGCCGCCGGCCTGATCCTCACCAAGGCGGTGCTGTTCCTGCCGCAGTTCGTCGTGGTCGTCGCGTTCCCGGCCATGTCCACGCCGGCGCAGCGCCGCCGCGCCCTGCTGCGCAGCCTCTTCGTCGTCGGCCTGCTCGGCGTGGTCTGCACCCTCGGCGCGTGGCTCCTCAGCGGCCTGGCCATGGTCTTCGTCGGCGGCGCGGAGTACGCCGACGTGGAGTCCCGCCTGTGGGTCTTCGCCGTGCTCGGCACGCTGCTGGCGATGCTGCAGCTGCTGGTCTACTCGGTGCTGGCCAGGCGCGGCACCAAGACGACGTACCTGGTGTGGATGGCCGTGATCGCGATGATCGTGCTCGCCAGCACCGTCGAGGAGCTGGGCACCCTCGCCGCGGTCGTGGTGTGCATCGACGCCGCGCTCTTCGCCGCCCTGCTCGGCATCAGCCTGTGGCGGCTCAAGGAGCCCGTCCCCGCGCAGCCCGAGGACTGAGTCCTCTCGCTAGTGCGCCGCCTCGTGCCACGAGCGACCCGTGCCGACGGAGACGTCGAGGGGCACGAGCAGGTCGGCGGCGGCGCCCATGTGCTGACGCACCAGCTGCTCGAGCTGCTCCCGCTCCCCGGCGGCCACCTCGAGCACGAGCTCGTCGTGGACCTGCAGCAGCATCCGTGAGCGCAGCCCCGCGGTGGCGATGCCCTCCTCGAGGTCGAGCATGGCGACCTTGATCAGGTCGGCCGCCGACCCCTGGATCGGCGCGTTGAGCGCCATCCGCTCGGCCATCTCGCGACGCTGGCGGTTGTCGCTGGTCAGGTCGGGGAGGTAGCGCCGGCGACCGCGCAGGGTCTCGGTGAACCCGGTGCGCCGCGCCTCGTCGACCACGCCGCCGAGGTAGTCGCGCACCCCGCCGAAGGTCTCGAAGTACTCGTCCATCAGTCCGCGTGCCTCGCTCGGCTCGATGCCCAGCTGCTGCCCGAGGCCGAACGCGGACAGGCCGTAGGCCAGCCCGTAGTTCATCGCCTTGATCTTGGCCCGCTGCTCGGTGGAGACGTCCTCGGCCGCGACGTCGAAGACCCTCGCCGCGGTGATGGAGTGGAAGTCCTGGCCCGAGCGGAACGCCTCGATGAGCAGCGCGTCCTCGGAGAGGTGGGCCATGATCCGCATCTCGATCTGGCTGTAGTCGGCCGTCATCAACGACTCGAAGCCCTCGCCCACCACGAAGGCCTCGCGGATGCGGCGGCCCTCCTCGGTGCGGATCGGGATGTTCTGGAGGTTGGGATCGGTCGAGGAGAGGCGACCGGTCTGCGCGCCGACCAGGCTGTAGCTGGTGTGCACCCGGCCCGTATCGGGATTGATCGCCGAGGAAGGGGTGCTCGGTCTTGACGTACAACGCCTGCAACGCGTCGGCGTCGGTGGTGTAGCCGGTCTTGGTGCGCTTGGTCTTGGGCATGTCGAGCTCGTCGAAGAGCACCACCTGCAGCTGCTTGGGCGAGCCGAGGTTGATCTCCTTGCCGATGACGGCGTAGGCCTCCTCGGCCGCGGCGCGCACCTCGGCGGAGAAGTGCTGCTCCAGCGACTCGAGGTGCTCGCTGTCCACAGCGATGCCGAGGGTCTCCATCCGGGCGAGCAGGTGCACGAGTGGCAGCTCGATCTCGGCCATGAGCTCGGTCCCGCCGTGCTCCTCGACGGCGGTGTCGAGCGCCTCGGCGAGGTCCAGAACCGCCCGCGCGTGCAGCATCGCGGTGTCGGCGGCGGCGCTGTCGCCCTCGTCCCCGAGGGTGTCGAGGCTGAGCTGCCCGTCGTCGGCCTCCCCCTGCTTCAGCTCGCGCTTGAGGTAGCGCAGGGTCAGGTCGGCGAGGTCGTAGGAGCGCTGGTCGGGCCGCACGAGGTACGCCGCGATCGCGGTGTCGCTCTGCAGGCCGGCCAGCGGCCACCCGCGGGCCGCGAGCGCCAGCATCGGGCCCTTCGCGTCGTGCAGGATCTTGGGCCGCGCGGCGTCGGCGAGCCAGGCGGCGACCGCGGCGTCGTCGGCGGGGGTCACCTCGGCCGCGTCGAACCAGGCAGCCGTGCCGTCCGCGGCGGCCAGGGCGAGCGACCAGACCTCGCCCGTGCCTGCTCGCCAGGCCCCCTGCACCGCCACGCCGGTCGCGACGTCGCCGGAAGCGTGCTCGGCCAGCCAGGAGCCGACCTCGTCGGCGCCCAGGCGGGTGCCGGCCAGCTCGAAGCCGGAGTCGTCGACGACGTCCTCCTCCGAGCTCAGCGTCTCGAAGAGCCGGTCGCGCAGCACCCGGAACTCCAGGCCGTCGAAGAGCGTGTGCACGGCCTGGCGGTCCCACGGACGCAGCGCGAGGTCGCGCGGGTGCAGCTCGAGGTCGAGGTCACGGACCAGGGCGTTGAGGCGTCGGTTGCGCATGACGTCGCCGAGGTGCTCGCGCAGCGCCTCGCCCTTCTTGCCGGTGATCTTGTCGGCGTTGTCGATCACGCCGTCGAGGTCGCCGTAGGTCTTGAGCCACTTGGCCGCGAACCCCTGACCGACCCCGGGCACGCCGGGGAGGTTGTCGGAGGTCTCCCCGACGATGGCGGCCAGCTCCGGGTACTGGTGCGGCGGGACGGCGTACTTCGCCTCGACGGCCTCGGGCGTCATCCGCGCGAGGTCGGAGACCCCGCGCATGGGGTAGAGCACCGTGGAGCGGTCGGTGACCAGCTGCAGGGAGTCGCGGTCCCCGGTGAGGATCAGCACCTCCATCTCCGGCTCCGCCAGTGCCTGGGTCACCAGCGTGGCGATGATGTCGTCGGCCTCGAAGCCGTCCTTCTTCAAGAAGGGGATGTTGAGCGCGTCGAGGACCTCCTCGATCAGCGGCAGCTGGCTGGAGAACTCGCCGGGGGTCTTGTTCCGCTTCGCCTTGTACTCGGAGTACTCCTGCATGCGGAAGGTCTGGCGCGAGACGTCGAAGGCCACCGCGACGTGCGTCGGCTGCTCGTCGCGCAGCACGTTGATCAGCATCGAGGTGAAGCCGTAGACGGCGTTGGTGTGCTGCCCCGTCGTGGTGGAGAAGTTCTCCACCGGGAGCGCGAAGAAGGCGCGGTAGGCCAGCGAGTGGCCGTCGAGCAGCAGGAGCCGGGGGCGGGCGTTCGTCTCGGGCACCCGCCGAGACTATCCGTGGCCACCGACATCCCGGCCGGGCGGTGGCGGCTAGGTTGAGCGGCATGACAGAGCAGAGCATCTCCGTGGAGGACTACCTCGCCTCCATGCCCCAGGGCATGGGCGGGCTCAACGACAAGCTCGGCGTCACGCTGCTGGAGCTGTCGCCGGAGCGGATCGTGGCGACCATGCCCGTCGAGGGGAACACCCAGCCCTACGGGCTGCTCCATGGTGGTGCCTCGGTGGCGCTCGCCGAGTCCCTGGGCTCCATCGGGGCGGGCCTGCACGGCATGCCCGACAAGGTGCCGGTCGGTGTCGACATCAACGCCACCCACCACCGCGCCGCCACCTCCGGCCTGGTGACGGCGGTCGCGACGCCGGCCTACCTCGGGCGCACCCAGGTGACCTACGAGATCGTCGTCTCCGACGAGCGTGGCAAGCGGGTGTGCACCTGCCGGATCACCTGTGCGCTGATCCCGAAGGAGAAGGTCGGGCTGTAGGGCCCAGTCGGCCGGTTCAGGCCTGCTGCTCGGACTGCTGCCGTCGCAGCGTGCGGCGGGCCGCCAGCAGCTGGGCCCGGGCCCGGTCGCGGTGCCGCTCGGCGGGCGGACGCTGCGCCTCGGCCTTCGCGCGCACCAGGTGCGAGGGGGCCACCCGCAGCACGGCGTGCGGCCCCAGCCCCAGACGTGCCATGAACCGGTTGGCGTCCCGGGAGCCGGCTGCCGCGCCGGTCGCCACGTGCGCGATGCCGAGCTCCTCGGCGTACGCCGCCGCCGACTCGACCAGCAGCCGTCCGACGCCCAGGCGCCGGAACTCCGGCAGCACGTGCGGTGAGACCGCCTGCACCACGGGCTCGAGGTTGAGCGGGGTCAGCGTGGTGACCTTCAGCAGCACCGCCCCGGCGGGGGCACCGTCGACCTCGGCCACCAGGAGCCGCTGCTCGGCGGAGACCAGCGAGTCCTTGACGAGCAGCTCGACGTCCGCGACCTGCTCCTGGCGGTCGCCGCGACGCAGCGCGTCGGACCACAGCACCGCCAGGAAGAGCGAGTCCTCCACCCGGGCGGGACGCAGCACCACGGAGTGACGGCTCACGGTGCACCTGCCTGGGGTCGCGTCGGGGGATGGGCCAGAGAAGATTACGCTCGGCACGGCCGACGGCAACAGCGGCCCGGACCGGTCTTTACCTTGCGGGCCCACAGCCCCACCATCCCTCTCGGAGGCAGCCCTGTTCACCGGCACCGGCACCCTGGTC
>LULN01000978.1_pt1 | contig 11527 bp, 10 predicted proteins | sample 728131 | NCBI WGS metagenome assembly LULN01 (sample SAMN03860288, study PRJNA289734) | marine metagenome | biome: seawater column; feature: ocean; material: water; isolation source: Red Sea water column Station 149 - depth 100m | place: Saudi Arabia: Red Sea | collected 2011-10-15 | depth 100 m
TGAAATGATGGAATATATGGAGCCAAGCTTTACAGAAAGAGGGCTTGAGCTCGACAATAACATACTGTCAACAGATGTTGTTGGGCTTGCTTATAGTCAGTATCTCAATAAAGCTAGAGAAATTCAAGTTTATGATCTTTTGACTGGGGGAGCTGATCATAGTTATAATATAAATGATGCTAAAACTATGTTAGAAATCGTTGATAAATACTTTAAATATAAAAAGGCTCCTGAGATTGATGCTAGAGAAGCTCGTGATGTTGAAGGTTTTGGAGAAGCTCAACAAATAATACAAAACTTACATTCTGTTGTTAATTTATTAAATCCTAGTGCCACTAAAAAAGGTTTTATGCCTTCTGAATTAAAGGTTAAGGAAGCTTTAGAGATAGCTGAGAATATTAAGAACATTACAGGAGATTTGTTTGTTAGCTCAGAAGCTATGGGAGATTTTAAAACATTTGCCATTAGCAAAGCTATAGACAAATTAGGTATTGATAATGTTGCTTTAGGTATAGATTTAAGGACATCTTTAGGTATTTTAGCTCATGATATATCTATAAATAATGGTTCTGAGAATAAGATGATTTTACCTGATTGGCGTACTATGAAAGGTAGATTAGATTCTGCGAAGAAAAGACTAGGTGATGAAGCTTATAGAGAATTGGTTGAATATTATGAAACTATGTATAATGCTTTACAAAAATCAAATTTTCCTGTAGAGTTTAGAGCCGATTTAGTTGAGGGCGGTACAGGAGAGTGGGTTAAATCTCTGCAGAATTCTTTAGCTGCTGGCAAAATGATGATGGATAAGTATAGTGTTGGTAAAGCTGGTACACTAGCTGAAATGATGACTGGTGAATTAACTAGGATTGAAAAATTAGCTGAATTAATTAAGCTTGGTCAAAATGCTCAAGATGCAAAAGGTATAGAAAATTCAAATAAAGCACTAACTGAGCTTATGTTACTAAAGAGACAATTATCAACTTTTCAGAAAGATTTAAGTGAAGCTATTACAAATCAAAATCCATACACATTAAGAGCTTTATCGAAAATGGATGTTAAATTAAAGGATTTAATTGTAAAGATGTCTACGCAAGTGGAACCAGAAAATATTAGAAAGTATTATGAAGAACTTGCTAATATTTACTCTGATTTACAAGCAAAACAACAAACTTACGCTTTTAATGAAGTAGAAGTAAAGGATTTCTTAGTTAATGAATTAAGTAAATTTAGATTACCTGAAAAGGATGTGCAGGATAAAATAATAAAAATTTCTACAAATCAGTTTATGTCTAAGTACAGATTATCAAAACAGGATATAGATGCTATATTTGAGTTCGATAAAAGAATGACAGCAGACAAAGAAGGTGTTAAGCAGTATCTTAGTGCATTTTTTACTAGTGTTTATAATCCAGACGGTAATATGAAAGAATTATTAAAAAATAATCCTGACCTTTTGAGAGAACTTACAGCTATAGAGAATACTTTAAATACATTTGCTAATCAATTAGTTTTTGATGTATCTACCCCAGAGGGGCGAACAAACTTTGAAAACTTTATTGTTAAGCCATTAAAATTAAAAGTAGAAATAGGGTTATTGGAGTATGAAGGTAAAAGACCTCGAAAAGGAGAAATAGATTCTGATATTTATTCTATGCTTTCAAATCATTATGGTAAAAGGACTGTAAAAAGACTTGAGATTTATCAAAAAGATGGAGCAAATAAACTTCTTATGGATGATGCGTCTGTTTCAAATGTTACAGATAGAGGTTTTATGGCTATTATCGACCTTCTAGACCCTAGTCAAAATAATATTTATTTAGTAAAAACTAGTGGTGTAAATGCTAAAGGTAAAGTTATCCAGAATATAAAAGGGAATGAACTTGAAAGTATAAACCATTCTTTAGCTGCTGGTGGATATGAAATTATTCATATAAAAGGAAAGTCTGATGCATTCAGATTAAATAATATGGCTAATTTAAATGCCCCTAATAGAGCAAAGGGTGATTTTGATGCTAAATATAAAGTTGTACCTTTAAATGAGTCTACTTCTATACTTATAAGAACTGATATGTATAATGAAGGGCTTCATGCTGAGATTGCTAAAAACTTCAGGATAAAAGACGATACTCTTCAAGGTGATAAAGGTGGAATTTTATACCAAAAACTAAAAGAGATTTATAGAGGGGACTTATCTGGTAAAGAAGTTAGCGATCTTTTAAATAGATTACAGAGCCCAAAAACGGACGCAGATCTTATTACTGCAATAAAGTTAACTAGAACGATAATAGACTTTCCTTTAGAGGTAAAAAATGCTATAGCTTCTAGTGATTTTGAGGCTATCAATCAAACGGATGTTGCTAAAAGATTAAAAATGGTAGAACCTAAAAATGCTTTTGTCCCAACAGAAGAGGCAGTTGCTAAATCTAAAATAATTTATGAAACTGCAGAATCTGAGTTTTACAAAAGAGCTTTTAATATGGATATAGTAGATAGAAATGGGAATAAAAAGGGTGAAATGAAAGATTGGTTTAAGCCAGGTAAAAAAATTAAAATTGGAAGCATAGATGATGAGGGGGCAGTTCGAGATGCAAACGGTAAACCTTTGTTTAATATCTTCGATTCCTTTGAAAGAGCAAAAAAGGTTATTGATAAAAAGTTTGAAGATGGAGAAATTACAAAAGAGACTAGAGATGCGGAATACCTTCACTTAGAGCAAGGTAAAAAATCTATAGTTGATGGAGACTTTTTTAGTAGTTTTGATTTACAGCTTGCTAGTATGATGTTTTATGGTTTACATCCAGATATGGTACATATGGATAGTTATGGTAATATTACAGGTTTTAAATCAGGGGGAGTAAAACCTACAATTACATATAATAATATTGATATTAATACAGGGAGAATAGAACAGGTATACATAAAAACAGCTATGAAGTATGACCCTCAAATAGCTAAATTATTAGATAAGCATGGGTTGGATGCTTTAACCTTTAAAAGTGCAAATAAGCAAAATAAAATTTTTGAAAGAAATGATTCAGAACCTAGAGAAAGATATTCTTTATTGAACTCAAATTCTGTTACAGATCAAAACTTAAAAGCTCCTTGGGAAAGAGTTATTTCTAATAATAATAATATAAACATAGAAACTTTTGAGGTACCTTTAAGTTCATTGAGTTTAAGAAATGTTGCAAAAGGTGAAAAAGATCCTATGGTTGCACAAAATGCCCAAGTTCATATGGATCATAATTCTGGAATACCTAAATGGATAAATTTAGAGTCTAAAATTAATAAGCATTATGATTCAACAATAGGTATACATCAAGATATCTTTCATAGAACAGCTATTGCTAAAGCTATTATGGGTGAAAACTCAAAATCTGGTGACCCATCTATGATAAATAGCGTAATGTCAAATGTTTTGCTTAGAGATGGGCTTATTTTAGAACCTCATTTAACAAGAGAATTAGAAAGAAATTTAATATCCTATCACTTAAATAATGGCTCTATAGCAGGAGGCATTGTTCCTGATGGGGAAATTTCTATTATGACAGCTGATTTTGGTAATCTTGATATTTCTATAAGGTCTAAAATAAAAGATAGGTCTACTATTCAATATTATGGAGAGTCTTTACCTTCGTATTACGCTGCTAATAAGATTTGGAAAAAGCCTGGACAGCAAGAGAATGGTGTTCAAAACGTTATAATTCAAAGACTTTCTTATAGGGCTGACTTTTGATGCTGCGTGGGATATGCAGAAAAAAGTTTATGATATGACAGATGCTTTTGGTAAAAAGCTTATAGATCGTACATCTACATTAAGTGATGTTGCTGAAGTTATTGATAATCTTTCACATACGCATAAAATTCGAAATCGAGCAGGAAAAATTGTTCCAATATCAACAAGATTAGCTGTAGGAAACTTAGATACTAGACAGCCTAGAAATCAAATGGGAGATGTAGCTATAACTAAGGTTGGGAAAAATCCTAATACTGGTAAGTTTTATAATGATGTAGAGTCTGGAAATTCAAGCAGAATGAATTATGCAGATGCTATAAGAGCTCAAGATGCTGATTTTGATTTTGATAAAACATTCAAATATGTTGCAGCTCCAGGAGAATACTGGACTCAAGTTAATAAGAATGCAGGAATGTTTAACGAAACAGTTAGAGCTGATGAAAGAATGAGGGAGCTTTTTGATCCTTACAATAAAGAATCAAGAATGGCCGTTAAGGTTAAAGAAATCATAGAAAAGAAGTATCCCGAACTTTCTTTTGATGCTGATAGAATTGAAGTAGAAGTAAATGCAGCTAGAGGCCAGTTTATAAAAATGCATCAAACTGTAACTTATTTAAGTAATATATTTAAAGAAAATCCTGTTGTTGCCACTTTTACTAAAAACGGAGTGACTTGGGAGGTTAGGATATCTGATAGAGTAAAATACCATACTACAGTTAGTAATATAGGTGAAATGGGTAAAGAGTTTATAGATATGTATAAAAACTTACCTAGTTTAGAATCTACTGAATTCGGAAATTTACGAAGAATGCAAAACAAAATATTGTTTGGAGAACATGGTATGTTTGATTTGTATAGCACAGATAAAAGAGATGCTAGCAAAATGAATAAAGTAAGCGCAGAGGGATGGCCAGGTTTATTAAATGGAACATCTAAAGAGTTTATTAATGCAAAAAAATCTATAGTTAGTAGAATAATTGATCCTTTGAATAGGTATTTAAAGTACAATAAAGGGATGGAAGAAGACCCTTCTGGAATATCTGTAAAAGCTAGTCTAAAATCTTATAATGACGCTTATTATGAGATGGCTGTTAGTAATTTAAAAACTAAAGATCGTTCTTTTATAGAAGAAGGTATTGATTTGGTCCCAGCTTTTGAAGCTATGAATAGATATTTCTCTGAAACCATGTCTCCTTATGATGTGGCTATGAGAGGTTTGCATAAGACTTATAAAAAAACAACAAGCGGCCAAGTAGAATGGACTAATAAAAATTTAACTGAACTAAGGGAATTAGAGGCCTGGATTAAAGAAGGTAATCCTGACATGAAAAAAAGTGATGCTGAAGTTAGGAATGAACTGTTTGATAAAACTATTAGAGAGATAGTAAAAGATGACGCTAGAGCTTTAGAAGCTATTGATTTAGGCAAGAAAATAAATAAAATACGTTTAGATATACAAGAAAGAAAAAGGTTTCTAAAAACCGTAGAACACGCAGATGATATAATGTTAAATAATTTAAATCTAAGGCTAGCAAGAGCAGAGGAAGCTTTATCTGTAATTGAGAATTCATTATCTTTTAGGTATGGTGATAAAATAAATAATCCAAAAGAACAGGTTAATTTAGGATCTAATCAAGCAGTAGGTGTCTGGAGGAACTATAAAGAACAGGCTGTGGTAATAGTTGATAGAAAAGGAAATATCAGAGAGGTTATAGAGCCAGGCAGACGAAATACTAAACCTATTTATAAAAATACGCATAAAGTTATAGTTAACGGATCTAGATTTAAAGTTGCAAATACAGGTGAGCAAAAAGGATTGGAGATACTTCATCAAGCTTTTGCCAATTTACCTGTTATTCAAGACGCTAATGGTAGGTGGATAAGGATTGATAAATATGAGCTTGATAAATATATACAGGCAGATTTTATACAAATGAGAACAAAGGTTGGTGATATAAAAAAACGTAAGCCTAATCAAACAAGGTATGAGAAATCTGATAGAGCTTTAGAAATTGAAGAAGCTTTATTTAACTTTATTTTTGAAGCGGGACAAAGCGGTAATAATGAGGTTTACAGAAAAGCATTAATTATGAGAGCTCTTGCTCCAGAGGTTCTGAAAACTCAATTTAGCATAAATAGAACTTATCATGGAAATGCTACTTTTGATAAGCTTTATTATGAAAATCCATTAAGTCGTGATATGATGTCTTTACTTGTAAAAGTGGCATCAGGTGAACGTAAAGGTGATAAAATATTTGCTGAAGAAGTTCTTCGTGATATAGAGATAAATAAAAATGTTGCCTTCTTAAAGGTAGAAAATGTTGATGCTAATATTGATTTAATTAAAGCTCGAATGTATAGTCAACCTATAGAGATAGAAAATAATGGAACATTAAGGAACTTAACTTTAGATAGAACTATATATGAACAATTACGTTCTGGTAGCGAGCAGGATAGAAATGCGGCTAGAATTCTTATTGATTTTGCTCAAGGAGAGATGATTGATCCTAGAATTTTATATAAAGCTACTAAAATTATGGAAAAGGCTACTAATCTATCTCAAGACCAACATTGGGGTTCTGAAAAATATTTAACAAATCCTGATGGAACTATAAGAAAAACAGGAAGAACTGTTGTTCGTGTTAATGAGATTGATAAAATAACTAAAAAAAGTGGTATAAAAGAAGGTCTTGAAATGACTGCTGAACAAAAGACTATAGAAGCACTAAAATGTATGCTTAAATAATTAGGAGATTATATGCAAGGTATATTATGTTCTTGGCAAGCCTGGAGACGTAGACAAAAAGATACTTTAAGTCCTGAAGCTAAGGATAAATTGGCTAAAAAATTTATTGAACTTTCTAAAGAATGGACTCGTGGGGTAGACAAAAAAGGTAATACTGTTTTTAAAAATGTTAAGGATTCAGGTTACAATAATTGGGAAACTTTTGAATGGTTATATACTAAATTCACAAACGATGCATCTCTTGATCCAGAATTTCAACCTTTAAACTTCAAAAAATTCAGAAAATTTAAATTCGGTTTAGATATATATAACAGACAGCTTGCACAAAAAAGAAGTGCTTTTGCTCGTAAATTCTTTTTACCTAGAGCAACTTTACAAAACTTACCAGAACTTGCTAGATTTGAGAGAAATCTTCATAGAGAACAATCTTACTATAGGGACTTTACTCAATCCTCAGAAAAAAACATTAATGCTATATTAAGCAGCATGAAAGAAATAGCTGGAGAAGAAGGTGGTATGATTAAGTCCTTGCTTGTAAAAGGAGGGATAATTGATGATGGTAGTGCTCAATTAAGAAAATTAAAGGCGGCTCTGTTAAGGCTCAAAAATTAATTCATCAAATATTAAAAGGAGTTGACCCTGAATCTATTCCTAGTAAAAAGGAAGACCCTATAAATGGTATAACAAGAAGGCAAAGAAATCATTTGATAAAAGCTCAGGATTCAATGCAAGATTTAAGGAAAAAAACTGTTATAGGCCTTATTAGGGGTTTACAGAAAATTAAAGCAGAAGCTAAAAGAAAAGATATGCCTTGGGTTGATGGTGTTGTTGATAAGTTAAATGGATATATTAAGGCTATAGAGTTCCAAAAAGCTGTTGATGAGAATGGAGTTCTTATCGAACATAAATATTTTCAAAAAGAAGCTGACTTTATCTCTTTGAGATTCGAGAAAGGTGATGTTACTTCAGATGGAAAAGTTGCATTTTCTAAACATTATTCTACACAATATACTATAGAAGTAATGAAAACCATTAGAAACCTTCAAGATGCTGTTGATTTAGGTAAGCGTTCAATAGATCAGCAAATAGAAGCTGAATTAAGATTTTGGGACACAAATGTTGTAAATATAGCAAAACCAAGAAGTTCAGTTTTAAACAATCATTATCAAACAGACCCTTATTTTATGTTAAAGAAATATACTAGTGATGTTGGGGTTTTTAATTTCAAGTCTCACCTTAAATCTAATTTTGAAGAAGCTTTTAGAGTCTTATCAAAAGATCATTTAGAGCCAGCAAGAAAGGCTAAAAGGCAAGATTTAGAAGATTCTACTATGGATATGATAAGGCTTTTAAAGGATGTTTATAAAGAAGTAGATATAACTGATCCTGTAAGAGACCCTGGTTTTGATAATATGATGAGAGCCATGACTTCACTAACATATTTTAGGTTGATGGGAGGAAATGTTAGGTCTGCTACTAGAAATGCCACTCAAAGATTATATGAATTTACACATTTTGGTTTTAATGCAGTCAGACAAGCTTATAGTTGGTATAGAAGTGAAAATGTTAATGAACGAAGAGAAATGGTTAACAGGCAGAAAAGTAAGTTTGGATTGATGTGGTCTGATGGGAAAAGTTTATTTGGTAACATATGGGAATCTTTAAAGGGTGATACATTTAAATTAAGTGATCAATCTAGGGGAGCTTTAGAGGATGCTCATAGATTGGAAACTAATTTATATATAAATAAAAAAGGTGAACTTACAGTAGATAGATCAGATATGGTTTCTGCTAGAATAGCAGGATATACGACGAATAGGGCTCAAACTTTTAGAACTGGCTTTGCCTTAGCGTATGAGAATATAAGACATAATTCGCCAAGAAGCTGGATTGCTAGACAAATTCTTGGTAAGGCTAAAATTGAAAAGTTAAAAGAGTTATATGGAAAAGATTATGAAGTAGGTTATAAAGACCTTCAAAACCTCTATGGTGAAAAGACTAGATTAGAAATGGACAAATGGGCCGAAACTAAAGCTGGTCAAATCGCTTATAATGCTGTGTTAGATTTACATTTTGAATATGCTAAATGGAATAAAGCTGAAATTATAAGAGCAAGCAATGAAGAGGGTAAAGCTAAAAAAATGGCTAAAACAGGTATTGGACAATTTGCTCATTATAGATTCAATATGGTAAAAATGATGTATGGATTTATGCGTGACGCAAAAAGGTCAATAAGGGCTGGAGATTTTTTTAGTGAAGAAGTTATGAGACCTATTAGAATGGGTATGTTAAATTCTTTAGTCTTAGCTTCTACCTTATATTTAAGAGAAGATTTTATGGGGCTTTTCTCTAATGATGTAGTAGATACAGCAAGGGCTTTTGGAACATGGATGCAATCTGAGAGAGAGAAGTTTACAGAAGAAGGGGTTTCTGAAGAAACAGCTGACCTTTTAAGAAGAAGAACTTATGGTCAAGGTGGATATTACTTTTTAGGACCTAATGTTGGGTGGATGCTTAATTTGGTAGAATTGTATACTAAAAGTCAGGGAATAGAAAATCCTTTGGCCAATGAGGTTTTTGAAGGAGCTTTAGAAGAAACTATGACTGAAGCTCAAATTGAAAATAGAGAACTTTATAATAAGTTAGCTTTATTTAATTCTCAATTAGCAAGAAGTCTAGCATATACATGGCCTTCAGTTACAGGTAAGGGCGGAAGTTTAACAAATATAGTTAGAATGGAACTTGGTTTATTTCCAAGTAAAGAACAAAGAGAATGGTCTAGGTATCTTTACGGTACTAAAACTAAAAGTAGAAAAAAGGCTATAAAGAAATCTATGTCTAGAACTGAATTGCAAAACATAATGAAAGCTTTAGGTAATTTTTAGTGCTTAAAGGGGGTTTCCCCCCTTATAAGCGTGTTGTTATTTACTATAAAGAAATTTGTTAAGCTTGCTTGTTATTCCATCGATTTTCTTCTCAATGAACTCTAATTTCCTGTAAAGTGAATCTTTTTTATGGTCATTATTTGAGTTCTTATATTTTCTGTCTAACATAAATTTTACTGGCATTAAATCTCCTTTGTTTTTTCGTCTATAAGCTCTATAAAGTGTTCAAACTCTATTGCTACATAAACTTTTGATCGGTTACGTTTAAATATTAATACAGGATTTCTGTCTTCACAGTTAGATTCTGCTTGTTCTAAAGATTTCCATAAGTTTAATCTTTCTTGATTCTTACATTCAAAGCTATAAGGTATTACTCTCTTAGCTGCAGGTGATAATACTATGTCTTCTCCACTCATACCCATAACTTGGGACTCAATATCATTCGTCTCAAGAGTCTCCGTAAATACAGAGCGAAGGCGATCCCTCACTAGATTCTGCAGTTTTCTGCCTTTGTTTTTCGCGGAACGTGCTTTCATAATATCCCTCCCTTATTCTTTTTAAAGCTCTTTCTTTTTGCATGTCTTCACTATCCCATACACCTCTACCTAACAAATAATTTTCATCTTCATCAGGATGTAAGTCTTTATATGTTTCTATCATAGTGTCAATCTGTTTTTTCAGTTTCATCAGGTCTTCTATCATAATACTCCTTCATTATTTCTAAAGCACAAGCCCTGCATATATAATATAAGGGATGAGAAGATACCTTCAGGTAATATACAGGGTAGTGCTTTTTATTACATTTTTTACAGTTAGTCAATTGCTATTCCATTGAACTTATCTTTTAACCCATCATACAATGGATGGCTTTCTGGTTTAACTAATGTACCATACTCAGACATTGCATTTGCTGATTCTTCTATCCAAATACATTTTTCACAGCCTGGGCATTTGTTAGCTTCACAAATTTTCATTTGCTCTTTAGCTTCTGGTGTATTGCAAAACCATCCCATTATTTACTCTCTTTCTTTTCTGATGCCTTGAGTTTTTCTTCATCTAATTTCTTAGTTAGAAATTCCTTAAACTCTTGTTCATTATCATTAAATTTAATGTAGTTTCCAATAACACTATCAATCATATTTAATCTATGTGACATTATTTGTGAGTCTTGAATAAGATTTGTTATAGCTTCTTTAACTTGCATCATAGTTGGCTTCTTGTTAGGGGCACTCATTATTTCATCCCCATTCTTTCTGCTACTCTATTAAGCAAATCACTTATAGCATTAATACTTTGATTTAATTCATCAACAGTTTTACCTGCCATTTTTAAATCATTCTCAATATCTTTTAATATTGTACCCTAAATCTTCTTGTACTTGTTTTTGTTGGTTATGTCTTTCTTCCCATACTTTACCTCTAGTATGAGGGTGTTCTTCTTGTACTTTTCTTCTAGCTCTCATTATAGCTGATGGATGTGAAATTAATTTATCTTTCCACATTCTAAATATATCTATCATGTCTATTTCATTTACAAGAACCTGTTCTACATATGGTGTTCTAGGATTATCTATTATTTCTTGACTCCATATCTCATAAACTAAATATACATCACTATCTCTACAATGAATACTGTCTTCAAGTACTTCTTTTACTCTATTTTGCATGTTTATTCGCATTTTTCTATCCTAACATTATTTACGCTTAATCTTGCTTGTAAGTGCTCTTTTTCCCTATTCTTATCACATTTAATGTCTAATATCTCCACTAAACCTGTTTCTTTATTCTTAAATGGGTTAATTGAAATCACTTTGTTAGCATTATAAGCTATTCTGAATGAACCTCTAGACGAAGATATGTCCATACCTTCTTTAAAAGCTGACTTACTTACCTCACTAACAGCGAACACGATCACATTTTGTCTTACTGCTAGCTCCATAATGGCTTGGGATGCTTCTTCAACTTTCATATTGTTATCCTTTTGTTTGCTCTTAAATAGCCCCAAATGGTCAACAATTACTATTTCTGGCTTAATGGGTAGGCTAGTGATTCTTGTTTCTAATTCTTGCGCATATGGCGCAGAATAATCAACAGTTAACCACTCAAAACGCTTATCCATACCATTTTTCATCTGTTTGTAATGTTCGGATAATTGTTG
>LULN01000446.1_pt1 | contig 11488 bp, 11 predicted proteins | sample 728131 | NCBI WGS metagenome assembly LULN01 (sample SAMN03860288, study PRJNA289734) | marine metagenome | biome: seawater column; feature: ocean; material: water; isolation source: Red Sea water column Station 149 - depth 100m | place: Saudi Arabia: Red Sea | collected 2011-10-15 | depth 100 m
ATTGTATCTCCATGGCCGCCCATAACCATTGCTTCTATTTCTTTAACAGGAATTTTAAGTTCAAGTGACAAAAATAATTTAAATCTTGAACTATCCAATATTCCTGCCATGCCCACAACTTTATTTGCTGGAAGTGCTGAGTATTTTTGAAACGCCATCACCATAACATCTAATGGATTAGTGATACATATTACAAATGCATTAGGTGCATTTTTTTTTATACCTTCTGCTACCTGTTTTATAATTTTTAAATTTATTCCTAATAAATCATCTCTACTCATACCAGGTTTTCTTGGAACACCTGCAGTTATAATAATTACATCGGAGTCTTTTATATCTTCATAATTATCTGTTCCAGATAATTTAACATTAAAACCATCGACCGATGATGATTGAGCTATATCTAACGCTTTCCCTTTTGCAATACCGCTTGCAACGTCAAACATTACAACTTCATCTACTAGTTCCTTTAAACCAATTAAGTGTGCGAGTGTTCCACCAATTTGTCCAGCACCAATTAATGATATTTTTTTTGACATATTATTACTTCATTGTAGGCATAACAAATTCAGGATCTGATCTTAATCCAGATGGCCATCTTGAAGTTATTGTTTTAAGTTTTGTATAAAATCTCACACCTTCTACTCCATGCATATGTTGATCTCCAAATAAAGATCGTTTCCAACCACCAAAACTATGGAATGCCACTGGCACAGGTATAGGTATATTTATACCAACCATTCCAATTTTAATATTACTAGCAAACGTTCTTCCAACATCTCCATCTCTAGTATAAATACTCGTTCCATTACCAAACTCATGATCATTAATTAGCTGAGTAGCTTCATCAAAATCTTTTACTCTAACCACAGAAAGAACAGGACCAAAAATTTCTTCTTTATAAATTCTCATATCTTTTTTAACATGGTCAAACAAACATCCACCTATATAGTAACCGTTTTCATAGCCTTGTAGTTTTAGGTTTCTTCCATCAACTACTAATTTTGCTCCTTCTTTAACCCCTAGATCAACGTAACCCTTAACTTTTTCTAAATGCTCTTTCGTAACTAAGGGTCCCATTTCAGATTTTTTGTCCATACCTGGTCCAACTTTTAATGCTTCAACTTTTTTTGACAATTCATTAACTAAATTATCTCCAATATTTCCAACTGCTACTGCAACTGATTGAGCCATACATCTTTCACCAGCAGATCCATAAGCTGCTCCCATTAGACCATTAACAGCCTGATCTAAATCACAATCAGGCATCACAACACAGTGATTTTTTGCTCCTCCTAAAGCTTGAACTCTTTTTTCATTTTTGGCTGCATTCTCATAAATATATTTTGCAATTGGAGTTGATCCTACAAAACTTACAGCTTTAATATCTTTGTTAGTTAAAATTGCATCAACAACTTCCTTGTCACCATTTATGACATTAAACACTCCGTCCGGTAGCCCAGCTTCTTTAAATAGCTGTGCTAATTTAATTGAAATGGAAGGATCTTTTTCTGATGGTTTTAATACAAAAGTATTTCCACAAGCAATAGCCATTGGAAACATCCACATTGGAACCATCGCTGGAAAATTAAACGGAGTTATACCTGCACAAACACCAAGTGGTTGCCTAATTGACCAACTATCAATATCTGTTCCAACGTTTTCTGTAAATTCACCTTTTAAAACTTGAGGAATTCCACAAGTAAACTCTACTACCTCGAGTCCTCTTATTAATGAACCTTTCGCATCCTCATACACTTTGCCATGTTCAGAAACTATCATTTTGGTTAACTCATCAGAATTTTTTTCTATTAATTCTTTGAATTTAAACATAATTCTTGCTCTTTGAATTGGTGGTTTTAAAGACCAAGTCTCAAAAGCTTTTTTTGCTATTTCTACAGCTTCATCTAAATCTGATTTTAAACCTAATATTACTTCCGACTCTTGTTCACCAATTGCAGGATTAAATACTTTTCCTCTTCTCTCTGATTTTCCTGAAATTATTTTTCCATTTACAAAATGTTGAATTAAATTCATGGTTAAAATTATTTAATTAAGTAATTAACCTGTTGCAAGCATTTTCTTTATAGACGCTATTGCTTTTGCAGGATTTAAGCCTTTTGGGCATGCATTAGTACAATTCATAATAGTATGGCATCTATAAAGCTTTAGTTCATCAGCAACTTTCTTTAATCTCTCTTTTCTATCTTCGTCTCTACTATCTATAATCCATCTATACGCTTGTAACAAAACTGCTGGGCCTAAATATTTATCTCCATTCCACCAATAACTTGGGCACGAAGTTGAACAACATGCACACATTATACATTCATAAAGACCATCTAATTTTGATCTGTCTTCTATAGATTGTAAGTTTTCTTTATCTTCATCTTTTTTTGAAATCTTTAACCATGGTTCAACTGACTCATATTGTTTATATAAAGTGCTTAAATCTCCAATTAAATCTTTTTGAACTTTTAAATGAGGCAAAGGATAAATATTAATATCACCTTTAATTTCTTTATGAGGTTTTGTGCACGCTAAGCCATTTTTTCCATCCATATTCATTGCACAAGAGCCACAGACACCGTGAGCACAAGATCTTCTATAGGCAATGGATGGATCTATTTCATTTTTAATTTTATTTAAAAGATCTAATACTTTTGATGGACAATTATCCATATCAACTTCGTATGTATCTATACGAGGATTTTCACCACTAGATGGATCCCATCTATAAATATTTACCTTTCTAATATTTTTTGAACCTGTTTTATCTTTATAAAATTTGCCTTTTTGTACTTTAGAATTTTTAGGTAAATTTATTTGTACCATTAGTAAACTCTTTCTTGTGGTGGAAAATATTGTACATCATTTGTTAAAGTAGATCTATGTACATCTCTATAAGAAATTTTTGTTTCACTCCCTTTACACCAAGATAATGTGTGTTTCATAAAGTTATTATCATCTCTTTTTGGATGATCTTCTCGTGCATGAGCTCCTCTGCTTTCTTTTCTTTCATATGCAGAATCTAGTGTAACTATCGCCTGTCTTATTAAGTTATCAAATTCTAAAGTTTCAACTAAATCAGTATTAAAAATTAAAGATTTATCTTTTACTGATATAGATTCCATTCCTTCAAATGGCTTTCTTATTTCTTCTACCCCTTCTTTTAAAGTTTTTTCAGTTCTAAATACTGCACACTTCGACTGCATAGTTTTTTGCATAGCTAATCTTAAATCGGCAGTTCTATTTGTTCCATTTCCTTTTCTTAATTTTTCAAATCTATCTAAACATTTTTCAGTTTCTGAATCTGAGATTTTCTCATGTGGAATTCCTGGTTTAACTAGTTCTGCAGCTCTTTTTGCAGCAGCTCTTCCAAAAACAACTAAATCAATTAATGAATTTGATCCTAATCTGTTAGCACCATGAACTGAAACACATGCTGCTTCACCTATTGCCATAAGTCCAGGTACAATTTTTTCTGAACCATTTACTGTTAAAACTTCAGCTTTATAATTTGTTGGAATTCCACCCATATTATAATGAACTGTAGGAACAACTGGTATTGGTTCTTTTGTAACATCAACGTCGGCAAATAATCTTGAAGATTCTGAAATTCCTGGAAGTCTTTTCTCTATCACTTCTGGATCTAAATGGTCTAAATGAAGATGAACATGATCTTTTTCTTTTCCAACACCTCTTCCTTCATTAATTTCAACTGCTATTGATCTGCTTACTACATCTCTAGATGCAAGATCTTTAGCTTTTGGAGCGTATCTTTCCATAAATCTTTCACCTTTAGAATTTAATAAGTATCCTCCTTCACCTCGAACTCCTTCAGATATTAAAGTTCCATGTCCATAGATCCCTGTAGGGTGGAATTGTACAAACTCCATATCTTGTAAAGGTAAACCAGCTCTTAAAACCATAGCATTACCATCACCGGTGCAAGTGTGAGCAGATGTAGATGAGTAATATGTTTTTCCATATCCACCAGTTGCTATAATTGTTATATGAGATCTAAATCTATGAATAGTTCCATCATTTAAATTCCAAGCTATTAAACCTTTACACTCTCCATCTTTCATTAATAAATCTAAAGCAAAGTATTCTATAAAAAATTCTGTATTATGTTTTAATGCTTGGCCATACATTGTGTGTAAAATAGCATGCCCAGTTCTATCTGCTGCTGCACAAGTTCTTTGAACAGTTTCATTTCCATAATTTTTAGTCATTCCACCAAAAGGTCTTTGATATATTTTTCCATCCTCGGTACGGCTAAATGGAACTCCATACCTCTCTAATTCTAAGACTGCTCGTGGAGCTTCTTTGCACAAATATTCTATACTGTCTTGATCACCCAACCAATCAGATCCTTTGACAGTATCGTACATATGCCATCTCCAATCATCTTCTCCCATATTACCAAGAGCAGCCGAGATACCTCCTTGTGCTGCTGAAGTATGACTTCTAGTAGGAAAAACTTTTGATATACAAGCAGTTTTTAATCCAGCCTCACTAAGACCAACTGCGGCTCTCAAGCCTGCACCTCCGGCTCCAAGGACAACTACATCATATTCATGCTCTATAATTTTATATGAACTCATAAACTTAATCTAAATAATATAAATAATGTTGATATAGGAATTACTATAGCAGACAAATATAGTAATTTATTTGCGACATTTTTTAATTTTTCATTCTCAATATAATCCTCAAAAACCTCACTAATACTTAGCGCAGAATAAAAATAAGCAAAAATGATAAATAATGAGAAAATAAATTTTGTTGGTTGGCTAGTAAAAAATAATAATACTTCTTCATAGGATTTGTCATAAAAAGAAACTAGGTTAAATAAAAACCACAACATTAATGGAACTAATACAACTGAACTTACTTTTAAAAAAATCCATTTTTTTGTAGCGCTAATCATAAAATTATATTTTTTCCTAAAATTAAAATTGTTAAAATAACTGATCCAAATATTGCTAGTAAACCAGTTATATTTGAAGTTTTTATCTCAAAACCATATCCTAAATCCCAAAATAAGTGTCTAATTTCACATAAAGCTTGAAAAGAAAAAGACCAAATTGTTCCTACAATAAAAAATTTACCTAAATATGTTTCAAAGAATTTTTGAATTAAATCATAATTTGTATTGCCTAAAAGCAATAATGCCACCCAAAAACAAATTAACGTTATAATAATTATATTTATAATTCCGGTTATTCTGTGAGAAATTGAAACTAAAGATGATATATGCCAATTATAAATTTGGATATGTGGCGATAAAGGATTATCATTTTTCATTATTTATTTTTAATATATGCTTCAGCTATTTCAACTGCATTTAATGCAGCACCTCTTAATAAATTATCAGATACACACCAAAGATTAACTGCTTTATTATTGCTATTATCTTTTCTTATTCTAGAAATGAAAGTTTCATTTTTTCCTTCTGCTTCTAATGGAGTTATATACCCTCCATCTTTTCTTTCATCAATAACTACACAGCCTTCTGCACTATTTAAAGCATTACGAATTTTTTCAATAGTAAATTCATTTTCAAATTCTATATTAATTGACTCTGCATGAGAAACTAAAACTGGAATTCTTACACAAGTAGCAGTTATTTCTATATTTTTATCTAAAATCTTTTTTGTTTCATTGACCATTTTCAATTCTTCTTTTGTGTAGCCTTCTTCTGCAAATGTATCAATATGTGGAATTGCATTAAATGCTATTTGTTTAGTAAAATTTTTTGAAACAATTTTTTTATTCTCTAACGAAAGTTTAGTTTGCTCAAGCAATTCATCCATTGGAGCTTTTCCCGCACCTGAGGTAGATTGATATGTAGAAATTATTACTCTTTTAATTTTAAATAAATCGTGCAATGGTTTTAAAAGTATAACAAGCTGAGCTGTCGAGCAATTTGGATTTGCAATTATATTTTTTTTCATATTTTTTATATCATTTGAATTAACCTGGGGAACTATTAGAGGATTTTCCTCCTGCTGAAAAAAAAGTAATATTAGCTTTTGAAAAATCGAAATTTTCTAGATTTTTAACTTCAATTTCATTGCCTTTAAATTTTAATTTTGATCCTGCACTTTTAGAAGATGCAACAAAGTACAGATTATCTATTGGAAAGTTCTTTTTTTCTAGAACCTCTAATATTTTTCTTCCAACATTTCCTGTTGCGCCAACAATTGCTAAATTCATGATGATTTAGTTATACTAAATGAAAGGTAAATCGCAAACTTTTCCCTCAAAAGTACTATCATTTATTGATATTTTAAATGCCTGAGAAACTTCGTAATAGGGCTTATCTAACATTGCAATTCCTATTACTTTTTTAAAATGTGGGGAGTATACACCAGATCTAAGTTCTCCTATTTTTGAACCTTTATCATCTATAAGATCTATAGATTTTGATACACTTATTTCTTTTGTATCAATTATTACTCCCATCAACTTTTTGCTAATGCCCTTTTGTTTAATTTCTTTTAATTTTTCTTTCCCAAGAAAATCGACTTCGGTATCTAGATTTACGTATTTATCTAAACCACACTCAAGGGGGTTATCATTATTGTCCATGTCATTCCCATAAGATAGTAAAGCACTTTCAATTCTCTCAATTAAATTTGGACATCCTGGCTTAACATTAAATTCTTTTCCAACTTCAAATAATTTATCGTATAGAGCTAGACCAGATTTTGTATGTTCAACATAAATCTCGTAGCCGCCTTGTTTTGACCAGCCTGATCTTGCAATCAAATGTTTTGCTCCAGAAAATTCAAAATAATCAAAGCCAAAGAATTTCATCTCAGTAATTTTTTTTCCAAATATTTTTTCCATAAGCTTAAATGATTTCGGTCCTTGAACTGCTAATATATCAACATTTGGTTCAAATATTTTAACATCAAATTTATTTCCAATTGCTAATCCTTTTGCAAATAAAATTACATCTGAGTCTGCAATTGAAATCCACCATCTTTCTTCACTAAGTTTAAGAATTACTGGATCATTTATCAAACCTGCCTGATCATCTATAATTGGACAATAATAACATCTTCCTATTTTAGATTTTGATAGATCTCTGCAAGTCATTAATTGTACTAACTTTCCTGAATCTTTCCCAGAAATTTCAACTTGTCTTTCTCCAGCAACATCCCAGACTTGTACATTTTCTTTTAAATGATGGTATGCATCTTCCAAAGATCCAAATGCTGCTGGCAAAAGCATATGGTTATATGACGTATAAGCAGTCACGCCTTGTTTTTCTATTCTTGAAGTATAAGGTGTGCTTCTAAGTCTTCTAGATCTTGCTATAGAATAATTTTTCATATTTTTTAAATTTATTATTCTTTAGCCTTTTTTCTTAGCTCAAATTTTTGAATTTTACCTGTTGAAGTTTTTGGAAGTTCACAAAACTCAATTTTTTTAGGGACTTTAAAACCTGCTAAAGCTTCCTTGCAAAAACTTATTAGCTCTTCTTCCCCCATTTTTCATCTGGTTTTGCAACAACTGCTGCAATTGAGACACCAGGATGCTTAGCTAAAGTATTTTCAATTTCAATTGAAGAAATATTTTCACCACCAGATATTATTATATCTTTAGATCTATCTTTTATTTTTATGTAACCATCTGGATTGGTAACCGCTAAATCACCAGAATGGAACCAGCCATTTGACATTGCTTTATCTGTTGCTTCTTTGTCTTTAAAATAGCCCTTCATTACAATATTGCCCCTTATCATGATTTCTCCAATTGTTTTTCCATCCATTGGAACTGGTTTCATTGTTTCAGGATCCATAACCATGGCATCTTCTGTATTTGGATACCTTACTCCCTGTCTCGCTTTTATTTCATTTTTTTTATCTTCATCGTAAGAATTCCATTCATCATTCCATGCACATTGTAAAATGTGTCCATAAGTTTCTGTAAGTCCGTAAACATGCATCACCTCAAATCCTAAAGCTTCCATTTTTTTAAATATTATACTTGGAGGAGGTGCGCCTGCGGTTAAAACATAAACTTTATGATTTAATTTTTTTCTATCAGTTTCGGCTGCTCCTGTTATCATGTTTAAAACAATTGGTGCTCCACCAAAATGGGTAATATCGTGTTTTTCTATTAATTCGAATATTTTTTTTATATCTATGGCTCTTAAACATATTGTTTTTCCATTCAACATTGGAATTGTCCATGGATAGCACCACCCATTACAATGAAACATAGGTACTACTGTTAAAAAATTTAATCTATTTGGCATATTCCATGCAACTGCGCTACCAGTTGCCATTAAGTACGACCCTCTATGATGATAGACAACTCCTTTAGGGTTGCCAGTAGTTCCAGATGTATAACTTAGTGAGATAGCCTGCCACTCATCTTTTGGTCTTTTCCAAATATAATTATCATCTCCAGAATTTAAAAAATCCTCATATTCTTTATCACCAATTTTTTTTAATAAAGATTGATCTGCAAAATCATCCTGAATATCTATAATTATTGGTTTTGATTTAATTTGACTTAATGCCTTTTCAATAACTGTATGAAGTTGTCTATCCACTATTAAAACTTTTGCTTCACTATGCTCTAAAATGTATGCGACGGTTTTTGCATCCACTCTGCTATTAATTGTATTTAAAACTGCTCCTGTCATTGGAACTGAATAATGAGCTTCAAAAATTTCAGGAGTATTAAATGCCATTACAGACACAGTATCACCTTCGCCAATTCCAATTTTTTCTAGGGCACTAGCAAATTTAATACATCTTTTATATATCTGAGCCCAAGTGTAGCTTCTATTTTCATATACTAAAGCTTCATATTTTGGATAAATATCTTTTGCTCTTTCTAAAAAACTTAGTGGTGTAAGTGGAACAAAGTTTGCATCATTCTTATCAAGATTTTTTTCGTAATGATTCATATTATTTAAAGTTAAAATTCATTATATAATCACTTCCTGTAGCGGCAGTTTTAAAATGATTTTCCATCCTTGGCAACACCCTTTTAAAATAAAATTTTGCAGTTTGAATTTTATCTTCGTAAAAACCTTTATTACTATCATAATCTCTAAAGCTAACCTCTAAAACTTTTATCCACGCATGAGCTATAGAAACAAAACCCAATGCCTTCAGGTAATCATTACATGCAGCGCTAGCATCATCTTTTGAGTTTTGTATTTTTTCTTTAATCCACGATGTAAAATTATTTAGTATTTCTATATGAAGGTTTAAATCTTTAACAAAAGGTTTGATTTTTTCGTCATCAATATTGCAGTCATTTTTGATCATATTTAAATATTTATCAATAATATCACCATTTTTATTAACTAACTTTCTAAATACTAAATCTGCAGCCTGAACAGAATTTGTTCCTTCATAAATTGGTGTAATTCTATTGTCTCTATATAATTGTTCAATGCCTTGATCTTTTGTATAGCCATAACCTCCATAAACTTGCATTGCATCACTTGTTATTTCCATTCCTAAATCTGTAAACATTGTTTTAACTACTGGAGTCATCAAAGAAACATAATCAGATGCCTCTTGTTTAATTTTTTCATCATTATGATTTAGGCTTACTTCTGTCTGCTGAGATAACCAAAAACATAACGCTCTTTCTCCTTCAATTATAGATTTCATATTTAATAAAGATTTTCTAATATCGGCATGATCAATTATAAAATCTGCGCCATTAGTAGATTTGCTATTATTTGTTTTTCCTTGCTTTCTTTCTTTTGCGTAACTTACTGAGTTTTGATAAGCAATTTCAGAAATACCTAGTCCTTGTATTCCAACAACAATTCTCTCTAAATTCATCATCGTAAACATTGCGTTAAGTCCTTTGTTTTTAGGTCCAATCATATAGCCAATTGCATCATCAAAGTTTAAAACACATGTAGCAGAACCTTTAATTCCCATCTTACTTTCAATTGATCCTGTAGAAATTCCATTTCTAGATCCTATTGATCCATCTTCATTAACTTTAAACTTAGGAACTAAAAATAAACTTATCCCTTTTGTTCCTTTTGGGGAATCGGTTGCCCTTGCTATAACTAAATGAATAATATTTTCTGTTAAGTCATGGTCTCCAGAAGTAATAAATATTTTTTGACCATTTAACTTAAAAGTTCCATCAGGTTGTTCTTCGGCTTTTGTTTTTAATAAGCCTAAATCTGTTCCACAAACTGGTTCTGTTAAACACATAGTGCCACTCCACTTACCCTCAATCATTTTGGGTAAATATTTATTTTTTATTTCTTCAGTTGCATGGTGATGGATGCAATTGTATGCACCTATACTTAATTCACTATATAGCTTAAAAGAAAGACTTGCAGAAGATAACATTTCGTCAAAAAAAGCACTTACAGTTTTTGGCATACCTTGACCTCCATATTTAGGATCACATGAAAGTGATGTCCATCCATCTGCTATAAATTTTGCATAAGCTTCTTTATAACCAGGTGGAGTTCTAACAACACCATTTTCTAAAATAGTTGGATTTTCATCTCCTGATTTAGCTAGAGGTAAAATTATATTTTGATTTATTTTAGCTGCTTCGTCTAAAATATTTTTTACTAACTCAGAATTAACTTCTTTATATTTTTCAATTTCATTATAATTTTTATTATTTCTTAACTTGTCGAAAAGAAACATCATATCTTCTATAGGGGCATTATAAATTGGCATTAAATAAGTTTAAAATAATTGATTAATTATTGCAATTTTGAAATTATCGCATCCCCCATTTTAGAGGTTGATACTTCTTTTGTTCCTTTAGATAGAATATCTTTAGTTCTAAGTCCTTCATCTAAAACAGATTGAACTGCTTTTTCTAAAGCGTCAGCTTCTTTATCTAAATCAAGAGAATATCTTAAAGCCATTGCAAAACTTAGTATTGTTGCAATTGGGTTTGCTATTCCTTTTCCAGCTATGTCGGGTGCTGAACCATGTATAGGTTCATACATTGCTCTCGCTTTACCTTCTTTATTTTTTGCACCTAAAGATGCAGAAGGTAATAATCCTAGAGAACCAGTTAACATAGATGCCTGATCAGATAGCATATCTCCAAATAAATTATCAGTAACTATAACATCAAATTGTTTTGGATATCTAAGTAGTTGCATTGCACAATTGTCAGCTAGCATGTGATTTAATTCTACATCTTTGAATTCCTTATCGTGTAACTCCTGAACTTCTTCTTTCCATAATAAGCCTGCTTCCATTACATTTGATTTTTCACAAGATGTAACTTTATTTTTTCTTTTTTTAGCTAAATCAAATGCAACCCGTGCAACTCTCTGGATTTCGCTTGTTGTATAACTATGAGTATTAATTCCTTTTCGCTCACCATTATCAATTGGTTTAATCCCTCTTGGTTCCCCAAAATAAATTCCACCTGTAAGCTCTCGAACTATCATAATATCTAGCCCTGAAATAATTTCTGGCTTAAGAGTTGAAGCATCAACTAGTTG
>LULN01000209.1_pt1 | contig 11479 bp, 22 predicted proteins | sample 728131 | NCBI WGS metagenome assembly LULN01 (sample SAMN03860288, study PRJNA289734) | marine metagenome | biome: seawater column; feature: ocean; material: water; isolation source: Red Sea water column Station 149 - depth 100m | place: Saudi Arabia: Red Sea | collected 2011-10-15 | depth 100 m
GATAGCTCATGAACTACATCTAACTGCAAAGATCGTGGTGTCTCTAGTAGTTAGTCCTTGATCTTCAGCTAGTTTCTGAGCTTTCTTTAACTCTTCTTTAAGAAGTACTATCTCTTCTGGATAATGTGAGTGAACTGCTCTGCTGCTAAGTCTGTAGCCTTTGCCATAATCTCTAGCAATAACTTTAGGTAAACCTTGTTCATGAAGTTGTCTGGCAATACTATCTTTACGTCTCTTTAGTTCTGCTACACAGTTATTCACATAGTCTTCAAACTTTAGAGTTGAAGCTGTTTGCTCTTCTAAGCTAGTAACATAGCTACCTTCACTTGGTACTTCCGTTGTTTCCTTCCTTACTGGAAGTCGAACACTTTTCTGAGTTCCAGGAATTGCACTTGTGAAAGTCTTTTCAGATGTTTTTCTGTAGTAAGTCATAGTTAACCAAAATTAGAGATACGGTTGTTTGTGCGTAACCTTGGCTTGTTATAGCCAGCAGGTTGTGTGTACATGCCTACTTTACTGTCTGGAACTGGGGTTTGGGAAGAGGGAAGATACAAACTGTAATTGTTTATATCTTCAAAAGGGATGTCCCATTTCAGGCATAACTTTTGTAAGTCATGTTGTGTTGTTAGCTCTTTAAGTAGTAGAGCTTTGAGTTCAGGGGTTGGCATCATAACCTTTTTCATGAGTTAGATAGATAAGAAGTTCTAAGTAATCATCTGCTCCCCATGGATCAGCAATAGCTTCTATAGCTATTTGATGAATGAGTTGAGGATTCTTCTTTACTTCCTCTTCTATAACGCTAAATCTTAGTCGTTTAGCATTATCTCTCAGAGCTTTAGCTCCTTCTTTGTCTCCTGATTTCTCAGCTACCTTAGCTTGTTCAAGTGAGACAGATATTAAGCCTTGGCTCTCATCAATATCTAGATACATAATGTTTATAGGTCTTTGGTAGTGGCCAAGACATTAAGCGAGGTTTGGCTAGGCAATTATGCTTAGCTGGGTTGTTTAGTACATCAGTGAGTTTCTTGCAGAGAGTTACATCAAAGTGTTTTGCTGGGCAAGAACTTAGTGCATCTCTAGCAATTCTCACTTCTTCGAGTGTTAATTCATAGGCGAATTCCATTAGTAGCTTGGTGGAATATTATTTAAAATTTCATCTCTTATCTCTTTAGCCATAGCTCTTAGCTCTAGGTCAGCAGGATTGGCCCTATGTGAAGCTACTACTAACTCGTCATATACTTTGATCCATTTATCTATAGTCCATTCCATAGATAAGTAATTGTTCCTCTTACGTACCTTTGGAGTGTAAGGTCTTACATTAAACTCTGGAACATTGGGGTGAGTTTCTTTAGAAAGTTCGATGCGTTTCATTGGTTTAGCAGTTGTTGAATGTGCTGATCCCTTTGTTCTAGCCTTTGTTTTAGTGGTGAGTTCTTAAGTCCATTGATAAGAGCTAGACCACACCAGCTAATCACTAGGAAGTACATTAGTGGGAGAATTAAAGACTTGTTCATGTGGTGTACAGATACATTGAAGCTAGTTTTCACACACTAGCAATGGTGGTTAGCAATTTGTTATAATAGTGCTAATCAAAAAGGTGTCTTGATAATAATATGTGGTGCATAGCCCCAGTCCTCTGTAACTGAGATACTGTCTGAATAGGAATTGAAATAAGATTGCAACTCCTCTGGTAGATGATCCCATTGAATATCATCATCTTCATTTAGTTCAATGACGCAATGAAAGTGATATTTAACTCGGTTAGCCATTACCAGTTCCCCTCATATTCAAATGAATCGAAGCACTGTCCACTATTCTTTTCTGCCTGTTGTTTTTGAAATTTAATAATTTCATCTAGCCTTTCTTTGGTGTAGCGTAGGTCGGCATAATATCCTGATTCTTCTGATATTTCTTCAGTACCAAAGAAGAATCCTGAAGTAGATGGTAATAAATCTTCAGCTACGCTTTGTCTCTTCTCTTCAGGGGTGTCTAGTACCTCATTGACTAGCTCTAGTAGCTTTATAAGGTGATCTATGTTGACATAGACTTTGGCGCAACTCTCATCCCTGCCATCGTTGCAGTTTTGAATGAAGAAGTTGTGTATTTGATTAGCCTTTCTCCATCTTGCTAGAGGGAAGGCTACTGTGTAGTAACTGCTTTGGTGGTCAACTGGGATAGCTGTAGGCATCTTGACTGCTCTTCTAACAGTTTCGAAGTCTTTGCTACGTTCTCTGGGTTCATCAGAAGTCCAGTCTGTAGGTTCAGCGAAGGCTCTCTTAGCAAACTTGCCTTCTAGGTACATATCTAGTCCCATGATTAATCTCCGATAGTAATGGTGGTAGTGGTGTGTGAGTTAAATTGATTTAGTAGTCTCCTAAGGCTCCTTCACTAAAATAATCGTAGCCGGATCTCCAGTTTGCTTCATTTATGTGATGCTGCTCTTGGCTCCTAGCTACAACTTCTTTAGCTTTGTTAGCTGCCTTGGCTGAGTCCTCTATAAGATCATCAAGGCTCTTGTATGATTTGGACATCGAACTAATAGCAATGGTACGGGGTGCAGTTTATAGTCATGCAGGACTGGTGACTATCCGTAGATAGACTCACCCCTTTAAATAAGTGTCTACTATCTTGACTATTTCTTGATAGGCTTTGTTGATTCTGTTACCAGCAGTCAACATTGTCTCTGTGATGTCCTTGTTATGCATGTTGTGACCAATAATGTAGTCAAATGCTTTTGCCTCTGTCTTTATTCCATAGTGCTTCATAACTAAGAAGGCTGTACTCTCTGCTTCTAGCTCTTTGATGCTCGTAGAGTCTGGAGCATTGGCCTCTAGATACTCATCACGATTGTGCAAGATACTATGGGCTAACTCATGGGCTAGGGTTGACACTTCATTAGTAGGCTTTAGCCCCTCCCTTAGCTCAATCTTGTTAGCTGTTCCGTTCTTACCTAAGAACCAGCAAGTACCATGTGCCCCTCCCATGTCCTCTTTAGATACACCTCTATTGATAGTGATCTTCCTGGCTTTAGCTACCTGGCAGAGACCATTGTATAGTTTCTTTGGTACGTCTCCTTCTATGTCTCCCATGACGTGGGATGTATCAGGCTTGTCTGGTAGTGGTTCCCCATCAGTCTGGCGATAGTCAAACACTGAGATGCCCCTAAAGCCACAAGGTCTCTTTGCTGGCTTGCCTAGAGTGTTTAAGATGGGGTTGCCGTTCTTATCTACTGCCGGAACCATTATTGGAGCTAATATTCTGATACCCTTTTCCCCTTTCTTCACTGACCTTTTGCAATCCTTTCTCCAACTGTGAAAACCTTTGACCATTGGAGAGGGATCAAAACCTTTCTGGAGTTGTTGGATGTAAATCAATAAAGAGTTATTAAAAGAGTACTGAGCAAACTTTGCCATCACTTCTAGATACTCCTCCCAGTTGGTTAGAGCTTTGTTTAGCCCCTCTAGGAGTGTTTCTTGCATCTCTGGAGGGATCTTGGCGAGTCTTGAAGTAGTCATAATCGTGTGTGCGTTTAATTAATTTAATAGTAGAGAGGGACACTGTTAACAGTGTTAAAGGTTCATAGCTTGTTGTATTTAATCCCCTCCCCCTCTGCATCTTGTAGTTGTTTGTACTGTTCATCAGATAGACAGACCCCGTAGTCCTCCCTATAGGGTCTAGGAATAGCTTTGAAGCCTATTGAAACATCCACCAAGGAGCCATAAGACCCCCTCGGCTTTTCATTTCTATAGAACACCTCCCACCCCTCAAGCCCCTCCTTCAGGATACGGTCAACCATGGGGAGATCCTCCCTATTAGCTGAATATTTAAAGCGAATTTCATTAGTCATAAAGCTTGATCCTCATAAATTTCATTGACTAGGGCGTTGTAGGCATCTAGGCAAGCCCCCAAGGATGCCCCCTCCCCCCATTGTTTCTTAATGGCTGCCCACTCCTCTGGGTGGGTGTAGGGCAAGTCATCATAGATAGCTTGCTTGGTGTCTTCACTGTGTAGAGTGCTCATGGCGTGGGGTCTCCTGTAATAGTGTCTAATAGGTTGATAACTTCCTTTAATAGGTCGTCTACTTCCTCTAGGTCGTCTAGGTCTCCAGTTTTTAGGAAACTATCCATTAACCCTTTAGAGTATTCTTCTTTGTTGGTTGTTTCTATCTCTTTAGAAATCGTTTCTAATTGATCTCTAAGGGTTTCTAATCTTGAATAACTCATTATCTGTTACGCTCCCACGCTGTCAAAGCGGCGTTGTAGTAGCTTTCAGACTGTTCTATGTCTTCCAGTTCTTGGCGTTCTTCTTCTGTTAGTTCTGGGAGCTCTAGCGACTCTTCAAAACTTATCTTGTGCCGATAGTCCATAGTAATTAATTAAATAGGGTTAGTTAGTGGCGCAAGTCTCACAGATTGGAACACTTAAGCGCATTTGATGCACTGTTATTGTTGAGCCGTTAAAGGTCTCAGCTTGTCCGTCTTGCTTACTTCCTAGGGTTATAGATCTCTGAGTATATAGAGAGCCTTTGTTGATAGTATTCTTGCAACTGTGGCAAGTTCTAGCCCGCCTAGTGGCTTTAAATTTCATTAGATAGTTACCTTAGATAAAAGGACAATAAGAAACCCGTTAGAGTCCCTTATTGAATCCCATAAAAGGGACTCAATGAGAGATACTTAACGCTTAAGCTATACAGAATGATTTCTTAAGCGCATCAGTCATATTAGGGACACGCTTGAAGCGTAACCCTATAATGTATGTTTCGCCGTCCTTGTCACCTATTCTCCAATCTGTCTTATCGCCGTCTAGAACTTTAAAGGTAATGCCATTAATAGTGACAGTCTTAGGTAGTGGCTTGTTTCTGCCAATATCAAAGGCAGCAGCATAATTCAATTTATTCTCTAAAGCTGCCTGTAAGGTGTTGAACTTAGAACCGTGACTAAGTGTTAGGTGATAGCCCATATTATGGCACTTTAGAAAGTCTCTGTCCGTCCTTTTGGTGTAGTCGTAAGCGTGTAAGGTATCCCCAACCCTAGACTCTTTGTTGTAGTCATAAGCGTTCAAAATAGCTAATAGAATAGAGTCATAGCGTCCACAGTTTAAGTTGATGTTGAAAGTCTTTAAAATATATTTACTGTCAGTCTCTGTAATGTTTACAGCGATATTCTCCCAATGATAATCGGATGTACCATTTAAACGTAGGCCGAGTAGTTCATTTGTACTGTTCTTAGAATAGAATCTTAAAACTTCAATAGTAAGTAGTCTTAAAAATAGGTTTGGTGATGTTCTAAAAGCTTTATCCCTTCTCGCTCTACATGCCAACTTTCCTTTTAAGTATGCTGGATTGCCTGCAGTGTTTAGGCAAATATACTTACATGATCCGGCTGCCGGACATGCTGCCTTAGTTGGTAGAAGGTGTAGAACTGCAGTAGGTGCAATACTTTCAGACTTCAAAACTTTAGGATTAGTTAGAGTTAGAACGTTAGAAGGATTAAGCTTGAAAGCTTGCTTGAATTGTCTTAGATCGTTTGAGAGTTGCATAGTTAGATGCTTATTAGATATTTATATATTAGCGAACTTATAGAAGCATTTATAGGGTTATGTAAGCAAGTACATAGTTTGAAATAATGCTTTAAAAGTTTTCAACATAGTCTCCCGCTTATTGTTCCTTCATAGCTGATACTCTGGCGACACTTGGCCCTAGTCTCTCAATAAATACGCTAAAAACTGTCGAAATAGTGGAAAAAAGGCTAAAAATTGCGCAGATAATGGCGAAAAAAGCAAGTTAAAAAGACATAATTTGCAACAATTTGTCCAGTTTGTGTCCAGTTTTAAAATATACCTTGAGATCCCTTGATATAACTATCATTTCAAACTTGCATAACTGCTCAAATGACAGTTACGCAGCAAATTATATCAATTTATTACTATTACTTGACATAAAACCAGGCCGATTCCGCCTATTTGTCAAGTATTTCCTCCTAATATTTACACAAAGTTGTAAAAATGCTCTGATTTGTAACAAATGTACCTCTTTGTTACTATATGTTTCTTTTTTTTAAAAATCCTTGACATTTGACCGAGGGGGCGCCAGATAGCTATAAAAATTTTTTCCCAAAATCGATCTTTTTAAAGAGGAAGTAGGGTACAGAGAGTCCTAATGATGTACTAGACCTAAAATTACATCTATAGCGCTAATTTTTCAACCAAGTGGCAGTTTCACCTGCAGATTTCGAGTTATATTCCCGTGCAACCGGTGTTCCTTACCCTCGTACCCCTGAGGAAAGGATGAGAATGGCTCCAGAAGTACATCAATATGCTAGAAACTACGCTCGACGACCTAGTGCTCTCCAAAAAGTAGCTGGTGCTGTCGGTAAAGCAGCTCAAATTGGGGGTACATTAGCTGGTGCATACGGAATTGCTAAAGCTTTAGGTCCACAGGCGGGTGCGGTGGCTTCGGCAGTGGCAGATGAGGTTATAAATCAGTCTAAAGGTCCATCTGGAGTTGTAATTACAGATTTAACGACTCCTAAAGAGAAATTTCAATATCATCGGGATTATTCAGGGAATAAGAGCGGTAATTATGGGGAAAGAGATAAAACTTATGAAAAACCTGGCTTTTATGACGAAATAGCGGAACACGATTTTGATAGTCCACAAAGTGACGGTTTTGTAGAGCCACGTGTACGTATTCCTACTAGAAGAGAAGAAAAACCTCCTACTGAAAGACATCAACGTAAAACTGTAATACGTGAAGGAAAAAATTATGGAAATCCAGAACCTAAAAGGGATCTTGTAGCAGAAGCAGACGCAAAGGCAGCCGAAATACTTGGCGGTCAGTTAGCTACGAGAGAAGGGGGAGGACAAATAGAAGATCCATGGTTTGATGAAGGAAACACTCGTAGATATGATCGTTTTGAAGGTGCAGGATTAGCTACAAAAGGTAGAACTGATACAAGAGGAGGGCTACGTAAGACAGTTGAGGATGCTTCTCTGAATTATCCTGTTGAAAGAGACATGTTGGTGGGTGGAACTGCTGCTACTGCTGGGGCAGTAGGTAAAAATATTGCTGATGCTGCAAATATTGTTGCTGGTGGCGAAGGATTGGGTAATCCGGTCACTAATACGGTGACACAGGCACTGGGTGGAGTCAAAGAGGCGGCGTTGCAGAAAATACCTCCTTATCATGCTTTAACAGAGTCTATTCAGGGAGGAGTAGAAACTGCTCAAAATGCTTACGAAACTATACGTGGACTTGGATTTGCACCTGGAGCAAACGTAGGGACTGTTCTTGATTGGGCTGGTACGCAAGCGTCTAATTTCCCTGGCGCGGCAACGGTATCTGAAATAGGAGGCAACGTACTTGAAGCAATGGGTCAGGTGGCTACGAATATGCCGATAGAGGCATTTTTTGGAATTACAGGGGCAGTAGGGGGAGCTACGGCTATGGGTGTTGCTAGAGGTTTAAATAAAACTAGTAAAGTTGGAAGTAATCTTTTAGAACAAGCAAGTCAAGCTTTTGATAAGACACAGAAAATTATAAATAGTGTTAAGACAGACCACGCGCAGATTGATTCTCCAGGTCAAGATCAGAAACGTATTGCGCCAAATACAACTATCCATACTGAGGGTTCTATACAAGGTAGTGAGCCAGGGTTAGGAGCACACGTTGATTCTGGTACGCCACAAACTAATAGACGTAGAGAAGAGTTAAGGGAGACATTTAGGAAATCTCTAGGAACTGTTCCTCCTGAAAAAAGAGAAGCTTTAATTGATCAACAATTAGAGAAAGAGTCAAACTCTAAAGGACTTTCTCAACTTAAGAATTTTGTAAGTAAGGCAATGTCTTCTGATATTGCACAGGCTGGAGATCAAGCAGCAAAAAAAGTAGTTAGAAGTGTCTTGAGAACTGTTGCTGGAGAAGAAAAGTTTCAAGAGATGGCTGCAGAAAATCTTCGTGAACAACAAGCAGAACGTATGAGAGCTATGGCAGGAAATGAGGCTAGAATGGCAAATATAAGAGCTAAGTACAGTATGGATTACAACCCTGCAGCGCCTAAATTACCGGGAGATGCAATTATAGGTTTAAATAAAGACAGGTTTGGTGGCTCAGCCTACATACCTACAGGAGGAATTGATATGTTACGTGATGAATCGGTACCAGCTTCTGCTTATGATGTAAGGTTACCAAGAGAAGATGAAGACACACCATTGTGGTGGGAGGTATAAAGATGGTTGTTGTTAAATTGTTCCTAGATAAAACTTTCACATGATTTTCCTCGAACCTATTATTGCTGCTCTCTTAGGTGCTGGTGTGACTGCACTTGCTGTTTTCTTTAAGAAAAATATAGCTGCACAAATGGTCTTAAAATATGGCTCGTTAGTGAAGAAGGCATATGACATTATTGACCCAATTTTAGATAAGAATTTAACGAATTGGAATGGTGGTCAAGTTGATCAAGCTTTTGAATTAGCAGTTAAGTCTGCAGCCGATGGCGAACTAACAGAAGATGAAATTAAAAAGATAGCTGTTTATATGGCTGACGCTTGGTTACCTGCTGCAGCTGCAGATAAAGTACGCATTCTTGAAGCTAAGGGTACAACTGAAGATCAAGATATAGTTACTAAATCAATTACCAAAACCGTTAACGCTTCTTAATTATGGCCGCTGGAGTTCAATTAACAGATCTAAGACCTTTTGCTGATAAAGCATTAAAGAAGCAACAGAAGTTAAAGCAACAAGATAAGAATCTTGCATTAAACCCTTTTGCTGATGCTGGAACTCTTAGTAGGGATAAATATACTTCTCGTGATCCAAAGTCTGGAAGTTACCAATGGGCTCAGAAATTAAAAGATGAGAACCCAGTAGATGATGATTTTCATCTTGCCGCAAGATCATTTATTAGACCAGATGAGAAAGGGTTTAGACAGGCGGATGATGCCTATCAAAAGTGGGAAAATTTTGCTTTTGTTCCTTTCCAACCAGGTAACAAAGTAGGGGCTTTAGCTGACCGAGTTGATACTCCTGATGTACAGGCGTTTTATGATACATATACGAGATCGCGTTTAATAGACGACGAAACTTACGTAGGTTCATCTAACCTTGCATATATGTTTGAAACACCTGCCACTGAAGGAAGTACTGAGAATAATCCTAATGAGGCGAACGTCTCACCAAGTAAGGGGGTAGCAGTGTAATGGCACAAGAAAAAAGTTGGTTTGATGATCCTGTAGTAAAACGAGTGAAAAGTAAAGTTGCGGATAAGGTTGTCGATAAAGGAATGGAAATGCTTGAAAAAGGAACTGGGGTACCTGTTAGACAGGTAGCTGGTTTAATGTCTCCCGAATTGTGGGGTAAAGCTAAGGAAGCTGCACAAGGGTGGTGGAATACTATGGCTGCTCCAGCTAGAGAGGGGACTCAGAATCTTCTTACAACTACTGCTATGGAAGCAGGTGGTTTTAAAGGTCCTGCTCCTACAGACGATGTCAGCAGAGTACCTAGATTTAGAAGTGAGCGAAGTGTAGGTGAGCCTTATCAAGAGGGTAAAGGTTGGGATCAACGTTGGCGAAAAGAAGAGGGAGAATATCCTAGATGGGCAAAAGCCGCATATGAAAATCCAGAAGTTGTAGCAAATATTGCAGGTAGCATTGTTCCAGCCGCTGCAGTTGTAGGTACCGGTACTGCTCTTAATTGGTGGGCTCAAGGAGATAAGCCTAGATCTGATTATGCCTACAATGTGAATCCTGCTCGTGGTAGTTATAACTCCAGTGTTGAATCTGCTGAAGCTTCCGCTTTTTATAAGCATCAATTAGAAGAACAGAAATTTGCACATAAGATGGAATTGATGAATGCAAGAGAACAATCTCGTACTCCAGGTGTTCAAAATACGTCTATGGGTTCTTATGGAGGAGGTCCAATGGATAACAGTGCCATTATTGGATTACTTCAAAATCAATTTGGGAATACTAGAACTTACTTCTAAATAAGTGAACGTATAATGAATAAAAAAGAGAGATAACAATGTTAGTAATACCGGAAATGAGGGAGGAGGCTTCAGTGGAGGATTCTCTAAGAATTTTGGAAAGAACTTTCTAGATATTTGGAAGACTGGTGGAATGGGTGGCGGTGGTAGTGGCGGTGGTGATGGAGATATATCTTTTGGCCCTACCACAATGGGGGGTGGCTCAGTATCACCTATAGGTAGTGGTGGTAAGCATTTCTTATTTCAATATACTCATCCACAGGCAACTATTATGCCATCGGCACCGTCTCAGCCTGGCTTCTTAGAAAATGTTGCCACAGCAGCAATACCTGCTGCAATTGGTGCATTTTGTGATGAACGTCTCAAAGTTGATATGGCACCATTAGAAAGTACTGAAGTTAATGATTCTTTAGCTGAGATTGCATTCTTTGTTAAGGGGCTCCGTGAGTGCGCTTGAGAAGTTAAAACAGTTAGAGCCGATTCAATTTCGGTATAAAGAAAATATAGATCCTAATCAGTCATTAAGAGCTGGTTTTTCGGCACAACAAGTACAAGAGATTATCCCTGAAGCTGTCCATGAAGTTGATGGAGTTTTGATGCTTGACTTAAACGTTTTGCGTAATTACTTATCATTAGCTAGAGAAGAGTTATTGTCTAAGAGTTAGAGACTTTAAAATAATTAAATATAGATATTTAGTGTAAAAGAAAATGCCATTGCCTGCTGCTGTAGCTACTTTACCTGCGTTAGGAAAAACTCTTTACGGACTTGGAAGTGCTGCTTTACCTTATCTACCAGCATTAGGTGCAGCTGGTGGTGCTTATTCACAAAGAGATAGAGGCTTAGGAGGAATGCTTCAAGGAGGCATCGTGGGCGGTGCTTCTACATGGGGACTCGGCGGTCCACTAGCAGGAGTAATGAACCCTGCAGCTAGGTTGGCTGGTAACGCTGCCGTGCAAGCAGGATTACAAGGTGGGGCTGTACGTGCTCTTATGGGTGGAACAAGAGCCGCATTGCCAGTTGCTGCAGGTTTAGGTGTTGGTGGATTAAGTGCAGGATTAACTATGCCAGCAATAGGTGGAGCAGCCGGAGCTGGTGCAATGGGTTTAACTAGATCTGGTGGTGTTGGTCCTCAAGGTGATCCTTTAGGTAATTTGCCTCCAGGTACAACTGCTCGGATGAAAGGACCAGATGGTGGTTGGTGGTACCAACTAGATCCTAGTAATGTGCCAATGGGTAACAGACTAGGTAGACAACTTGATGCAATAACAGATGCTTCAAATATTAATACTTTAGGTAACGCAATTTATGGTCAAACTGAAAGAGCTGCAAAGTCTGAGTTAGCACGTCAAGCAGCTGCAACACAGTTAGCATCTAATATTCAGCAGGCTAGACAAATGTCTCTTAATTCTCAAGAGGCTGGCTTACGCATGGGTATTGACGCTGGTCAAAACATGGCGTCTGCACTCGCTAACAGACAAAACTTTAGGTATTTCTAAATG
>LULN01000236.1_pt1 | contig 11472 bp, 11 predicted proteins | sample 728131 | NCBI WGS metagenome assembly LULN01 (sample SAMN03860288, study PRJNA289734) | marine metagenome | biome: seawater column; feature: ocean; material: water; isolation source: Red Sea water column Station 149 - depth 100m | place: Saudi Arabia: Red Sea | collected 2011-10-15 | depth 100 m
GCATGAAATTGTCAAAAATTACGCTTACTTTTGTTTTAACAACCTTACTGATGAATTGTACAAATAATGATGAAGCTCTAATGGAGCAAGCAAATGAATTAGCCCAAAAATTTATTATTACTGATGGACATATTGATACTCCATGGAGAATGCATAAAGGTGGATATGAAGATATCTCAGTAAGAACTCCAGGTGGAGATTTTGATTATGTTCGCGCAAAACAAGGTGGACTAGATGTTCCATTTATGTCAATTTATGTTCCTGCTTCTTATCAAGTAACTGGTGGAGCAAAGGATAAAGCGGATGAATTAATAGGTATTGTTGAAAGAGTAACAACAGATCATCCAGACAAATTTGAAATAGCTCATTCTGTTTCTGATGCTGAAAGAATTGTTGCTGAAGGAAAGATTGCATTGCCAATGGGAATGGAAAATGGCGCTCCTTTAGAAGGGGATTTATCCAACTTAAAATATTTCCGTAAAAGAGGTATTAGCTATATAACCTTAACTCATGCTGAAGATAACGATATCTGTGATTCATCTTACAATCTTGGCGAAAGAACACATAATGGATTAAGTGAATTTGGTGTTGAAGTTGTAAAGAAAATGAATCGTATTGGAATCATGGTAGATATCTCTCATGTTTCTGATGAAGCATTCTATCAAGTGATGGATGTTACAGAAGTTCCAGCTATTGCAACCCATTCATCTTGTAGACATTTTACTCCTGGTTGGGAACGCAACATGAGTGATGATATGATAAAACGTCTTGCTGAAAATGGTGGTGTTATTCAGATTAACTTTGCATCATACTTTGTTGATCAAGATTCAAAGGATAGTAAAGGTCCAGTTGATGCAGATGTTAGCAAATATGTTGCTGATAACAATATTGATCCTCAAGATTACGCTGCATACGATGCTTACAAAAAAGAACAATATGATAAAAGATTTCTTTATGTTGATGCTGCTAGAGTAGTGGATCATATTGATCATGTTGTCGATCTTGTTGGAATTGATCATGTAGGATTTGGATCTGATTTTGATGGCGTTGGATATACTTTGCCAACTGATTTGAAAGGTCCTGAAGGATTCCCAATTATCATTTATCATCTTCTTAAAAGAGGTTATTCAGAAGAAGATATTGAAAAGATATGCTACAAAAATATTTGGAGAGTTTGGCAAGCAACAGAAGATTTTGCTAAAGATTTCTGCGATTGTGGAAAGCCAAAAGGTGAATGTGGCGGCGGAATGTGTTCCAATTAAATTGAGATTTGTCTTAGACGCTCAAATACTATAGCACTTACTGCTGAAGACACATTTAAAGAATTCATTTCAATTGTCTGACTAATGTTATTAATTTCATATATAGGAATCTTTGCAAAGCCTCCTTGACTTACTTGAGCAACTGCACTTGTCATTGATACACTACTTTTATCTGTTATAATGACACCATCAATTTTTCCGCCAGCACAAATACGTAATATTTGCCCTAAGTTATGTGGATCTTGTACGCGATCAAGGATAACATAGCATTCATTATCATGTTTAGGCATTGGTAGCACTTGTGCAATGGATACTTGTGCCTTAATTAGTATTCCTTGCGCTCTATTGGTATCCACTTTCTTTGAAAAACTATCTTCATCTAAAAAAAGCACTTTATCTATCGGCAAATTAGAATAAAGAGATTCAATTTCTTTATTTTTTGATGCAGGAGATCCTTTTTCAAGGTAAATCTGATTAATCTCAACCAAGTCAGATTTAAGTGCATCAAGGCATCCATTGATACCATATACAGAAATTTTACGTTTTGTGAATTCGTCCATAAATATTTCTTAAATTTAGGAAGAAAATTCATGATTAAAATTAAAGAATCAGAATTACATTTTTCATTTGTCCGATCCCAAGGGCCTGGAGGTCAGAATGTGAATAAAGTATCTACTGCTGTACAGTTGCGATATAATATTCATGAATCTGATATTCCAAAACACATCAAAGAACTGTTTATAGAAAAATATTCTAATAGAATTTCCAAAAATGGTGACATCATTATTATTGTCTCTATATTCTTTTGGGACATTACCTCCAAGTCCTATCCCACCAGGGATAACTTTAATATGTGTATCTTTATTTTCTGACATAAAAATTCCTGTAAAGAGAATTGCTACGAAACCTTCTAAGGCTTCGAAGATTAAAAGGGTTGAAAGCAAAAAAAAGAGATCGTTAGTAAAGAAAAGTAGAAAGAAAGTTAGCTTAGATGATTAGATATATTATTTCACTATTAATTCTATCGTTTGCAGTTGCGCAAGACTTGAATATTGAAGAAACAGAAAAAGATTCTATATTTTTTGAATCGATTCTTGCGGATACAGTTACTGATTTAGAGCTAATGTTAATTGCTGATATCAATCGTAATAAAATTTTAGAGAAATATTTAGAATTAGATATTATTTCAGAGTCATTACAATTGAATGCTCCTAAATATGATCGATTTGAACGTAAAAATAATCAAGGATTTTATCTGCCTACTGGTCGTGCTACCACACTATACTTTGATAGAGGAGTAGTCGGTTGGTCAGAAGCAAGTAAATGGTTGATTGAAAATAATGAATCATATTCAAGTGGGTTTTTTAATACTTCATTTGAAAAGTTTACCTACTATAATTCAAGAAAAGGTTTTGTAGATACAGATAATTATTTTAAAGATCCTTGGAACCAAAGAGACATTAACGATTATATTCGTTATATGCATATGCCACCAACTATGACAATCATGCATCCAATGGAAGCAAATACGATTTATGATCCAAATCGTAATTGAGGATGTTTTGCGCAATGTTGCGCAATCAACTAGTGCTATTCAGAGCAAACAAGTTTTAGGAATCACTTCTGATTCAAGACAAGTGCAGCCTGGCTTTATCTTTGTTGCAATAAAGGGCGTTTCTGTGGATGGAAATCAATTTATTAATGATGCTTTTGATAAAGGCGCTGTATGTGTTATTACAGATGCTAATGATATAGAAGATACTGATACAGTTATTAAGGTGAGCAATGCAAGAAAAGCGTTAACTCAGTTAGCATCAAATTTCTATGGAAATCCTGAAAAACATATTAAAACCATTGGAATTACGGGTACAAATGGAAAAACTTCCACCACACTTATATTGAAAGATATATTGGAGGCAGATGGTAAAAAAGTAATTCAAATTGGCACTTTAGGAATCATTCCCAAAATTCAATCCCTTGATTTTTCTTTAACTACTCCAGATCCTGTATCTCTTTTTCAAGTATTGCATTATGCAGTAGAAGAAAAATTTGATTATGCTGTTTTAGAAGTATCTTCTCATGCTTTATCGCAAAATCGTGTGGATAGCATTGTATTTGATTCGGTTGGATTTACTAATCTTACTTTAGATCATTTAGATTATCATAAGTCTCTTGACAACTATTTTAATGACAAGAAAAAGTTGTTTGGATTAATAAAAGAAGGAAATAATCCATTGATATTAAGTGATACTGATTATGGAAAAGCTATTTGCAAAGACTATCCAAATTCTAAGAAAGTTTCTTTGAATAATTCAGATGCAGATTACTTTTGTGAAGACATATCTATCAATCAAGATGGCATTACTGGAATCATTCACTCAAAAGATAGTTCCGTACAAATTAATTCAATGTTAATTGGAAGATATAATTTAGAGAATATACTTTTAGCTTCTTCTATTGCATTAGAGATTGGTATACAACAATCATCTATTGAACAAGGTATTAAAAATTGTGATTATATAGATGGAAGAAATGAAAATATTTCTCAACCAGAATGGCCAGATATTATTGTTGATTACGCTCATACACCTGATGCGTATAGAAATATGTTGAGTTCCATCAAAGAAATATATCCAGATAAAACAATCAAAGTGTTGTTTGGAGCAGGAGGGAATAGAGACCAATCAAAAAGACCAGAAATGGCTAAAGCAGTTCAAGAATTTGCTGATGTCGCTTATTTAGTTCCTGATAATCCAAGATTTGAGGACATTAACAAGATTAATAATGATGTGATATCAGGATTTTCAAAAGATATGTTCCAAGTATTTGATAATCGTAAGGATGGATTGTTAGTTGCACTGGAAAACTTAGATTCCAACGATATCTTAATTATTTTTGGAAAGGGAAATGAAAAATTTCAAGAAATTAATGGAGAAAAATTACATTATTCTGATAGAGAGATTATAGAGGATTTTTATGCGAATTGATATCATCGAAACTGATTTATTCCTTAGCTATCTTTCTGAGGCACTTAATCGGGACAATCTTTCTCCAATCAGTGGAATTACTACAGATAGTCGACATGTTAAAGAGAATGATTTATTTTTAGCAATTAAAGGAGAACATTTTGATGGATCTGATTTTATTGATGAAGCATTATCTAATGGTGCAATTTATGCTATTGCTCAATCTGTGCATGAAAACGATAATGTTTTTACAGTAGATGATGTGATTGAGTTTATTGGAAAGATTTGTTCTGAATGGATGGTTAATTTTAATGGAAAAACGATTGCTATTACTGGAAGCAACGGTAAAACCACTACAAAAGATTTGATTTCACATATCCTTATTAAGAGCGGTCATAATGTTTCTAAGACTGAAGGAAATTTTAATACATCAATTGGAGTTCCTTTGACTATATTTTCCTTCTCAAATGACCCTTCACAAATCTATGTTTTAGAGCTTGGTGCAAATCAAGTGGGAGATATTGATTATTTGTCATCTCTTCTTAAGCCAGATATAGGAATTGTAACAAATATTTCTGGTGCTCACTTAGAAGGGTTTGGATCAATTGAAAATATCCGTAAAGAAAAGAAATCAATTTTTAATCATTCTAATAAAGGATATTATGGTGATGAAATTGAGACTTCAGTTACTTTATCCAATCATCCTCTTGCAAATAATAAAGTATTTTTAAAAAATGCTTCTATTGCTTATGAAGTTTGTAAAGATTTTATGGTTAAGAGCGATCAAGAAGAGTTTTCTCGAATAATAGAAGACTTTGTTTTACCAAAGGGAAGAGGACAGATTTATTCTTTATCTAAAGGGATTGTGTTAATTGATGATACCTACAATGCAAATCCAGAATCTGTAAAGGCTGCTATTGATAATCTTGCAAGACATAAAACGAAGGGAAGAAGAATTTTTATATTCGGAGATATGAAAGAGTTGGGAGAAAATGAAATAGATTTTCATAAAGAAATTGCTAATTATTGCGAAGGAAAAATTGATGGGATTATTTGTTATGGAGACTTGGCAAAAAATACTTTTAACAATAGTAAAAGTATTTCCTTACGCTTACATTTCGACAATAAAGATGCACTTGTTGCTGAGGTTTGTAGCTTGCTAGAAAATGACGATATTATTATGTTAAAAGGCTCTAGAAGTATGGAATTAGATTCGGTAGCAGAGGATATTAAAAACCATGTTAAATGAACTATTAGATTCGTTAAGAAATTTATTTGAATATATCACATTTAGTGCAGGAGCAAGTGCGATTCTAGCACTTTTGATTAGTTTTATTTTTGGTCCAATTATTGTTCGAAATCTTACAAGGCTTCAAATTGGAGAATCCATTAGAGATCATGGTCCAGAGAGCCATCATGAAAAAAAAGGGACACCAACTATGGGCGGTGTTCTTATCATTGTTGCTACAATAATCCCTACTTTAATATTTGCAGATATAAATAATCTGTTTATACAAATTATTTGTGTTTCAATGCTTTGGATGGGTTGCGTTGGTTTTTACGATGATTATTTAAAATCCATAAAGAAAAAAGATGGAGGTTTAGCTGGACGTTACAAGCTCATTGCCCAATCTATGCTTGGTATTTTTATCTCATTTATGATCATTAATTCTGGTGCTTATATTGCTGATGGCATAGATAAGACTTATTTCACCTTTGTTCCATTTTTAAAGTATGTTTCAATTGATTTTCTTAATCCATTTATCTACACATTATTTATTATTCTTGTTGTATCTGCAACATCTAATGCTGTAAATCTAACCGATGGACTTGACGGTTTAGCTACAGGATTGCTTGCTATATCTGTTAGTGTATTTGGAGTGTTGTCTTATATATCTGGAAGAGTTGATTTTTCTGATTATTTAAATATTACCTATATACCAATGGCAAGTGAATTAACAATTTTTGCTGCTGCTCTTTTTGGAGGGTGTCTTGGATTTTTATGGTTTAATGCAAGGCCAGCATTAATTTTTATGGGAGATGTTGGTTCTTTATCTATGGGCGCTGCATTAGGAACATTAGCAATCCTATTAAAGAAAGAACTTTTATTAATTATTGTTGGTGGAGTTTTTGTATTAGAAGCTCTGTCAGTAATATTACAAGTAGTGTATTATAGGTGGACTAAGAAAAAGTATGGAGCACCAAAAAAATTATTCTTAATGGCACCGCTCCATCACCATTTTGAATTAAAAGGATGGCCTGAATCACGAGTAGTGATACGCTTCTGGTTGCTTGGAATTTTCTTTGCATTATTATCTCTTACAACCTTTAAAATCTTATAGAAGTGAGAAGAAAAACTATCAATGTTAGCGTCGGAGATGTGATAATTGGTAGCGATTACCCTATTGTAACTCAATCAATGACAACCGCTTCAACGTTAGATACAGAAGCTAGTGTCCAAGAAGCTATAAGAATTATTGATGCAGGCGGACAAATAGTACGATTTACTGCTCCAAATATTAAAGAAGCAGAAAACCTACAGAATATTAAAGATTCTCTAAGAAATAAGGGGTATACAAACCCTCTAGTTGCCGATATACATTTTACTCCCAATGCTGCAATCACTGCTGCAGAAATTGTTGAAAAAGTGAGAATTAATCCTGGAAATTATGTTGATAGAAAGAAGTTTGAAATAAAAGAGTATGATGATAAAACTTACAATGATGAACTGCTTAAGATTGAAGATCGTTTTATTCCATTATTAGATGTTTGCAAAAAACATAATACTGCTATAAGAATAGGAACAAATCATGGCTCCTTGTCAGACAGAATAATGAATCGATTTGGAGATACTCCTCTTGGAATGGTTGAATCTGCTTTAGAATTTTTAAGAATTTGCAATAAAAATGATTTTGACCAAGTTGTTTTATCAATGAAATCAAGCAATCCGTTAGTGATGATACATGCTTATCGATTATTAGTCAAAAAAATGAATGAAGAAAACATGCATTTTCCACTTCATCTTGGAGTAACAGAGGCAGGAGATGGGTTGGACGGTAGAATAAAGTCTTCCTTAGGGATTGGTTCGCTATTAAATGACGGTATTGGTGATACAATTCGAGTGTCTCTTACAGAAGATCCAGAATTTGAAATACCTGCTGCGAAAAAAATTATTGATAAAACAAGAATATTAAATCCAATCAATAAAGACGACCACAGGTTATCAGAATATCATAAAAGATCTACTTCAGCAGTGCTTAATATTGGTGGAGACAATGTTCCAGTCGTTTTATCTAGCTCTAATGTGTTGTTTGAAGGGAATGGACCTGATTATTTTTATAATGAAAAAGAATTAATAAATAATAAGAATGAAAGATTCCCTTATTTTTATTCAATTAAAGAATATCGTCAATCAGATAATAAATCTGATATAATAAATTTTGTATCTCTCAATAAAGAGACTATTACTAACTCGATTATGAGTTCTATGCCTAAAAATGTTGTATTTGTATTTGATTTTCATGACAACGAAACTGATTTTAGAGATATATTTAATTTTTTTGAAAAACAAGGCATTACTAACCCTGTTTTATTTAAAAAATCTTACAAAGAAGAAGATTTCGAGAAACTATCTATTGATGCATCCATAGATTTTGGCACCTTGTTGTTAGAGGGAATGGGGAATGGTCTTTGGTTAGATTCTGATCATCATCATGAAAGAATCAATGAATTGAGCTTTTCTATTCTTCAGAATACACGCACAAGAATCTTCAAAACAGATTACATATCATGTCCATCTTGTGGAAGAACAAAATTTAATCTTCAAGAAACTACAGCATTAGTTAAAGAGAAAACAAGTCATCTAAAAGGTTTAAAGATAGCCGTAATGGGTTGTATCGTCAATGGCCCTGGAGAGATGGCAGATGCTGATTATGGGTATGTTGGTTCAGGAAAAGATGTTATTTCTCTTTATAAAGGAAAAGATCTAGTTAAAAGAAATATATCAAGCAAAGATGCGGTTGACGAACTAATTAACCTAATTAAAGCGAACAATGATTGGGTCGAGCCTTTAATTTAAATTGTTCATTATCTTGACGAAGTAAACTTTTATTAGTAATCTACCCCCATGAACTTAGAAATAGCTTATTTAGAGTGGATGGAGCCTATTTTAACCATTGTTGGTGGTGTATTTATAGGTTTTATATTTAAAACTTATTTTTTCAGTAGAATAAAGAAGTTTTCCGATGGTACATCATGGAAAGGAGATGATGTTGTAATCAATGCATTTGATGCTATGGTTATATTTTGGTTCTTTTTAGCATCATTGTCTATTGCATTGAGCAATGTTGAGCTTGCTGATCCGTATAATATCTATGCATCAAAGCTGATATTTGCATTTTTAGTAATATCAATCAGTTTAACCTTATCAAAAATTATTATGGGATTATTAGATGTTTGGTCAAAGAGCAACAGTTCATTGCCTTCGACTGGTATTTTTAAAGGATTAGTCAATGTATCCATTTATTCTCTTGGATTTTTAATTATTTTACAGTCTTTTGGAATTTCTATTACTCCTCTTATTACTGCATTAGGGGTAGGTGGTTTAGCTGTTTCTTTAGCACTTAAAGATACCTTATCTGATTTGTTTGGAGGAATTAATATATTGCTTAGCCAAACAATGAGAGAGGGAGACTATATTGAACTAGATAACGGCTATCAAGGTTATGTAGTAAACATAGGTTGGCGTTATACTACATTAAGAGAAAGACAAAATAATCTTATTTCTATACCTAATTCTGTCCTTTCAGGTTCTACATCAAAGAATTTTACATCATCAGATGCTGCATTTAGAGTGCCAATAAAGATTGGTGTATCTTATGATAGTGATTTGGATCATGTAGAGAGAGTTTCTTTGGATGTTGCTAACAAGCTTTACAATGAACTTGAATGTATAAATAAGGATTATAAGCCAACTATTAGATTTAGAGAGTTTGCCGATTCAAGTGTAAATTTCTTCATATATTTTCAAGGTAAAGAATTTGGTGATCATAATACAATTTTAAATGCATTTATTAAAGCGCTTCATAAGCGATTTAAAGAGGAAAATATTGAAATTCCTTATCCAATTCGTACTGTGATTCATAAAAATGAAATTAAGAATTAAACCATTCAATGATGATGTCCGAGAGTTGTACGAAACTCACTCACATTTCCACCCAGGTGATGCTGGATTAGATTTGTTTGTAGTTGAAGACCAAGTTATACCTGGAAATTCTACTACTCCAATACATTTACAGATTGCATGTGAAAACTTAGATAATAAAGCTTATTATCTTTTCCCTCGATCTAGTATTTCAAAAAGCCCATTGAGGTTAGCTAATTCAATTGGTTTGATTGATGGTGGATATAGAGGAGAATTGGTTGGTATGGTTGATAATATATACCCAGAAGACTATACAGTAAAAAAAGGAGAAAGATATTTTCAGCTAGTTGCTGTTGATAGTTCTCCAATAGAATTTGAATTAGTAGATGAGTTATCTGATACTTCTCGAGGAGAAGGTGGCTTTGGAAGCACCGGCAAGTAACTCAAATTTATTTGTTATTCTTGTTTATTAATGTTAAAATTCCAAGCGCAAAATTAATAATGGAGGAAATATGTCTCTAAAAATTAAACCATTAGAAGATAGAGTTGTTGTAGAACCACTAGCTGCTGATGAAACCACTGCTAGCGGTATTATTTTACCTGACACAGCACAAGAAAAACCCCAGCAAGGGACTGTTCTTGTCGTTGGTGAAGGAAAAAAATGTAATTCTAAAGAGGATTGCTTTGAATCTTCACTGAAACCAGGTGATAAAGTTTTATATGGAAAATATTCTGGTACTGAAATCGTTCATGATGGTAAAGAATTACTTATCATGAGAGAAAGCGATATTTTAGCAGTACTTTAAAAGGAGGATTAGTTAAATGGCTAAAGAAATAGCATATGATACAAAAGCACGTGCAGCATTAAAGAAAGGCGTAGATAAGCTAGCCAATGCTGTTAGAGTTACCTTAGGCCCTAAAGGTAGAAATGTTGTTATTGAAAGAAAATTTGGTGCACCTACAGTTACTAAAGATGGTGTATCTGTTGCAAAAGAGATTGATTTAGAAGATCAACTTGAGAATGTTGGAGCACAAATGTTAAGAGAGGTTGCTTCAAAAACTTCTGATAAAGCTGGAGACGGAACAACTACTGCTACTGTTTTAGCACAATCCATTATTTCTGAAGGGTTAAAGAATGTTACCGCTGGAGCAAATCCAATGGAAATTAAAAAGGGAATAGACCTTGCAAAAGAACATGTTATAGAATTTATATCAAAAATATCCAAAGATATTCCTGATTCAAATCAAATAGCACAGGTTGCTACGATTTCTGCAAATGATGATCAAGAAATTGGATCTAAAATTGCTGAAGCAATGGATAAAGTAGGTAAAGATGGTGTAATAACTGTTGAAGAATCTAAAACTGCTGAAACCTATTTAGAATCCATATGTATTAGTTCATGATAAAAAGATTAGCAATATGAAAGATTTGCTTCCTTTGCTTGAGAAAGTTGTTCAAGCTGGAAAGCCTATTCTGATTATTGCTGAAGATATTGATGGAGAAGCACTTGCAACTTTAGTTGTAAATAAATTAAGAGGAACATTTAAAGTTTTAGCAGTTAAAGCTCCTGGTTTTGGCGATCGAAGAAAAGCAATGCTTGAAGATATTGCTATTCTAACTGGTGCAACTGTTATCTCTGAAGAACAAGGATATAAGTTAGAAAATGCAACTTTAGAGTACCTTGGTTCTTGTAAGAAAGTTGTTAGCGATAAAGATAACACAACTATTGTTGACGGTGTTGGCAGTAAGAACGCTATTAAAGCTAGGGTTAATGAAATCAGAGTTCAAATCGATCAAACAAGCTCTGATTATGACAAAGAGAAGCTACAAGAGAGGCTTGCAAAGTTATCTGGCGGAGTTGCGGTATTAAATGTTGGTGCAGCAACAGAAGTTGAAATGAAGGAAAAGAAAGATAGGGTAGAAGATGCTATCTATGCTACAAAAGCCGCGTTAAAGGAGGGTATAGTACCAGGCGGCGGTGTTGCCCTTCTTAATGCAGCTCAAAAAATCACCGCTAAAGCGGTGGGTGAAGAAATACTACTAAAAGCTATTAGAGCTCCTTTCGATACTATCTTAGCTAATGCTGGTTTAGAACAAGTA
>LULN01000169.1_pt1 | contig 11432 bp, 10 predicted proteins | sample 728131 | NCBI WGS metagenome assembly LULN01 (sample SAMN03860288, study PRJNA289734) | marine metagenome | biome: seawater column; feature: ocean; material: water; isolation source: Red Sea water column Station 149 - depth 100m | place: Saudi Arabia: Red Sea | collected 2011-10-15 | depth 100 m
GCTGCTGGCGGTGCCGTTCATCTGCTGGTCCGGCGCCCGGCTGGTCCGCACCCACGAGCGCTGGACCGATCCGGTCCAGCGGGCGCGAGTGGTCGTCACCGCCGCTGCATGAAGCGCTCGGTGGCGTTGTGGAGGTCCGCGTCCGGACCGGGTGCCGGACTCGACCTCCACAACGGTTGCGTGAGCGGCGCCGGGGTGCGGTGGTCCCGACGCCCGCTCGCTGGCGCTCACTGCTCGACCACCGGGGGTCCGCTCGGCGGGGCTCGCTGCTCGACACGGGTCGTCGCGGGACAACCCGCGACGGACCGAGCGCCCGGTAGGTTCGCGGCCATGGACTTCGCACCGTCTTCCCGGGCCGCCGACCTCACCGAGCGCACCCGGGCGTTCATCCGCGACGTGGTCGAGCCCGTGGAGGGCGACTACCTCCGCGACCTGGCCGAGCAGCGGCGTACCGGCGACCCGTGGCGACCGCTGCCGGTCGTCGAGGAGCTCAAGGCCGAGGCCAGGGCACGTGGCCTGTGGAACCTGTGGCTGCCGAAGGAGCACGCGGGGGAGTACGCCGCACGCTTCGGCACCGACGGGGGCGAGGGCCTGACCAACGTCGACTACGCCCCGGTCGCCGAGGCCACCGGCGGCAGCCACCTCGCGCCCCTGGTGATGAACTGCAACGCGCCCGACACCGGCAACATGGAGGTGCTGCTGCGCTACGGCACGCCCGAGCAGCGGGCACAGTGGCTGGAGCCGCTGCTGGCCGGCGAGATCCGCTCGGCGTTCACGATGACCGAGCCCGACGTCGCGTCCTCCGACGCCACCAACATGGAGGCGACCGCCGTGGTCCACGGCGACGAGGTGGTCATCAACGGCCGCAAGTGGTGGTCGACCGGCGTGGGGCACCCCGAGTGCCGGATCGCGGTCTTCATGGGCCTGCGCGACACCCCGGAGAACCTCGAGGACGACCCCGGCATCGACCGCCACCACCGGCACACGATGGTGCTGGTCCCGCTGGACACCCCCGGGGTGAAGGTCGAGCGGCTGCTGCCGACGATGGGGATGTACGACGAGCCCATCGGCCACGGGGAGGTCTCGTTCACCGACGTCCGCGTCCCCGTCAGCAACATTCTGTCCGGCCCCGGTGAGGCGTTCGCGATCGCCCAGGGACGGCTCGGGCCCGGCCGCGGGCACGCCGGTGACGGTCCACCCCGCCACGCACGACTCCTACCTCGGATCGGCGGCGCTGCTCCCCCACACCCCCGGTGTCTTCGCGCGCCGGGTGGCGCTGCCGGCCTCGATGCTGCGCCCGCTCCCGGCCTCCGTGCCGCTCCGCACCGCCGCCCTGTGCGAGCCGGCGGCCGTGGCGTGGCACGGCCTGGCCCGCGCCGGCGACGTCCGCGACCGCCGGGGCCGGCGCCTGGACCGCCGCCCGCGCGCTGCGGCTGGCCGACGGCCCCGACGAGGTGCACCAGGGCGTCGTGGCGCGCCTGGAGCTCGGCAAGTACGGGGCGAAGCGATGAGCGCCGCCGACGGCCGCAGGGTCCTGATCACCGGCGCGGCCTCCGGGCTCGGCGCCGCGCTGGCCGACGCGTTCGAGGCACGGGGGGACCGGGTGCTGCGGACGGATCGGACCGGTCTCGACGCCCGCTCGCTGGCGCTCGCTGCTCGACCGGCTGTGCTGCGTCTCGACATCACCTCCGACGAGGACTGGGCCGCCGCGCTCGCGCACGTCGAGGAGACGTGGGGCGGGCTGGACGTGCTGGTCAACAACGCCGGGGTCGCCGGTGGCGGCCGGCTCGACGTGGCCACCCACGACGAGTGGCAGTGGATCTTCGACATCAACCTGTTCGGCATGGTGCGCGGGCTGCGCACCTTCGTGCCGATGCTCAAGCAGCAGGGGTCGGGCGCGATCGTCAACGTCGCGAGCCTCGCCGGGCTCGTGCACCCCGCGGGCATGGCGTCCTACAACGCGGTGAAGGCGGCGGTCGTCGCCCTCACCGAGACCGCGGGGCACGAGCTCGCCGCCCACGGCGTCACCGCGCACGCGGTCTGCCCCGGGTTCTTCCGCACCAACCTGATGGACTCGCTGCAGGGCGCCGACTCCGCCCTCGGCGAGGTGATGTCCCGCCTGGTCACCGACTCACCGATCACCGCCGAGTCGGTCGCCGCGGCCGTGCTCGCCGGGCTGGACGCCGGCGACGAGCTGATCGTGCCCGACGAGCCCGCCCGGGGCGCGGTCGCGCTCAAGCAGACCGACCGGGCGTCGTACGACGCGGTGATGCGGGCGCAGGCGCGCAGTCTCGACAAGCTGGCCGGCGAGACAACGGACGCAGGGGCAGAGCAGTGAGCAGCAGCGACAACAACGCGAAGCCGGTCCGCGACGAGGACGCCTTCCACGTCGACGCCCTGTCGGCGTGGCTCGCCGAGCGCGGCGAGGGGCCGGTGACCGAGGTCCAGCAGTTCCGCGGCGGGGCGTCCAACCTGACCTACCTGGTGCGGACGGCCTCGACCGACGGGCAGAGCCGCGACCTGATCCTGCGGCGCCCGCCGGCCGGCACGAAGGCCGCCGGCGCCCACGACATGGGTCGCGAGCACGGCATCCAGGCCGCGCTCGCGCCGGTCTTCCCCTACGTCGCCACGATGATCGGCCACGAGCCCGACGAGTCCGTGCTGGGCTCGGAGTTCTACGTCATGGAGAAGGTCCCGGGGCAGATCCTGCGCCAGGACCTCCCGGAGCCGGTCGCCCCCGAGGTGGCCGACGCGCTCTGCCAGCGGGTGCTCGACGTGCTGGTGGCGCTGCACTCCGTCGACGTCTCCGCGGTGCCGGAGCTGGCCGCGCTCGGCAAGGGCGAGGGGTACGTCGGTCGCCAGGTCCGCGGCTGGATCCGCCGGCTGGACGGGTCGCGCACCGACGACACCGGCGACTGGTCCGACGTGCTGGCGTGGATCGAGGAGCACCAGCCCGCCGACGTCGGGCAGGTGCTGATCCACAACGACTACCGGCTCGACAACATCGTGCTCGACGACGACCTCGGCGTCCGGGCGGTCCTGGACTGGGAGCTCGCCACCGTGGGCGACCCGCTGATGGACCTCTCCTCGATGATCGCCTACTGGGTCGAGGCCGACGACGACGAGCTGTTCCAGCTGTTCCGCCGCCAGCCGTCGAACGCGCCGGGCATGTGGACCCGCCGCGAGTGGGTCGACCGCTACTGCGCCGCCACCGGGCACGCCCCGAGCGAGCGGGACCTGGTGTTCTACGAGGTGTTCGGGCTGTTCCGGCTCGCGGTGATCGCGCAGCAGATCTGGTACCGCTACGTGCACAAGCAGACGACCAACGAGTCCTACGCGCTGCTCGGCCAGGTCGTCTCCTACCTCGAGCAGCGGTGCCGCCGGCTGATCGGCGAGGCCGCCTGATGGGCAGCGCCTGATGGGACGGGGCGACTGATGGGGCAGCTGCTGCTGGTCCGGCACGGCCAGGCGTCCTTCGGGGCCGACGACTACGACGTGCTCTCACCCACCGGGTGGGAGCAGGGGCGCCGCCTCGGCGCGCACCTCGCGGCCGCGGGCGTCGCCCCGACAGCGCTGGTGCGTGGCACGATGCGTCGCCACCGCGAGACGCTCGAGGCGATGTGCGAGGGCGCCGGCTGGGCGACGCCGGTCGACGAGGACGGCCGATGGGACGAGTTCGACCACCTCGGCGTGATCGCGCGCTTCCCCGACCTGCCCGCGGACCCGCACCAGCTGGAGCGGCGTACCTTCCAGGAGCTCTTCGAGCGGGCGACCGCGCGGTGGACCGGTGGAGCCAACGACTCGGAGTACGACGAGAGCTTCCGCGACTTCGAGGCCCGGGCCTCCGCGGCGCTGGCCGACGCGGTCGAACGGGCGGGCAGCGGGGAGACGGCGGTCGTGGTGACCTCCGGTGGCGTGGTCGGCCTCGTGGCGGCCGGCCTGCTCGGGGCGTCCGGCGACGGGCTGCCGGAGACCTGGCAGCGGCTCAACACCGTGGCCGTGAACTCCGGCGTCACCCGCGTCCTCGTCGGCCCGCGCGGCACCCGGTTGCTGACCTTCAACGAGCACGAGCACCTCGGTGGGGAGCTGCTGACCTACCGGTGACCTCGGCGGGCCCGGTGGGCGGGCCCGGCGGGGTGGCCCGCGGGGGGGGTCGGGGTGGGGGCGCGCGGGTAGGTTGCGGCCGTGTCCGACCAGGCCCTCAACGCGCTGACCGCGGTCGCGCTCGGCGGTGTGGTGGCGGTGGTGCTGTTCATCCCGGTGGCGGCCTACGAGTACCGCCGCGACGGGCGGTTGGGCGCCGGTGACCTGACGACGCTGATCACGGGTGCCGTCTACGGGCTGTCGCTGTGGACCTACACGCTGCTGCCGCTGCCGGACCGCGGCGACTTCCGCTGCCGGGTGGCCCAGACCGACCTGCTCGGCACGATCGGCCTGATGGGCTCGCCCGACGACGGGGTGCGCGTGTTCCTGCGCGACCCGGCGGTGCAGCAGGGGCTGCTCAACGTGCTGCTGTTCGTGCCGCTCGGCGTCTTCGTGCGCCTGGTGCTGCGCCGCGGCGTGGTCGTCGCGACGCTGTCGGGCCTGGCCATGTCGCTGGCGATCGAGATGACCCAGCGCACGGGTGTGTGGGGCTTCTACGACTGCGCCTACCGCAGGTTCGACGTCGACGACCTGGTGGTCAACACCCTCGGCGCGCTCGCCGGGGCACTGCTGTCGTGGCCGGTGCTGCGACGCAGGTCGGAGACCCCGCCGCCGCTGCCCACACGCGTCACCTGGGGCCGCCGGATGGCCGGCATGCTGAGCGACGCGCTCTTCGTGCTGATGCTCGGCGGTGCCGTCGCCGTCGCCTGGCGGGGGCTGATGTTCTACGTCCTGGACACCGGCCCGCACCGGGCCGAGCAGTGGCTGCTGCAGTGGTCGGTGCCGTTCGCCGTGCAGGCGCTGTGCGTGCTCGGCCTCGGTCGCACGGTCGGCGAGATCGTGGTGTCCGTACGCACGGAGTCACCGCGCCGCTGGTGGACGGGTCCGGGCCGGCTGCTCAAGCTGGCCTTCGGCATCGGCCCGGTCTTCTGGCTGGTGCTGGCACCGATCCCCTTCCGGGGGCAGCTGCTGGCGGCGTACCTCGTGCTCACGGTGGTGGCGACGTTCTGGACCCGCGAGCACCGCGGTCTCTCGCACCTGGCCTCCGGCCTGGAGCTGCGCGTCGCCCACTCCGATGCCGGGGGTCCCCCTCGGGAGTTGTCGAACGTTTGACAACTCCCGAGCGGGGGTGGGCGGGCGAGACGGGGCGGGCGAGGGCCCTGTGGAGAGGCGGTCACGCCCACGGCCGAACCGTGGTCTGGTGTGGGCATGCCTGCACCTCTCGACACGACCAGCCGCACCGCGACCCTCGCCCGGGCCGCATTCCGCGTGGTGCTCCGCGACGGTCTCGGGGGTCCGGCGCTACGGGCGATCGCTCGGGAGGCTCGGCTCAGCGCTGCGACGATCCTCCACCAGTTGGAGAGCCGCGAGCGCCTGCTCCGCCTCACGACCCACTACGCCTGCGACACGATCGCGAGCACCCAGCGCTTCGGTGTCGGAGCGGTGGCCCTGGTCCCCGGCGGGGAGTCGGTCGACGAGGTGCGCATCTGGTGCCAATGGAGCGCCTACGCCGAGGGCGACGACCTGCTCTCCGAGATCGTGCAGGACCAGCGCACCCGCGAGCAGCTGCAGCTTCGGGCCGAGCTGCCCTGGATGGACGCGCTCGACGCCGAGCTGATGCATCTGGCCATCGAGGGTGCCCGTCAGGCGATGAGCCGCCGAGCGGGGCCACTCGATCCCGAAGCCGCGGAGCGACACCTGCGACGGCTCGAGGGCCTTCTCGCCGATGCCGCGGAACTCAGATCAGCCTCTTGAGCACCGGCAGCGGGGCGTGCTTCATCACCACCGACATGGGTGCCCACGGCAGCGCCGGGACGCAGGCGGAGTCGACCCGCTTCTCGATGGCCGCGACCATCGCCTTCACGCCCTTCTCGGTGGAGGCCATCAGCGGGGTGGACTGCTGGACCTTCTCGTTCATCTCCGAGGCGATGTAGCCGGGGTAGAGCACGGTGACCTGGATCTTCTTGGCCAGCGGGGTGCCGTGCAGCTCGGTGCGGATGCCCTCGGCGAGGGGGGCGACACCGGCCTTGGTGGCGGCGTAGGTCGTCATCGACTTCGGCATCCCGCGCATCGCCGACATCGACGACACCATCACCAGGTGGCCGTGACCCTGGTCGCGGAAGACCTCCATCGCGGCCTCGCACTGGGCCAGCGCGCCGAGGAAGTTGGTCATCGCGGTCTCGCGGTTGGCGTCGGCGCGGCCGGTGCCGATGGCGGCGCCCTTGCCGAGGCCCGCGTTGACGACGTACCGGTCGAGCCCGCCGAGCTCCTCGCGCAGCGCCTGCGTCACGGCGGTGACCGCCTCGTGGTCGGTCACGTCGAGCGCGGCGATCGCGACGCGGCGCTCGGGGGGGGCGGCGAGGATCTCGGCGCGCAGCTCCTCGAGGCGCTCGGTACGTCGCGCGCAGAGCGCGAGGTCCTCCCCGTGGGCGGCGAGCTGGCGGGCCATCTCGGCGCCCAGCCCGGAGCTGGCGCCGGTGATCAGCGTCCTGGTGGCAGTCGTCGTCATGGGCTCATCCTCGCGCAGCCGTCCCCGTCGGCATCGGCGCACCTCCGCGGCGTCTCGCCGATACGGCAGACCGCCCCGGCCACCCGGGAGACCGTCCGGCCTCTTGGTCTCGGACAGGTAACTGTTGTGACCTGGCTCGGTAAGACCCTTGCTTTTTCCGGCGCGAGGGCGTGGGGTGCTGAACGCCTCGTGTTCACGTCCGGCCGGAGGGTGCCGGCGCGCGGGGGCTGATCTCGGTAAAGGAAGTATCCGTGTCGAAGAAGTTCTTCGGCGGGTCGCGTGCGCGCGCGCTCGGCCTCGCCTCGACCGGGCTCCTCGTCACCGGGCTGGCGGCAGCGATGCCGACGGCGCAGGCGGCGGAGGACCCCACCGGGCCCACGACCTACGACTCCGGGCGCTACGTCGTCCTGCTGCGCGAGGCGCCCGCCGCGTCGTACGCCGGTGACGACTCCCGCTACCCGGCGACCCGGCCCACCGAGGGCGGCGCGTTCCGCGCCGACTCGCGGGCCTCGACCCAGTACCGCCGCCACCTCGAGCGCGAGCAGGACCGCCTGGCCCGCGAGGTCGGCACCGAGGTGCTGTCCAGCTTCACCGTCGCCAGCAACGGCTTCGTCGCCGAGCTGTCGGCCGACGAGGCCCTCGACCTGGCCACCGATCGCCGCGTGCTGCTGGTCACCAAGGACGTCAAGCGCGAGATGGACACCTGGGAGACCCCCGACTCCCTCGGCCTCACCGGCCGCCGGGGTGCCTGGAAGGAGTCGGGCAACCGCAAGAAGGCCGGGGCCGGCACGGTCGTCGGCATCCTGGACTCCGGCTACTGGCCCGAGTCGCCCTCCTTCGCCGGCAAGCAGCTGACCTCCGCCCCGCAGACCAAGTGGGACATCACCATGTCCGGCGACGGCAGCACCCGGATGGAGAAGGCCGACGGCGGCGTCTTCAACGGTGCCTGCGAGACCGGCGAGGGCATGCCCGACCCGATCTGCAACACCAAGGTCGTCGGCGCCCGCTACTACTCCGAGGCCTTCGAGGAGGACATCGCCACCACCGACACCGAGAAGGCCGAGACCGAGTTCCTCTCCGCCCGCGACGGCGACGGCCACGGCACGCACACCGCGAGCACCGCGGCCGGTGCCCTGGTCAAGGACGTCAGCGTCGAGGGCCGCGACTTCGGCAAGCTCTCGGGCATGGCGCCCGGCGCCGCGCTGGCGATCTACAAGGTCTGCTGGGAGGACACCGACCCGAACTCGGGCGGCTGCTACACCAGCGCCAGCCTGGACGCGATCGACGACGCCGTCGCCGACGGCGTGGACTCGATCAACTACTCCATCTCCGGCGCGACCGACACCGTCGTCGACGCCGTCGAGGTCGCCTTCGAGGGTGCGGCCGAGGCCGGTGTCTTCATCGCCGCCTCCGCCGGCAACTCCGGCCCGGACGCCTCCACGGTCGCCCACAACAGCCCGTGGCTGACGACGGTCGCCTCGACCACGCACGTGAACTTCGAGAACACCCTGGTGCTCGGCGACGGCCAGAAGTTCGCCGGCGCCTCGATCGCCGGGACCAAGATCCCGCGCACCCCGCTGGTCGACGCCAAGGACGTCGCCCTCGAGGGCGCCGACCCCGCCGAGGCCGAGCTCTGCGCGGCCGACACCCTCGACCCCGCGCTGGCCGAGGGCCTGATCGTGGTCTGCAAGCGCGGCGTCTACGCCCGCGTCGACAAGTCCGCCGAGGTCGCCCGCGCCGGCGGCGTGGCCAGCGTGCTGGTCAACCCCAGCGAGAACAGCCTCGACGCCGACTTCCACGTCATCCCGACGATCCACGTCGACGAGGTGGCCGGCGAGGCCGTCTACGCCTACCTCGAGTCCGCCGGTGACGACGCCGCCGCCCGCTTCGCGCTCGGCAACCGCACCGACAAGACGACGCCGCTGCCGCAGGTCTCGGGCTTCTCCTCCCGCGGTCCCGCCGTCGCCAACGAGTCCGACATCCTCAAGCCGGACATCGCGGCGCCGGGCTCGAGCGTGCTCGCGGCGGTCGCCCCGCCGACCAACTCCGACCGCGACTACGACCTCTACTCCGGTACGTCGATGGCCGCGCCGCACATCGCCGGCCTGGCCGCGTTCATGCAGGGCCTGCACCCGGACTGGACCCCGCAGGAGATCCAGTCGGCGATGATGACCACCGCCAAGCCGACCCGCGACTCCGACGGCGCCAAGAGCACCGACGCCCTGGCCCAGGGCGCGGGCATCGTGAACCCGAAGAAGTTCCTCGACCCGGGCTGGTTCATCAGCTCCAGTGCGCGGGAGTGGCGTGGGTTCCTCACCGGTCAGGGCCTCGACACCGGCGTGCCGGCGCTGGCTCCGACCGAGCTGAACCTGCCGTCGATCGCGCAGGGCCAGGTCGCGGGCTCCGCGTCCTTCACCCGGACGCTGCAGTCCTCGATGAAGGGCACCTGGAACGTCCGGGTCGACATGCCCGGCTTCACCGCCGAGGCCCCCGCCACCCTGGTGGCCGGCCGCGTCGGTGACATCGAGGAGCTGCCGGTGACCTTCACCCGCACCGACGCCCCGCTGGGGGAGTTCGCGTTCGGCAAGATCGTCCTGTCCGGTCCCACGAAGCTGCGGATCCCCGTGGCGCTGCGGCCGGTCTCGGTCAAGGCGCCGCTGTCCGCCGAGGGCACCGGCACCGAGGGATCCACCGACGTGACCGTCACCCCGGCCCAGGACGGTGAGCTCGAGGTCGTGGCCAAGGGCCTGGCGAAGGCGATGACCCTGGACAGCGCCGTCGAGGGCGGCCAGCAGGTCCTCTCGGACTGCATCGAGGTCCCCGAGGGCGTCGACCACGCCCGCTTCGACCTCGACGCCGTCGACGACACCGCCGACCTGGACCTCTACGTCTACGCGGCCGAGTCCTGCGACCCGTCGACGATCTACGCGCTGGCCGGCCAGTCGGCGACCGGGTCGGCCGATGAGCGCGTCGACCTGACCGACCCGGCCCCGGGTGCCTACTACTACGAGATCGACGGGTACGCCGCCGGCGAGGCCGGTTCGCCCATCGAGTTCGTGATGGACACCTTCCTGGTGACCCCCGAGGGCGAGGGCGACCTGACCGTCGCCCCGAACCCGGTCCTCACCACCGCCAACGAGGAGACGACCTTCGAGGTCAGCTGGACCGGCCTGGAGGCCGGCACCCGCTACCTCGGTCTCCTCGAGTACGCCGGCGCCCTGGCGCCGACCGTGCTGGAGGTCGACACCACCGAGTGACGTCCGGGCGGTCGAGGAGGTTGCGCAGCAACCGTCTCGGGACCCGGTGACCTGAGGCAGGGCGGCGATCCACGCGGATCGCCGCCCTGTCCTGGTTCCGGGGCCGTGCCGATGGCGGCACGGGGCGTGGCGGGGGACGGTCGGCCCCTGCAGATCGAGGTTGCATACCGAGTATGTGTCGGCGTACGCTCGTGCATACCGGGTAGGCATCTGGCCTCCCCACGCTCGGGAGGTGGGCCGATGTCGGTCAAGCACGCGCTGCTCTCACTGCTGGAGCAGGAGCCGATGTACGGCTACCAGCTGCGCCAGGAGTTCGAGGCCCGCACCGGCGGCACCTGGCCGCTCAACGTCGGGCAGGTCTACACGACCCTGACCCGCCTGGAGCGCGACGGCCTGGTCGAGCCCGCCGCCCACGACGAGACCGCCGGGCCCGACGGTGACGACGCGACGCGGACCGCCACCCAGACCCAGGTGCGCTACCGACTCACCGACGCCGGTCGCGACGAGGTGGCCACCTGGTTCACCACCCCCGTCACCCGGTCCCAGCCGGCCCGCGACGAGCTGGCCATCAAACTGGCGCTCGCGGTCACGGTGCCCGGTGTCGACGTCGGCACGCTGATCCAGCGTCAGCGCAGCGCCTCGATGCAGGCGTTGCAGGACTACACCCGGCTCAAGCGGCAGGCCGGGGGTGAGCAGGAGCGCGCCGACCTCGCCTGGGGTCTGGTGCTCGACTCGCTGGTCTTCGCCGCCGAGGCCGAGATCCGCTGGCTCGACCACTGCGAGGCGCGGCTTCGTCGCGCGGCCCGCGAGGGCTCGGCCGCCGGGGGTGCGCGATGACCCCCCGCGCCCTGCCCAGCACCGCCGCCCGCGACCTGGCCCGCACCGAGGACCGCTGGCTGCGCAGCAGCGCCGACCGGCTCCGCCGCCGCGCGCTCGAGCGGAGGCTGGCCCGCGCCGACCGGCCCGACCTGTCGGCCACGGACGGGGAGGGCGGCCGATGAGCACGAAGGCCACCGCCCCCGTCCTGCGCCTGACCGACGTCCACCGCGTCCATGGCGACGGCGAGGCCGCCGTCCACGCCCTGCGCGGCGTCTCCTTCACGGCGTACGCCGGTGAGCTGGTCGCCGTGATGGGCCCCTCCGGGTCCGGCAAGTCGACCCTGCTCACCATCGCCGGAGGGCTCGACCAGCCCACGTCGGGGTCGGTCGAGGTCGAGGGCACCGACCTGGTCGGCTTGAGCCACGCCGAGCGCGCCCGGACGCGTCGGACCTCCGTCGGCTACGTCTTCCAGGGCTTCAACCTCGTGCCCGCGCTGACTGCCGCGGAGAACGTCGCCCTCCCGCGCGAGCTCGACGGCGTGCGGTCGGGCGAGGCCCGGCGTGACGCGCTCGCGGCGCTGGAAGAGGTCGGCATCGCGGACCTCGCCGACCGGTTCCCCGACGACATGTCCGGCGGCCAGCAGCAGCGCGTGGCCATCGCCCGCGCGATCGTCGGCGAGCGGCGCCTGGTGCTGGCCGACGAGC
>LULN01000156.1_pt1 | contig 11391 bp, 7 predicted proteins | sample 728131 | NCBI WGS metagenome assembly LULN01 (sample SAMN03860288, study PRJNA289734) | marine metagenome | biome: seawater column; feature: ocean; material: water; isolation source: Red Sea water column Station 149 - depth 100m | place: Saudi Arabia: Red Sea | collected 2011-10-15 | depth 100 m
ATTTAATATTTTATAAAATTTTATTATGATAGAACTAAATGAAGAAGTTACTGAAGAAGTAACTGATTCTGTTGAGGAAACAACAGATGAAAATACAGAACAACCCGTAGAAGAGGTTGTCGAAGAGACAATAGATGAGTCTAAATTTGATAGCGCTGGAGATGATAGTGTTATAAAAATAGATTTAGATAGTCCACCATCTTCACTTAAAAAAGAAGAAGAGGACACAACAAAAGCGAACGTAGTTGAAGAGGTAACTGAAGATACAACAAAGCAAGTACCTGAAGAAACTCCAGTAATGGAAGAGATTACTGAAGAAAAAGTAGAAGAAACTGCAGAACCTATAGAGGAAGTAGTTGAAGAAACTATAGCCACTGAAAGTTCTTTACCAGAAAATATACAAAAGGTTGTAAAATTTATGGAAGAAACAGGTGGTGATTTAAATGACTACGTAAAATTAAATAGAGACATTAAAGAAATGGATGACTCTGACGTATTAGATGAATATTACAAACAAACAAAATCTCATTTATCACCAGAAGAAAGATCTTTTTTATTAGAAGATAATTACGGTATAGATGAAGAGTTAGATGATGAGAAAACAATACGTAAAAAGAAAATAGCCCTTAAAGAGCAAGTTGCCGAGGCTAGAGCCCACTTAGACAGGCAAAAGTCTAACAACAAAAGGCTATTGATTTTTTCAATCGATCTGAAGAACAGAAGAAACAAACGGAAGTAAATAAAAGAACATTTTTAAATAAAACTGATAGTTTTTTTGGACAAGATTTCAAAGGTTTTGAATATAATGTCGGAGATAAACGTTATAGATTTAATGTTAAAGATGTTGATAAAGTTAAGACAACTCAAAGCGATATCAATAATTTTGTTAGTAAGTTTACTAATAAAGATAATTCAACTATTGAAGACGCAGCGGGTTATCATAAATCATTATTTACTGCTATGAATGCTGATGCTATAGCTAAGCATTTTTACGAGCAAGGTAAGTCTGATGCAATTAAAGATAGTGTTGCTAAAAATAAAAATATAAATTTAGAACCTAGAAAAATGCATGGTGAATACGAAGCTGGTGGATTAAAAGTTAAAGTGTTAGGCCAAACTTCTTCTGATATTAAAAACAGATCATTTAAAATTAGAAAAAGAAAATAATAACAATTAAAATTTAAAAATTATGGCAATAACTAATGGGCCGTTATTAAACAAAGTTCCTTCTGCACAGCAGCAAGCTTTGTCTAGTAACTATATAGATTTCGCAGGCGGGGCAACCGGCTGGGAACAACAATACCTGCCTGACTTAATGGAGAAAGAAGCTGAGGTTTTCGGACAGAGAACAATAGCTGGATTTCTTGAGAAAGTTGGTGCGGAAGAGGCGATGTCGGCTGATCAAGTCGTATGGTCTGAACAATCAAGATTACACTTATCTTACGTTGGTACAGTTGATGCTGATGGAGATACAAATGGTACGTTTACAGTTACTCATGATATCGATGGGTCTGCTGACGGTGAAAATGGATTCGCTGTAGCATCTCATGGTATTAGAACAAATGATATCGTATTAATAGCGCAAGCTGGCGTGGTAGTAAAAGCTTTAGTTGTAGAAACTCCAGCGACAGCTGTTGTTACAGTTGAGCCTTATGCTACAGCTGCTTTATCAACATTATCAGACGGAACAGCAACTTTATTAGTTATAGGTTCTGAATATGGTAAAGGACAAAGCTACAGTGATATCACGGGTACGGCTGCTGCTGATAAAAGAACAGCGCTAACACCTACGTTCAAATCTTACAGTAATAAACCAATCATCATGAAAGATTACTACGAAGTATCTGGATCTGATGCATCACAAATTGGATGGGTTGAAGTTACTGGAGAAGAAGGGCAAAATGGTTACTTATGGTACTTAAAAGCTGAAGGCGACACAAGAGCTCGTTTTAATGATTATTTGGAAATGACAATGTTAGAAGCTGAGAAAACAGCTGATGCTTCTATTATTGGTTTTGGCGAAAGTGGTCAAATTAGAGGTTCTGCTGATGCTGGACTTAACGGCGCTGGTACTGAAGGTTTATTTGCGGCTATTGAATCAAGAGGTAATATTACTTCTGGTGTAACTGGTGTTAACGCTGCTACTGATTTAGCAGAGTTTGATGCTATTTTAGCTGAATTCGATAAACAAGGTGCTATTGAAGAAAATATGATGTTTGTTAATAGAGCTACGTCTCTAGCAATTGATGATATGTTGGCTTCAATGAATTCTTACGGAGCTGGAGGTACTTCTTATGGAGTATTTGACAACGACGAAGATATGGCATTAAATTTAGGTTTCTCAGGATTCCGAAGAGGTTCTTATGACTTCTACAAATCTGACTTTAGATATCTAAATGATAAAGCAACAAGAGGTGGAATTAATGATAGAGCGGGTAGCGCAGCTATACGTGGAGTTATGATTCCAGCTGGAACATCTACTGTGTATGATCAATCTATAGGTAAAAACCTAAAAAGACCATTCTTACATGTTAGATACAGAGCTTCTCAAACTGATAACCGAAAAATGAAAACTTGGGTTACTGGTTCTGTTGGAGCTGCTACATCTGCTTTAGATGCAATGCAATTACATATGTTATCAGAAAGATGTTTAGTTACTCAAGGTGCTAACAACTTTATGTTAATGAAGTAAATCACTTTTAAGATTAGGGGAGCACTAGTTGCTCCTCTTTTCTTTATTTATTAATTTTTTATTATATTATATTATGACAAAGAAAAAAGAAACAACTAAGGTTGAAGAATCTATAGTTGAAGAAACAATGGTTGTAGAAAAACAGCCCAAGGTTGAAACTCCAAAAATAGAGGCTAAACCAAAAAATACTTGGGAAATAAAAGATAGATTATATTATTTAAAGGGTAATAAAAAACCTTTATCAAGATCTATTAGATCTGCTAATATTCATTGGTTTGATGAAGAAAAAGGTTATGAAAGAGAATTAAAAAACACGTCTAACCAAAGAACTGTATTTGTAGATGAAATGAAAGGAGATCAAAGATTAGAACATATTGTTTTTAGAAGTGGAAGCTTATATGTCCCCAAAGAAAAAACAGTATTACAAAAATTACTTTCTTTGTATCACCCAGATAGAAATGTTTTATATTATGAAGATAAGCCTGTTGAAACAGCTAAAAACCAATTAGACTGGTTGGAGTTTGAAGTTGAAGCGCTTAAAATAGCTAAGGACATGGATATTGATCTAGCTGAAGCTATAATGAGAGCTGAAGTTGGGTCTAAAGTAAATAGTTTAAGTTCTAAAGAACTTAGAAGAGATTTATTATTATTTGCTAGACGTAATCCTAGGTTGTTTATAGAGTTAACAACTGATGGTAATGTTCAACTTAGAAATTTTGGTATCAAAGCTGTTGAGGCTAAAATAATTAAGTTATCATCTGATCAACGTTATTTTATGTGGGGATCAAATGATAGGAAGTTAATGACAGTTCCATTTGATGAACATCCATATTCAGCATTAGCCGCTTGGTTCAAGACTGACGAAGGTATGGAAATATATGCAAATATAGAAAAAAGAATGAAATAACATTTTTTTAATTAATATTAATAGCCACTTATCACGAGTGGCTATTTTTATTTAGGGGCTAACCTTCCACTTTATTATGTAACTATATAATAGTAAAATATATTGTAAAATGGTAAATATAAATAGCGTATATCAAAAAGTTTTAACCTTGCTTAATAAAGAGCAAAGAGGTTATTTAACGCCTCAAGAATTTAATTTATTAGCAGATAGAGCTCAAAATGAAATTTTTGAAAATTATTTTCATCAACTTAGAAATTCAAATGCTAAAATAAAAGACAATGAATCATATACAGATACTTTAGAAATGATACAAGCTAAAATATCACCTTTTGTTGCAGTAGAAACAAATACTTCTGTCGCAAGTGGTATTTTAACTTTTACTAATTCTGATGATACATATGCTAAAATAATTAATATTAGAGAAGCAACAAGCCCAGCGGCTAATGTTGAAAATTTAGAAGAGGTTAGTATAAACGAGTTTAATAAACTGACGCTGCATGGAGGTGGGCATATATTAAATCCAACTTCATTTTTTCCAATTTATAAAAGAATAGGGAATAATCCATTTCAAATTCAAATATATCCAACTCCATCAGACGGGGCTACTCATATAATAGATTACTATAGAACTCCAAGCGCTCCAAGTTGGGGATACGTAGTGGTCAACGAAAAAGCTTTATATAATTCTAACACAAGTGTTGATTTTACTTTAGACGCATCAGAAGAAGAGCCTTTAGTTTCAAGAATATTAATGTTATCTGGCGTTGTAACAAAACAACAAGACGCGGGTCAAGTTGGGGCAAACGCTATACAAATGACTAATCAAGAACAAAATAGTTAAATATGGGATTATTAGCACAAACTCAAGCACAATATTATGATTCAAGTAATTCTGCTAATTACGGAAAATATGATTTTATAAAACTTATTCATATTATAAATAATTTTATATATATATATGTTGGGGAGAATAAAATATTAAATAAAGTTAGTAGAAGTGAAGTTAGATTTCACGCAATGAGAGCTTTGCAAGAATTATCTTATGACGTATTACGATCACTTAAATCTCAAGAAATAGAAGTTCCTAATACTTTAAAAATGATATTGCCACAAGATTATGTAAATTATGTTAAATTAACTACACTAAGTAGCGATGGTATAGAAAAAGTTTTGTATCCTACAAGTAAAACTTCTAATCCATTTGCTATAACTCAAAACGCTGATGGTGTTTATCAATTTACAGGAGACAATATAACAGAACAGGACCCTAGTGACACATGGTCAAAATACAAAGATTTAACTAATGCAGATCCCGATATTAGTGATATTACAGACATAGAGGTAGATTATAGAGGCAGGAGGTATGGATTAGACCCCCAACACGCTCAATCTAACGGGACTTTTTATATAGATAATACAAGAGGATATATTCACTTTGGGTCTGCTTTGTCTGGAGAGACAATAATATTAAAATATGTTAGTGATGGACTAGGTACAGATGACGAAATGGTTATACATAAGTTTTGTGAAGAAGCTTGTTATAAATGGATAATGTATGGTATTTTATCTGGAAGATCTAATATACCTGAAAATTTAGTTCAAAGATATAAAAAAGAAAAATTTGCTGAAACTAGAAAAGCAAAAATAAGATTATCAAATATTAAAATAGAAGAATTTACTCAAGTATTAAAAGGTATGAGTAAACCAATAAAATAATATAACATGCCGGAAATCAAACATAATTTTTCAGCCGGTAAAATGAACAAAGATCTTGACGAAAGACTTGTTCCTAACGGTGAATATAGAGATGCGATGAATATTCAAGTTAGCACAACAGATGGTGATGCTAATAACTTGGGTAATGCTGGTACTGTGCAAAATTTAAAAGGTAATAGTAGTGTAGGTACATTAGGTACCGTTTCATTTGGAGGTGTTGCAAATAAAATAATAGGTAGTGTATCAGATGATGCTACTAATTCTGCTTATTTTTTTAGCGCGGCTCCAATTCCATTAGTTGGGTTTATTAATTCTTGGCCAGAAGGTATAGTAAACATACCCGTTGGTGATATAACAACCGAAACAATTTGGGTTGATAGCATAGCTCGAGTTTCTAACTCAGACGCTCCAGTTGAGCCAATACTTGTAGATATGTTTGCTGTTACTAATATAAAATCCGGCGTTGTATCGTGTGATACAAATGGCGATATTAATAATGGGTCTGTATATAAATCAAATGGGTCTTTTGAATCTACCCCGACTAATGGTTATGATCAACTTCAGGTATTAGATGGAACAAAATATAGAGTAGGTATGCGTATATACGCGCAGACTAGCGCTGGTGTTAATTTGTTATCTGACGGCGATGATGAATTTGTTGAAATAATTAAAATAAGCGCAAATGTATTAACATTAGCAAAACAACAAACAACAGATTTAAATACAGCAACAGTATTTAAGTTTGTGTACCCAGAAAGAGTCTTAGAATTTGATTATTATAAAGAAGGATTTGAGGGTGGTATGAATACAATATCTTCTATAAATATTTTAGATGATTTATTAATGTGGACTGATGGTAAGCATGAGCCTAAAAAAATAAATATAAAAAGATGTGAACGTGGTACAACTAGTTTTACTTCGCACACTCAACTTTTAGTAAATAATCCTTCAATTGGTGATTTAGTTCCTGTATCTGAAATAGAATATTTAGATCTTAATTGGCTCTCTTCAGATATAAAAAAAGAAAATATAACCACTATAAAAATAGCCCCAACATCTCCCCCAACTATAACAATAAAAGATTCTGATAGAACAACAGTTACTAGTTTTCCTATAACAGGATATACTTTTATTGGTAATGACAACAATGTTCCTCAAGCGGGAGATTCTAAATTTATTAATTTTCCAAGTTCTGTTGATTTTAGATTAGATGATATATATACATTTACAGCCTCAAATACCGCAGAGCCAATAGCGATGAGAGGTAAAATTATTGAAATTGATGCAGATGATCCAAGTTTAATTACTATAGAATTAATATTTGTTGATAGTGATTTAACCACAGCTCAAAACCCATCTACGTGGACCGTCGAATTAGAAAAAAGAAATCCTTTATTTGAAACTAAATTTGGTAGATTTGCTTATAGATATAAATATGAAGATAATGAATATTCAACGTTTTCTCCTTGGTCTGAATTAGCTTTTTTACCTGGAGATTTTTTATATTCACCTACTAAAGGTTTTAATGAAGGTATGGCTAATAACGTTAGGCAATTAATTATTAATAATTTTATACCAAATAATTACGAAAGACCTAATGATGTAAAAGCGGTTGATATACTTTGGAAAACAACTGATAATACTAATGTATACATTGTTAAAACTATTACTAGAGAAATAGACAATGAATGGAAAGATTTTGTAGACAGTGAAATAAGTAATACTGGATCACTCACTATTACTTCTGAGATGATATATAAAGTTGTAGAGGCTAATCAATTACTTAGAGCATGGGATAATGTCCCTAGATATGCTAAAGCTCAAGAAATAACAGGTAATAGACTTGTATATGGTAACTATATGCAAGGTTATGATTTAAAATCAAATATAGGATTAGAACAAACAATTGTTTCAGAAAAAGTTGGATTTCCAAATGCAAAAAAATCTATAAAATCTCTTAGAACTTATCAATTTGGAGTTGTTGTTGGTGATAAATACGGTAGAGAAACACCAGTTATTTCTAGTGGATATAAAGCTAGTGATGGTCAAGTTTTAGGAACGTCAAAAGTTTCTAAAAGCCTTGCTAGTTTATCAAATAAATTCAAATTAAAACCAGTTTGGGAGAATTCAAGCCCAATGGAAATGAAGTGGATAGATTACTTAAAATACTACGTTAAAGAAACATCTAATGAATATTATAATTTAATTTTAGATAGATGGTTTGACGCTGGTGATGACGCTATTTGGTTATCTTTTAATTCAGCAGATAGAAACAAAGTTGACGAAGAAACTTATTTAATATTAAAAAACGAACATGGAGGTCAAAGCGCTGTCGAAGAAAAAGCTAGATATAAAATATTAGCTATAGAAAATGAAGCTCCAGATTATATAAAAACAGATAATAGAGAATTTAATTTAGTAGAAATAAATTCTACAAATATATATGGTGATAATTGGCCAAATGATGCCGACGGTGCTGCTATCACCGATGCTGTTCCTAGCGCTTTAATAAATAATAGAACAATAAGGAGTAATGCATTTCCTATAGATGAAAACGGGAACATTAAAGGTCTAGAATTTAAAGGAACTCCTAAAGTTAGAATTGTTGCAAAATTTACAGACAGTGGCGGAAATAAACTTGAGGCCCGTAGTCCACTTAGAACTGTTACTAGAGTTATTTCAGGGACTGACAACGAGCTTCCTGGAATAGCTATTAGAGAATCTTATTCTTTAGGTGATGTAAATATGTACCAAAAGATTATAACTCAATTAAACGACGTCTCTGAACTTCCAATAGCAACTGCTGATGCTGTTGATAGTGGTCTTAAATATTATATACAACTAGTAGATGCTGTAGTAGAAAATAAATCTTTTTTTGATGGAAAGTTTTTTGTTAAAATAGCTAAAGATAGTGCTTTACAAGAAAGAATTTTAGGTAACGCTTTAGGTGAGTATGAGGTTTTAAATACTTATGAAATAGCTTATATTGCAAACCAACAAGTGAATCCAGCTCAAGTTTCTGAGTATGCTTCAACGCAACCATATGAATCTTCTAATTGGGATGATTACACTTCAGCTGACGATGAGTTATTAGGATTTAGTAACTCTTCTATAGGTGGGGTTACGGCTGAAGGAGATACTAATTTAAATATATTTCCTAATTATGAACTTGGCTTACCTGCTTTTGGAAATTTACTTGAAGGAAGTCAAAATCAAACAGATATTTTCTGGACACAATGGTATACTAGCGCTAGTAGGACAGCAGATATATTTATAGATGAAGCTACGGCTTTTAGTGGATTTAATTTACAAAGTTCTACTAATCAAGATGCGTTAACTAATTTTAATTGTGGATATGAACCAGTTAATACTGTAAATGGTGTCACAAATTGGCAACCAAAAGGGCTATCTAACGGAACTTATTCAGGGGGCTGGAAGGGGCAATTAATGTTTTCTATGATTGGTGGTGATAATAATCCAATGTGGCAAGGTACTAATTCTTATTTTAAAGCTAAAATGCAAACCCCTGGAACATTATTTAGATTTAGAGATGATCCCAATCAAGAGATTTATAGAGTTTTCCAAAGTACTCAAAGTATAGATAATGGAGGTGTAGTAGACGGTCCTGTAACAATAACCGGTATACGTAATTTTGATAATGATGGCACTAGTGATTATGTACAAAGAGAAACAATAATAGTTAGATTTGAAAGACTTGATAATAACGGAGTTGGAACTGGAGCTGGACTAGATGCTGCTGTTTGGGATCCTAGAGCAGAAGTTCAACATAATGGACTTGGAAGTTTAACTATAGATTTTGTTCAAAGAACTCAAGTGCAAAACTTATCTGACGACGAAGTATCTAGTAACTCAGCATGTTTCGAAACTGAGCCAAAAGAAGATGTTGGTTTAGATATATATTATGAGGCTAGCGGAGCAGTGCCGGTTAGATTGAATCAAAAAAATATAAAAACTTTTACTGGTTCTAACAAAACAAAAGAAAAAGCAAGTTTATTTTTCGTTAATGATAGAGAAATAAATAATAATATTTTTGAACAAATAAACTTAACAGGAAGCCCTTATGTATATGATTCTATTGGAAAAAACAACGTACATATAAAAAGAGATGTTGACGGAACAGATACTGATTTAGCAACTATAAATACAATTACTACAGTTGGCGATCCTTATACTGATGAAAACGGTGATCTTGTATACGCGCAAACAACAACTACTGTATCAGATGGTATTTGCGCTGCTATAGATGATATTGTTTCATTTAAAAATAAAAATGGATTAGTTACTAAGTCTAAAATTATAGATCACGTAAAAGTCTTAAACGCTTCTACAAGTCCTATAACTGTCCCATCTGATAGAACAACATTGTCTAACGGTGTTTCAGCAAATTTACCTTTAAATGATGATGGCATTCTTTATGGTACTATTGCCCCGCCATCAAACCCGGTATCTTCAGCTATGATAGGTAGAGAAGTAACAGGTACTGGTATAGATAAAGGAACTTTTATAACTGAGGTTTTATACGATGGCATGTTAATAAAATTAAATAAAAAAGTTATAACTTCAGAAACTGCTGATTTCACACTTATTGATGTAACTGGTATATTTGAAATAAACAAAGAAGTTTGGGAGTATCCTGTAGAGCTAGGTTGGTTTAATTGTTATTCATTTGGTAATGGCGTGGAATCAGATAGAATAAGAGATGACTTCAATACTCCACAAATAGACAATGGTGTAAAAGCCTCATCAACATTCTTAGAGTATGGAGAAGAAAAGAAAAGTAGTAGCATGATATACTCAGGATTATATAATTCAACATCAGGTGTTAATAATTTAAACCAATTTAATCAAGCGGAAAAAATAACAAAAGATTTAAATACTACTTATGGATCTATACAAGCAATGAAAACCAGGGACGGCGACGTAGTAGTTTTTGCAGAAGATAAAGTATTAAAAGTAATGTCTAGTGGAAAAGATGCCGTGTTTAATGCTGATAATAATCCACAATTAACAGTGACTGATAGGGTATTAGGTCATGCTAGTCCTTTTGCTGGTAACTATGGGATATCTAAAAATCCAGAATCATTAGCCGTAGATCAATATAGAATGTATTTTACTGACAAGCAAAGAGGCGCTGTATTAAGATTATCAAGAGATGGTTTAACACCGATATCTGATGTTGGAATGAAAGACTACTTTAGAGTAAATTTAAAAAAATGTACAAACCTTATTGGCTCATTTGATGGAGTAAGTGACGAATATAATATAACTTTAAAACCATCATCTAAATGGGATTGTAGCGTGATAGGTAATGTAACTGATTGCTTAAATGCTACAACTATATCTTTTAGCGAGAGTAATAAAGGTTGGGTTAGTTTTAAATCGTTTGTGCCTTTAACAGCTATTAGTGTCAATGATAAATACTATTCAACTTATAGAAATAAAGTTTATGAACACCATAAAGTTTTTGATAACACAGGCGCTACCGTTGATAGAAATACTTTTTATGGAGTATTTACAGAATCTAGTTTAGACGTAATATTTAATGAGTCTCCAGGTTCTGTTAAATCTTTTATTACAGCTAATTACGAAGGATCTCAGGCTAGAATAAATCAATTTACAACACAAAGTGTAGAAGACGCGGTTGGTAATACTATAACGGCTAATGATGGAGAGTATTATAATATTGGTGAAAATAAAACGGGTTGGTATGCAGATTCTATTAATACAGATTTACAAAGCGGTAATATTCCTGAGTTTATAGAAAAAGAAAATAAATGGTTTAATTATATTCGCGGAGAAGATTTGGTTTTCAACAATATAAATACTAGTAATAATAATTTAGACGTTAGTGAATTTTCTGTGCAAGGCGTAGGCTTTCCAGGATTTCTTCCAGTTAACGCTGGGTCTCTTACAACTTATGAGCAAGTTCAGCAAAACGCTGTTGTTCAAGGGGTAGACTCAAATAATAATCCTTTGTAGTATGCCAGATAATTATTCAATAACAACATTTAATTTTACAGAGGAGATATTAGCTGCTATGTACGCGGGTAATATG
>LULN01000484.1_pt1 | contig 11377 bp, 10 predicted proteins | sample 728131 | NCBI WGS metagenome assembly LULN01 (sample SAMN03860288, study PRJNA289734) | marine metagenome | biome: seawater column; feature: ocean; material: water; isolation source: Red Sea water column Station 149 - depth 100m | place: Saudi Arabia: Red Sea | collected 2011-10-15 | depth 100 m
GTCCAGCGGGTCGTCGTGCAGCACGCGCGCGCGGACCACCGAGATCAGGTCCACGTCGGCCAGGAACTGCCACAGCCGCAGGTGCGCGGTGGGGGTGAGGGCGATCAGGTCGGAGACCCGGATCTGGTGCTGGTCGTGGGTCTCGCCCTCCTTGACCCGGTAGGTGCAGTAGCCGTCCGGGCGGCCGTCGGCGTCGAGGTGCAGCACGGTCGTGAGCACCCGGTCCGGACCGCCGGACTCCCAGTTGAACGAGCCGTTGTAGACCTGCTCGTAGAACGCCGGACGCGCGACCTCGCCCCGGGTGCGGGCCAGGTGCGCGGCGTACACCTCGCGTGTCAGCGGGTAGGCGTCCTTCGGCTCGACCATCTGCAGGGAGCCGGGCTCGGCGGTGGCGTCGTGACGCAGCCGGAACCGGCCGGGCCGCACGTCGACCTCGGCCGAGCGGTAGCGGGTGGCCGGGCCGAATCCGAAGCGGCCGTAGATCGATCCCTCCGACACCGTCAGGGCAGCCACGGGCACGCCTGCTGCGGCGGCGTCGGCCAGGTCCTCGCTCATCAGCTTCGTGAGCAGACCGCGACGGCGGTGCGTCGGCGCGACGGTCACGTCGGTGATCATCCGCAGCGGTAGCAGGGACGGCCCGCCGACGTTGATCTCCTGGTCCCACGAGGAGAAGGTCGCGACCGGTCGCGAGGCCCCGGCGACGGTGCTGCGCGGGCGGGCGAACCGGAACGTGACGTCGTCCTCGCGGCTGTGCGCCAGCCAGCGCTTGCGCTTCTCCTCGTCGAGGCGGCCCTCGAGGAACGCGGTGCTCCACGCGTCGCCGTAGGCGTGCAGCGCCGCGAGGGTCTCCTCGTCGGTGGCGTGGACGTCGAGGGTGCCGAAGATCAGGTCGTCGTGTCGCGGGTCGGGAGTGCTCACACCGGTCACCGTAGGTGGGTGTCGCTGTCGGGACCACGCAATAAGGTCGCGACATGGCGGCGAAGGCGGCGGAGGTCGAGGCTGGCGGCAGGTCGGTGCGGGTCAGCAGCCCCGACCGAGTGATCTACGAGGCGACCGACCGCACGCCCGACATCACCAAGCTGATGGTCGCCGAGTACGTCGCGTCGGTGGAGGACGGACTGATGCGCGCGCTGCGCGACCGGCCGACCGCCCTGGAGCGCTGGCCCTCCGGCGTACGTGAAGGGATGCGGCTCGCCACGGGTCCGCAGGACTCCAAGGCCGACGCGTTCTACCAGAAGCGGGTGCCCAAGGGGGCGCCCGACTACCTCGAGACCGCCACGGTCACGTTCCCCTCGGGCCGCACCGCCGATGAGATCTGCCCGACCGAGATCGCGGTGCCGGTGTGGTGCGCCCACATGGGCACGATCACCTTCCATCCCTGGCCGGTACGCCGCAGCGACGACCCGACCAGCCTGGACCGTCCCGACGAGCTGCGCATCGACCTCGACCCGCAGCCGGGCACCACCTTCTCCGACGCGGTCAGGGTCGCCGGCGTGGCCCGCGAGCTGCTGGAGGAGCTCGGGTTGCGCGGCTACCCGAAGACCTCGGGCAACCGGGGCGTGCACATCTACGTGCGCATCGAGCCGCGCTGGGAGTTCACCGACCTTCGGCACGCCGCCATCGGCTTCGGTCGCGCGCTCGAGCAGCGCGACGACCAGGTCACCACGGCGTGGTGGAAGGAGGAGCGGGGGGAGCGGATCTTCGTCGACTACAACCAGAACAACCGCGACCGCACCATCGCCTCCGCCTACTCCCTGCGGCCCAGGCCCGGGGCCCCGGTCAGCACCCCGCTGACCTGGTCGGGCCTGGCCGAGGTGACCGACCCCCGTGACCTCAACCTCGTGACGGTCCCCGAGCGGCTGGCCTCCGAGGGGGACCCCTGGACCACCATCGACGACGAGTCCTTCTCCCTCGAGCCGCTGCTCGAGCTCTGGGAGACGCTGCCCGGCGGGGAGCTGAACTTCCCGCCCGACTACCCCAAGATGCCGGGCGAGCCGCCGCGGGTGCAGCCCAGCAAGAAGGTCGCCGAGCACTGGGAGCCACCAGCGTTGTGTCTCGGCTCCCCCCGGAGCCACCTGGTCCATCGACGCTGACCGTGTGCCCCCCAGCCTCGCGGGGCGTCGATGATGGTCCAGGTCCGAGGCCGCCCCCCGGCGGACCTCGTGGACACGACGTTAGGCTCTGTGAGGTTGCGCGCGTCCCTCACCAGATCCACAGATCGGTAACAAACTCCTCGACGGGGTCTGTCTGCGCAGACCGGCACGGCGGCGGGCGGGAGTCGTGCCGGGGAGGCGCGCGGAGACGTCCGCGGCCACCGGTAGTGTGCGCCGCATGATGGTGTCCCACGAGCGTCGCGTGCTCTTCGTGCACGTGCAGAAGACCGGTGGGTCCACCATCGACCGGATGCTCGAGGAGGCCATCCCCGACGTCTCCTACCTCCAGGGCCTGCGCGGAGGTCGGCACGCCCGGCTCGCCCCGGCGCTCAAGGCGCACCCGGAGCTGAAGGAGTACTTCATCTTCGGCTTCGTGCGGAACCCGTGGGCGCGGATGTACTCCTGGTACGCCATGATGCGGCGCGCTGAGGTCCAGGCGGCCGAGGGCAACCAGAAGGCCGCCAAACAGCTGGCCAAGAACCGTCTGTGGAAGCGCGTGCTGCCCAACTACCCCGACTTCGAGAGCTTCGTGCTCCGCGGCCCCGACGAGCAGCGCGAGCTGCGTCGCGCCCAGATCACCTACCTGCGCGGCCAGGGTCGGCGGGCCGACTTCATCGGTCGCCAGGAGAACTTCGACGCCGACCTGCAGAAGGTCTGGGAGCGCATCGGCCTGGAGTGGCCCGGGGAGTCGCTGAAGGTCAACACCGGCCCGACCAGCGACTACCGCCAGCACTACACCGACGAGATGCGCGACAAGGTCGCCGAGGTCTTCGCCAAGGACCTGAAGCGGTTCAAGTACGAGTTCTGACGCACAGCCGCGGGTCTCGTGGCTCGTCGCAGAGGCCGGTCGCGCCCTCGCCGCCGCCGGCGGACTGCTCCTCGATCGACTCGTGCTCGAGCAGGTGCAGCACGGGGACCCCGAGCTTGCGCCGCGCCTGGGAGGTCCAGTCGAGGTGGAAGAACTCCGCCACGACGTGTGGGCGGGTCAGGATGATCGCCTCGCGGCCGTCGATGGCGGCGACCTCGGCGATGAGCGCGTCGATCGGCGGCTCGGTGACCACCTTGCCGGTCGCGACCGCCCCCACCTCGGCGAGGTGGGACAGCGTGCGCTGCAGCTCCTCCTCCGAGGCGTGCCGGCACTCCTCGCGCACCGAGTCCAGGTCGACCTCGGACATGGTGACCGCGGGGCTGGTGAGCAGCTCGCCGCCGGCGAGCGAGCCCATGGCCGCCTCGATCCGGGCGGCGGCGTCGTGGATCGGCAGCAGCACGTGGTAGCTCACCTGCTGCCCCTCCTCGACCAGCTCCTCGTGCAGCGAGCGGACCTGTGCCGCGTCGGCGGCCGAGAGGGCCTGCTCGACGAGGAGGACGACGGGGTAGGTCTCCATGCTCACGACGATAGTCCTGTCCAGGCCGCCGGTCAGCCGTCCGTGAGGATGTCGGCCAGGTCGTAGCGAGCGACCTCGTCGAGCTGCTCGTAGCCGCACGAGGTCGGGTCGCGGTCGGGCCGCCACCGCTTGAAGTGCGCGGTGTGCCGGAAACGCCGCCCCTCCATGTTGTCGTACTTCACCTCCAGCACCCGCTCGGGGCGCAGCGGGGTGAAGGAGAGGTCCTTGCCCTGGCTCCAGCGCGACTGGGTGCCGGGCACCCGGTCCGGGTTGGCGATCGCCCAGTCACTGCCGGAGTCGCCGGCCCACTCGCCCCAGGGGTGCTCCTCGATGGGGCAGACCAGCTCCTGCAGCTCGGCCCACAGCTCGGCGCGCCGGGCGGCGGTGAAGCTGGCCGAGACACCGACGTGCTGCAGCCGGTCGCCGTCGTAGAGACCGAGCAGCATGCTCCCGAGCAACGGCTGGTCGGGCGTGGAGGTCTTGTGCTCGCGGTAACCGCACAGCACCACGTCGGCGGTGCGCTCGTGCTTGATCTTCAGCATGGTGCGGGCGTTCTCGGAGTACGGCGCGGTCAGCGGCTTGGCGATCACGCCGTCCAGTCCGGCGCCCTCGAACTGCTCGAACCACCGCTGCGCCTCGGTCGGGTCGGTGGTGGTGCGGGTGAGGTGGCAGCGCCCGGGGGGTACGCCGGTCCACGCCTGCTCCAGGGCCGCGCGCCGCTCCGAGAACGGCCGGTCGACCCATGACTCGTCGCCGAGCGCGAGGAGGTCGAAGGCGACGTACTCGGCCGGGGTCTTCTCGCTGAGCATGGTGATCCGGGAGGCCGCGGGGTGGATGCGCTCCTGCAGCACCTCGAACTCCAGCTCCCGGCCGCCGCTCGGACGGGGCAGCGCGACGAAGACCTCGCCGTCGAGCACGCACCGGTCGGGCAGCTGGGCACGCGCGGCCTCGACGAGCTCGGGGAAGTAGCGGGTCAGCGGCTTGGTGTTGCGGCTGGTCAGCTCGACCTCGTCGCCGTCCTTGAACAGCAGGCACCGGAAGCCGTCCCACTTCGGCTCTATTTGTACGTAAGGGAGCATGGCGAGCACCTTCTTCAGTGGCACGGATTTCGCCAGCATCGGACGGATGGGCGGCATCACCGGAAGGTCCACGTCGCTCAGCCTATAGAGCCGCCATCGTGCCTGCCCCACACATTGGGGCACCGACGAATTCTGCGCTACTCACCGGCCCCCAGAGAACGACGAGTCGTTGCGGAGGCATCGCTCAAAGTGACAAACCATAGGTGGGGCGAAGCAGCCCCCGGAACTCATCACGGCACCTTTCGGTCCGGCTATTCCGAAACTCGCGGTCGCGCGCCTCAAGTTGCAGTTGTCCGTGTTCGGCGAATTGCGAGCGTCCCGGCAGAGACCGCGCAGCCGAGACTGACCTTTCGCAGAGAGCCAGGATCACTCAACGTCCATAACAACGCCCCATTGATTCTTCAGGGTCTCGGTGCTCACCGCCCAGAATCGACTCGTGCACACCGGGTTGCCCCATACGTTCGCGTTGCACGTCACAATGAAGTTCGAGTTTCCCTCGGTGACGATGCCCCGGGCGCCGAGGCTGTTATCAGCCTTCACGATGTAGATGGGAGCGCCGCTGTCGCCCGTGCCACTGGCGACGCCACCGTTGGTGTTCTTTACCACGAAGCCAGTACATCTGCGGGTGTCAGCGATCGCCCCGCAGTCGAACTCCACCCCTGTGTTGCCAATCTCGACATTCGCACAATGCTCGCCGGTCGCGGCACCACTGACGCACACGGATGTGCCTTGGGCGGGAGCTGCTGACCCGCTCACCACAGCCTCATTCGTTCCAGGCGCGTCCTGCGGTCCCCGGAAGACCTCGCCGATGGTTCCGCCGTTTGGATCGATCAGCAGAGAGTCGAAGTTCTTCTTGATCTGCGAGGTCCCGGCAGGCGCGATCATGTCGCCAGCACCATCGTTTACCCTGCTTCCGGCACCCCAGTTGCAATGGCCAGAGGTGAGAATGCGGCCCGTGCCGTCGGGCTTCACAACGGTGAAGCCGGTAGTGCACCGGTTGGAATTGGCTGCGAACAACAGACGCCCGCCCCCTGCCAAGGCGCTGAATCGTTCTGTCTGCTCGCCAGCGGCATACGTTCTTTGGCCATGCTGACGACTTCTACTGACGGTTCGACGGCAGCGTCGAGACTCCGTTCGGCGGAACTTCGCGCCGACTCGCTGTTGGTTGCCGTCGACAGTCACGCCGTTCGAGTCAGTTCCGAGCTGGCTGGACACTTCGCTCGGCGGCTTCCCGTTCCAACTGATTGTGACCCTTCCCATGGCCTCATCGACGACGATCTTTCCTGCCCCGTCGAGATCCATTAGGGGGCTCAACTGCTCGGCACGCGCAACAGCCGACTGAGCCAGCGTGGCTTTTGCGTCCTTGTCAGTGGTGGGCGACGCACCATCGTCGCCTGCGTTCGCCGGCAAGCCGCTCAGTGCGAGAAGTGCTGCAACCATCGCGCCCGCGACACTAGTCGCGAGGCTCCGTCGACTTATCATATTGAGTCCGTTCGGCTTAGGCGTGCTCGGCGCGGTGGCGGCGACCATCCTGCTTATGCTCGCAGCGATCGAGAGTGCGGGTCAAGGACGCGGTCACATCCTCAGAGTGGTGCACCTTTGGTCTCGCTGAGAGGTGTCCTTGCTCAGCTCAGTCAATGACGCGGGTAGGCCGGCATCTAGCACGGATTTCGCCTGCACCCGCTGCTGTGGTTGGAGCGTTGACCGATGTGGTGGCCGCTGGCGGTGGAGTAGATGAGGCAGGTAGGAGCCCGCCGCGTGAGCGAGGTTCAGGTCTGTCACTGTCCGTGCGCACGCTAGCGGTTGCCGGATCTGGGTGGCAGGCCATCAAGATCGGCCACGCCATCTCTCTCCGCTTGATCCCTGGCGCGCGTCCCGAACGGGCCAGCAGCCCTGCTGATCGACAGCTCGAATGACGATCCGTGACGAGCCTTGCAACCACTGCCCCGATCGGTCTTGTAACACCCACCGTACGAGCGGCACGCATGCTACGAAGGTTCGTAGATCGGTCCGCCCGCCTGGGCGGGCCGAGCGTCGTTTCAGGGGACGTTGACGAACAGTGACGGGCGGTGACGAGGCCATCATGCACGGCGGAGTGAAGTTCTACCGCGGCTCGACCGCCCCTGCCCGGTCTTACCTGGAGGCTGGCCACTCTCGTGCCGATGACTACTACCTCGCTGAGGGTTCCGGCCTGGCCGAGCACCATGTCGCGACGGTCGGCGGCGACGACACGGTGAGGTTGGAGCGTCGCCCGGACCTCGACGGCGACGGCTATGAGCGCTGGGTCGCTGGCTACGACGTGACCACGGGTTGGGCGAAGGGTCGGCTGCGAGATGACGAGCATGCTCTGCGGTTCGTCGAGGTCGTCGTGAACGGGCCCAAGACATGGTCATTGGCGGCCGCCCTACATCCCGATATCGCGGAGGCGTACGACGCCGCCCAGTCCCGCGCGGCGAGCGAGATCATCGGCTGGGTCGCAGAGCATGCGACCACGCGCGTGGGTCCGCGGGGCCGGCAGGCCCAAGTTCCGGTGGAGAAGATCGAAGCCGCCGTCGTCCGGCACTACACCTCCCGTGCCGGTGACCCGCACCGCCACCTGCATCTCCAGATCAACGCCCGCGTCTTCGCCGCCGGTGCCTGGCGCGGCCTGCACTCGGTCGGGGTCAGGGACTCAATCGAGGCCATCAACGGCATCGGTCACGCCGCGATCATGTGCGACCCCGAGTTCCGGGCAGGGCTTGCGGCCCGTGGCTACAGGCTCGATGAGACCGGCGAGATCCGCGAGCTGGCCCCGTTCGCGGGGCGATTCAGCGAGCGCGCCACGCAGATCGCCCGCAACGTCGACCGCTACGAAGCCGAGTGGCGCGCCGTCCATCCGGGTCAGGAGCCCGGGCCGAAGCTGCGCCGGTCGTGGGACCGACGTGCGTGGGCCGACGCACGACCGGAAAAGGTCGTCCCTGCCTCGGGTGCTGACCTGGTGGCGCGGTGGAACGAGGAGCTGCACGACCTCGGCTTCCACGAGGCTCATCAGGCGGTCGGCGTTCGGTCGACTCCGATCGGCGCCATCGACCGCGACGTCGCGGTCGAGGTGATCTTGTCCCGGCTCGGGGCGAAGCGGTCGGCATGGAATGCCGCCGACATCCGCGGCGAGGCCGAGAAGGTCATCGCGTCCATCGGACTCGTCGCCGAACGACCCGCGCGCGTCGAGCTCGCCGAGGACATCACCTCCCGCGCCGTCAGCAGCTGTCGCACCCTGCGCGACCGCGTCGACATCCCCGACCACATCCGCAACCTCACCTCCGACCACGTTCTCGCTGTCGAGGCCGGCCTCATCGACGCCGTCGCCACCCGCGCGCTGCAACCGGTCGAGCCCATCGTCGTGCGCGGCGGCGACCTCGACTCTGCCCAATGCGAGGTCGTCGGCGCACTTGGCGGCCGCGCCGGCGTACTCGTCATCGAAGGAGCCGCCGGCACCGGCAAGACCACCACCCTCGCCGCCGCACACCGCGCACTCGAACTGCAGGCACGCCGCCTCGTCGTCGTCACCCCCACCCTCAAGGCCGCGCAAGCTGCACAGCAACAGGTCGGCGCCGACGCGTCCTCCGCCGCCTGGCTCATCCAGCAGCACGGCTTCCGCTGGGACGAGGACGGCCACTGGTCGCGGGTCGAAGCCGCCCCCGAGGCACGAGCACGGCTGCTCCCCGGCGACGTACTGCTGGTCGACGAAGCCGGCATGCTCGACCAGGACACCGCCCGCGCCCTCTTCACGATCGCCGACCGTGCCGGTGCCACCGTCGCGCTGCTCGGCGACCGCCACCAACTCCCCGCCGTCGGCCGCGGCGGCGTCCTCGACCTCGCCGCCCGATGGGCACCGCCCGAGGCACACCTCGAGCTCGAGTCCGTCCACCGATTCAGTGACGAGTCGTACGCCGACCTCAGCCTCCTGATGCGGACCGGCGAACGTCCGGCCGACGTGTTCGACGCACTCCTCGACCGCGGCCAGGTCGTCGTCCACTCCACCGACGTCGTACGCACCGCCGCCGTCGCCGACATAGGCGCTCGCGGCGACGAGCTGATCATCGCCGACACTCGCGAACAGGTCGCGGGCATCAACGCCGCCATCCGCGACCGACGACAGCCCGGTCGCGACCAGGACGGCGAGCCCGTCACCCGAGGCGGCGAACGGATCGGACTCGGAGACCGCGTCGCCACTCGCCGCAACGACCGCGACCTCGGCGTCGCCAACCGCGACGTATGGACCGTCGCCGGCATCGGCAACGACGGCAGCCTGCTCGTGGTTGGTAGCGCTGGCCAAAGAACCCTGTCTCCCGAGTACGTCATTGACCACGTCGAGCTCGCCTTCGCCTCCACCGCCTACGGCGCCCAAGGCCAAACCGTCGACTCCGCCCACCTCGTCGTCGGCGAGCACACCGGAGCCGCCACGGCGTACGTCGCGATGACCCGCGGACGCCACAGCAACGTCGCTCACCTCGTCGCCGACTCCGTTGACGAAGCACGCCAGCAGTGGATCGAGGTCTTCGGCCGCGACCGCGCCGACCTCGGCCCCAGCCACGCGGCCGGGCGGGTCGACGAGGACATCGACCGCTACGGCACTCGTCTCCCCGACGAGTCCTGGGTCCCGCCCTCGAGGCCGCACGGACGCGAGCGGTCCGAGGTCCAGTCGGCAGGCGGCTCCCAGCAGCGCTCCCGCGGCGTCGGTCGCTGACGTTCCTGTCCGAATCTGATCGCTGCCGACCGCCCTTCGCACATAGGTGACTGGAGCGGCCGATCCGGTCCGCTCGCCAACCCAAGGGAGTCATCGATGAGCATCAAGCCGCTGGGCGTCCCCGACGAGTGGGACGACAACCACATCCTCATGTTCGAAGAGTTCTGCGCCTTCATCCGTACGCCGCAGCGCACGGTCCGCGAGTGGCGCCGTCTCAAGCGCGGACCGCGATGGTGGCGCTTCAACGGCAACGGCCGGCTCTACACCACCGTCGCTGAGCTCCGCCGCTTCCTCAAGGCGGGTGAGTGAGGTGGCCGCGACCGCCGGGCCTGCTGACGAGCGACCCCGGTGGCTGAGCATCACCGGCGCCGCGATGTGGGTGAGCCTGTCCGCCAAGACCATCCGCCGCAAGATCGCCGCTGGTGAGCTGCGCGCCTACCGCTGCGGCAAGACGATCCGGATCAAGACCGACGACCTGGAGGCGATGATGCACCCCGTACCGTCGGCCAAGGACTGGTGAGTGAGCCGCTGCGCGAACGGGCCACCCGGTGGGCCGACGAGCTTTCGGCTCTTGGCGCCCCCGCACAGGACCGGGCAATGGAATCTGCCAGCCCATCGTCCACCGTGGGAGGCGCTCGCTGTCGGAGCGCCTTGGCACACTGAAACGGGTGGCTCGGGGCCTGCCGAAGAAAGTTCGCGGAAGTTTCAGGGGTACACGCAGGCGGCGTACTTACAAGGAAACGACCGAAGGACTGAGGTCGATTCCGCAGCACACGGAGAGATGAGATGGGCAAGCGCTCGAGCGAACCCCCGGACTCGTCCGGGCGCGACAGCGCGCACATACAACCTCCCGTCGGCCCCGACTTCGAAGGCGAAGAGTTGCCGACCGACGAGCGCCTGGATCGGATCCTCGCGGACGGCGACCTGCTGTACAGGCTCCAGGTCAGCGGCTACGCGCCTGAGGAGTGGAAGCGTCCATCCGAGGAGTTTGGGCGTTACGGCTACGACGTCTTCGTAGGGTGGATCTTCAACGGGAAGGTCTGGGCCAAGGTTCACGAGAAGACCGGATGGCAACTGCAACGCCCGGCCAGGCCGTTCACCGAGGACGACGTGTACATGCTCGCGGGCGACACGGTCGTCGCCAGTCTGGACGCGTTCTTGGAGCACGTGCTGAAGCGCAACAAGTGGGCACCGCACGGCGGCGCCTCCCTCAAGAGCTACTTCATCGGGCAGGGCTGTTTTCAGTTCCCCAATGCCCTGAAGCACTGGCGCCGGGAGCAGGAGCGCTTCTCCGATGAGCGGATGGTTGCCGATCCGAGCCTCTACCTGCGTGGCACAGCTCCGCCGGCCGACGTACCGATGATCAACCACCAGAACGCAGTCGAGGGCCTGATGGCGCTGTCGACGGACAGGGCTCGAGAGGCGCTCGCGCTGCAGTGGGCGGGTTACAGCCTTTCCGAGATTGCTGCGCGGCTCGGAGAGCCCGACGAGAAGACGGTCGAGAACCTGATCGGCTACCAGCGTCGCCGTCTTCGCAACCAGCAGAGCCCTGAGGAGGCGGCGGGATGACGGACCCACGATCGATGGAGATCGAAGACCTGATCGAGCGCTCGTCGCTTGGGTCGAACGAAGCGCGAGTCGCGAGGGCGCGTGTTTCGCGCGCCAAGGGTGAGGCGCTCGCTCGTGCCGCGAGTGATCGAGCACGACGCAGGGAGGAGAGAAGGCGACGAAGTCAGGGGTAGGCGGCTCGCTCGTACCTATTAGTAAGCAGACGGTCCAACCGAGGTCGTCACAACTGATAGGAGTTCGACATGGCCAAGGGCCACGCGCGGAGCGCCATCACGGGGCGCTACATCTCAAGGGCGGCTGCCGCTCGGCACCCCCGGACGTCCGTCACCGAGTCTGGCGGCAACAAGGGGTAGGGCACGGCATACCGGCTCTTCGTACCTGCGGTGGGGGCAGTGAGCGACGTGGCATGACGCGGTGGGGGTGAATGGGGTCGAGGCCCTCCAGGATCGGGAGCGACCAAGCTGC
>LULN01000677.1_pt1 | contig 11359 bp, 9 predicted proteins | sample 728131 | NCBI WGS metagenome assembly LULN01 (sample SAMN03860288, study PRJNA289734) | marine metagenome | biome: seawater column; feature: ocean; material: water; isolation source: Red Sea water column Station 149 - depth 100m | place: Saudi Arabia: Red Sea | collected 2011-10-15 | depth 100 m
GGCACACGCCGAAGGGCCCTGGTCGGACGAGGACATGCTGCGCAAGAACGCATGGGCAACCGAGCTGGCGCGACTGGCGATCACTGCCGTTGCAGAGCGTGTCGACGATCTCGCTGCGGTCCAGGCTCTTCTCGAGAGCCTGCTGGACGACCTCAGAGCCATGCTGCCGACCGACGAGTCGAAGTCCGACCTTCGGTCCGAGAAGCAAGGGGCTCCTGCCCTCGCGACTGATTGGATCGCCACCAATGGCCTCGGCAACTGGCTGGCGTTTCTCACGAAAGGGCCTCTGTATCCGTCCTCCTGGTGGGGCACGCCCCGGTATCCCGAGATCGTCGACCAGTACTGCGCTCATGACCCCGGCCCTCCCGAGCCTGAGTCCTTCCGGGAACGGATGCTCTCCGAGCCGTGGCAACTCTCTGACGAGCAGGCGGCGTTCGTGTGCCGCCACCGGTACGACGTTCGGTGAACGGCATTCCTCGTGGTGTCCGACGGAGCGCACCATCGATCGACCATGTTGAGCCCGAGGCAACTGGCAGCGTCCAGTTCGGTGCGGCGTCATGGGGCAGTCGCAAGACACCGTTTGCCCACGTCAACCAGGACCTCCGCTGCTGACCACGATCGATGGAAGCTGACGGAAATCGGACTCGATCCAACCCGAGATCGCAGGTTCAAGTCCAGTCCCCGCTACCACCGACTCCAGGGGCGGACCATCGGCACGGGCCTTGTGTCATCCCCACGACACCTTGCGCCCTTAACCTGACCGAGTGACCACGCTGGACGAGCGGCTGCTCGACGTGATCGAGCACGACGTCGTACCTCTCACGCGTGCCGGCGTGGCGCTGGGCAACAAGCTGTTCGGGGCGGCGATCCTGCTGCGCGAGGACCTGTCGGTGGTCGTGACGGCCACCAACAACGAGGTCGAGAACCCGCTGTGGCACGGGGAGATCCATGCGATCAAGCTCTTCCACGAGCTCGAGGGGATCCCGGACCCGGCCGACTGCGTCTTCCTCGCCACTCACGAGCCGTGCTCGCTGTGCCTCTCGGGCATCGCGTGGGGCGGCTTCCCCGAGGTGCACTACCTGTTCAGCCACCAGGACTCCGCGGACTCCTTCGCGATCCCGCACGACCTGCGCATCCTGAAGGCCGTGTACGCCGTCCCCGACCCGGACCGGTCCGAGCCTGCGCCCGGGCGGGATCTCTACAACCGCAGCAACGACTTCTTCACCAGCCGACCGATCGCGGCCGACCCGGAGCGGCTCACTCGGCTGCAGGCGACGTACGCCGAGCTGTCGGCGACCTACCAGGCCGGCAAGGGCGGTGCCGGCATCCCGCACGCGTGAGCGCCGGCGTCAGCTCGACGGTGGCGGGAGCTCCAGCACGGTGGAGTGCCGCAACCGGTGGCTGAGGAACGCGATGCCCAGGCGGGCGCGACCCAGCCCGTCGAGCGGGTCGAAGCCGAGCGTGGAGGACACGACGTCGACGCGCGACTGCAGCGTCGAGTGGTGCACGCCGGCGTGCCGTGCAGCCTCGCGGATCGACTGCGTCGCCACGAGCGCGGCGACTGTCGGCAGCCCCCACGGGTGCGCCGCGACCTCGGCCATCCGCTCGACGTCCGGCTGATGGCTGTCCTCGGGCGTGTCCGCGAGCATCGTCAGCAGTCCGCCGTACGCGTGCGCGTCGACCAGCGGTTCGTCCGGCGGCGAGCACAGTCGCAGCGCGACCACGGCGACGCGGAACGACTCGTGCAGCCGGTCGACGGGCGTCACGGTGCCCAACCCGCACGGGCTTGCGACGACCGTGTCGTGGTCGGCCGGCAGCACCACCACGTGCAGCGGGCCGTGGCGGGGGGGGATGACGTCCTCCGGCCCGCCGGGGTGCTGCTGCCACTGGGCGAAGAGCGGGGCGGCGGCGATGCGGTACTCGCCCTGCACGGTCAGCCCGAGGGCCTCGGCCGCGGCCACCCGTTCCTCGGCGGAGGACTGGCGATCGAGCATGATCGCCGCGTGACGCCGGATGTCGTCGCGGCGCACCGGCCCGTGCCGCGCACGCACCGCGAGGGACAGTCGCTCGAGGGTGATGCCGTCGTTGGCCGCGGGCTCGCCGTCGCGCTCCAGCCAGACCTCCAACCCGTCGGCGGTGGTGAGGCGAAGGGCGGCGGGTACCTCCGGAGCAGGACCGTCCAGCAGGTCCCCCTTGGGACCGACGCGCACGCAGGCCGCCTCGGAGATCCGTCGGAAGCCGGCCGGGCAGCCTGCGAGGGACGCGGCGGCGGCCAGCAGCCCACGGGTGTTGACGTGACCCACCACGAGCTCGTCGAAGCAGGCGATCACGCGCAGCCCCAGGCTGGCGCTCGGGTCGAGCCGGGCGATGCGCCCCAACAGCTCCTGCACCTCACCACCTCCTCGTGGCGTCGCGGTCAGTCGGCAAGGATCTTCTCCACCCAGGAGTTCCGCACGTGGATCATCCGTCGCCCCACCGCGGTGTGCGGCGCGAAGAGGTCGCAGCCGTGGAAGGCGCCGGCGAACACATGCAGCTCCGCGTCCCCGCCGGCGCGCCAGATCCGGTCGGCGTAGGCCATCGCCTCGTCGCGGAAGATCTCCGCGGCACCGACGTCGATGAAGGCCGGCGGGAGACCGGTGAGGTCCTCGGCGCGTGACGGAGCGGCGTACGGCGACACCCCGGTGCCTCCGCGAGCGGGCCCCAGCAGGGCGTCCCAGCCGGTCTCGTTGCTGACCCGGTCCCACACCCCGACGCCGTCGAACTGGTGGGTGGAGTGGGTCAGCCCGCGGTCGTCGAGCATCGGGTAGTCGAGCACCTGCCCGCACAACCTCGGCCCGCTACGGTCCCGGGCCTGCAGCGCGACGCCGGCGGCCAGTCCGCCGCCCGCGCTGGCCCCGGCCACCAGCAGACGGTCGAGGCGGATCTGCAGGTCGGTGTGGTGCGAGGCGACCCACTCCAGGGCGGCGTAGACGTCCTCGCGCGGGTAGGGGTCGGGGTGCTCGGGCGCCAAGCGGTACTCCACCGTCACCAGCACGACGCCGAGCACGTCGACCCAGTCCAGGACCAGGTCGATCCCGCTGAACCGGTCGCCGAACATCATCCCGCCGGAGTGGGCGTAGACGACCCCGGGGCGCGGGCCGGACAGGCCGACGGGGGGCAGGACGCTCACGACGATCTCGTCCCCGAGGGAGCAGCGCAGGCGTGATCGTCGGCGGGAACATGCCGCCGACCACCGCCAGACCGGCCTTGAGCTCGGCGTCGAACTCCGGCCGAGGAGCTGCTGTCACGGAGGAACCGTAGCCGACCGCCATGTGTCGGGCATCACATCCGGATCTGCGCTGCCGTGGCGGTACCGCGCGAGCGCGGCACCCACGACGGTGAGGACACCCGCCGGACGGTCCGGGCGGGCGGAGGAGGAGAACGATGACCAAGTCGATCGACGCGGGCGGCATCGACGCCGTCCTGACGCGCGGTGTCGAGTCCGGTGCGGTGCCGCACGTGGCCGCGATCGTGGCGGACGCCGATGGTGTGCTCTACGAGGGTGGAGCCGGCGTACGCATCAACGGGGAGTCCGACGACCCGGTCGGTGCCTCGACCCAGTTCCGCATCATGTCGATGACCAAGATGGTCGCCCCCACCGCCGCGCTGCAGCAACGCGAGCGCGGTCAGCTTGACTTCGACGCCCCCGTCTCGGAGTACTGCCCCGAGTTCGCGGACGTGAAGGTCCTCGAGGGGTGGGACGGCGACACCCCCATCCTGGTCGATCCGCGGACCCCCGCCACCGTGCGCCACCTCGTCACCCACACCAGCGGCCTGGGCTACTGGTTCTGGAACGACGACCTCGTGAAGTACGAGTCCGCCACCGGCATCCCCAACGTGGTGCCCGGGTCGGTCGAGGCGTTCAAGGCGCCGATGACCTCGCACCCCGGTGAGCGGTTCGAGTACGGCATCAACACCGACTGGCTCGGCAAGGTCGTGGAGTCCGTCGCCGGGACGACCCTCGACGTGGTGATCCGCGACAACATCACCACGCCGCTGGGCATGAGCGACACGATGTTCGCCCTCGACGAGGCCCGCCGGGACAACGTCGTCATGGTCCACGTGCAGGGCGAGGACGGCGCCTGGGGCTCGGCCGGCGGCATCCTCAACGACTCCCCGGACTGGTGGGCCGGGGGGCACGGTCTCTACTCCACGCCGCGCGACTACATCCGCTTCCAGCAGGCGCTGCTGCGCGGCGGCGAGCTCGACGGCGTGCGCATCCTCGAGCAGTCGACGGTCGACGAGGCCTTCTCCCACCAGCTCGGCGACCTGACGTTCCCGGCCGAGATCCCGACCGCGGACCCGCCGATCACCGACACGCTGCGCGTCGGTCCGGGTTGGACCTGGGGCTACGGGCTGCTCATCAACAACGAGGACGTCCCCGGCGGCCGCCGAGCCGGCACCGGTGCGTGGGCTGGGCTGTTCAACACGCACTTCTTCATCGACCGGACCACGGGTGTCTGCGCCTCGATCTACACCAACTCGCTGCCGTTCATCGCGCCCGGTGCCTGGGGCCTGTACGGCGAGTTCGAGCGGGCGGTGTACGCCGGGCTCTGAGTGGGCCGCCCTCGGAGGGTGGGCTCTGGCTCCGCGCCCACCCTCCGATGCGTGCCTCAGGCGCCGCCGCAGCCGTTGTAGTAGCTCTCCGTGGGGGTGAACTTCGTCTGGCTCTTGCGCTTCCATCCGCCGTTGAAGGAGCTGACCTGCTTGCTCTCGGTGATGGAGTAACCGAAGTTCTTGCCGTTCAGCATCGCCGATCGCTTCCAGGTCACCGTGAACTTCCCGTTCTCCTTGGACTCGACCTCGCGGTAGGGGCAGCCCTTCCACAGTCCGATGACCTCAACCGCCCTGCCGGGCGCCACCCAGGCATAGCCGTCCTCTGTCGCCGACCAGAGGAGGACCTGAGAGCTGATGCGGAACTTCTTGCCCTTCTTCTTGGCCCGCTGAGGCTCGATCACCGGGATCTGGAGCGGCGTGATGAGACGGGTGGCCTCAGTGGTGTCGAGGACCTTGCGCCCGCCATCGAACTCAGCCGATGTGACGGTCAGACGGATCTCCTCGCCCGCGCCGTACCCCAGGTCCATCAGTGCGCTCGCCGCCTTGCACTCCAGGCGGACGTTCAGAGACTTCTCGCCCCCGTAGGTCGAGGCATAGACATCGTCGGTCGAGACGGTGCCTCGCGGCTCCACGCCTTCGTCCGCGTCCGCCACCTCGAAGACGACCTCCCAGCCGTCTGCGTACTCCGTGTCCGCGAAGGCCTTGCCCGTGCCCGGCAGCACCATCGAGATGCTCGCGTAGGTGTCTTTGCCGCATCCCCGGCTCGTGGATCCGAGGTTGTAGTCGTACTCGATAGTGATGCCGGTGATCGCACCGTCGTCGGCTGCGTGGGCCGGGCTGGCCATCAACGGGACGAGAGTGCTGGTCAGGGTGGTCAGGGCGAGAGCGGCTGTGGCTCGTGAGAGGTAGCGAGTCATGTCCGAGAAGGTAAAGACCGGCGCAGGAATCGGTGGGCCTTCGGCTCAGTCCGAACAAGTCCGAACAGCGCGCACGTCGGGGGCCTACGCGTCGTAGCTGACGCGCAGCTCCTCGCTCACCGGGTGCGCCTGGCAGGTGAGCACGTAGCCGGCGGCGCGCTCGTCGTCGTCGAGGGCGTGGTCCTGGTCCATGACGGCGCGGCCGAGCAGCACCTTGGCGCGGCAGGTGCCGCAGGCGCCGCCGGCGCAGGAGTACGGCGCGTCGACGCCCTCGCGGAGCGCGGCGTCGAGGACGGTGTCGCCGCTGGAGCGCAGCGCGAACGAGGTCTCCTGGCCGGCGAGGGTGACGGTCACCCGGCTCTCGACGTCGAGCGCGAGGTCGGCGTGCGCCTGCTCGGTGTGGAACACCTCGGTCAGCACCTGCCCGCCACGCGCGGGGAGCGCTGCCGAGAGGTCCTCGACCAGCTGCTCGGGGCCGCAGAGGAACCAGCGGTCGACGTCACCGGACACCAGCTCGTCGAGCAGCGTGGCGTCGATGCGCCCGGCCCGAGCGGTCCGCGCGGCGGCACCGAGCTCGCGCGACAGCACGTGGTGGACGACCAGCCGGCCGGCGTACCGCTCGACGAGCGCGTCGATCTCGGCGCGCAGCATCGTGGAGGCGGTGGTGCGGTTGCCGTAGACCAGCGTGGCCGTCGAGCGCGGCTCGGCCTCGAGGGTCTCGGCGAGGATCGCGAGCACCGGGGTGATGCCGGAGCCGGCGGCGACGCCGACGTAGCGACGCGCGTCCGCGGGCTCGGCGTCGTGGCCGAAGCGTCCGGCGGGCGTCATCACGTCGAGGATGTCGTCGGCGCGCAGTCGCCCGTGGACGTAGCCGGAGAAGACGCCGCCCTCGATCCGCTTCACCGCGACCCGCAGCGTGCCCGCGGGTGAGGGGAGCAGGGAGTAAGAGCGGCGCAGGTCCTCGCCGTCGACCACGGCGCGCAGCGTGACGTGCTGCCCCGCCCGGTGCTCGTACGCCGCCGCCAAGTCGGCCGGGACCGTGAACGTCACCACCGTCGACTCGGCCGTGTCCGCCTCGACCGAGGCCACGCGCAGCGGGTGGAACCGGGGGACCGGCCGCCCGTCGCCGCCCGGCTCGGCCGCGGGGGAGGTGGTCGTGAGGTCGTCGGTCAGCCGCCGCCAGGTGCGGTACTCCGACGGGGTCAGCGACCGCCCGAAGACCGTCGAGATCGCGGCGTTGCGGTCGAGGTAGGCCTGCTCGTTGCGACGCCAGGCGCGCAGGTAGCGGTAGAACGGCACGCTCGGGTGCAGGTGATGCACCAGGTGGTAGTTCTGGTAGACGAACAGCGGCGTCATCCAGCCCTCGCCGCCCACGCGGATGCGCGTCGCGCGGTACTTGTCCTGCCGGCCGGTGAACGGCAGCCCGTGGTGCGGCAGGTAGTCGAACCACCACGCCAGCACGCCCAGGCCGAGCCGCTGCGGGATGAGGAACGCGACCGCCAGCGTGGCGCCGTGCCCGGCCGCGACCAGCCAGCCGAAGGCGCCGAGGACCGCCACGAACATCAGCGACGTCGCGACGACCTCGCCGCGGGGCCGCTGGGGGATGCGGCGCAGGTAGAAGACGACGTACCAGAGGTCGATCGTCATCCAGCGGAACGGCAGCTGCCACCACGGGCCCTCGCTGGTCCACGCGTCGGGGTCGACCGACTTCTCCTCGTTGGTGTTGCGGTGGTGCTCGATGTGGATGAAGCCGATCATGCCGAAGGTGCCGTACGGCGCCACGAACGGCACCGACAGGTGGCCCATCAGGTTGTTCAGCCGGTCGCTGGTGCTCACCGCGTGGTGCGTCGCCTCGTGCAGGACGCTGAACATCAGGAACGTGACCGCCGTGCCCATCGGCACCGTGACCCAGGGCGACCACCCCGCGGCCAGCACGCCGTACAGCTCGACCGCGAAGAGCGCCAGCGTGCCGACGTACAACGCGAGCGTCGGCCAGGCGACCGGCGGCACCCGCTCGCCGGGGTCGGGCAGCCCGGAGACGGGCAGCGGCTGCGCGGCGGCGGGGGAGAGGGGCGGTCGACATGGGGCTCCAGATCGTCGAGGGTCACGCCATGGTTGACAAATAGGCTCGATCTGTCAAGCACCCGTCCGGTGCAGCCGGTGGTGTCAGCGGCGGAGCAGGGCGGCGTACCCCTCGCGATAGGTGGGGTACGCCGGGGTCCAGCCGCGCGAGCCACGTCCCCCAGCAGGGCCGGCTCGTCGTCGTTGCCGAGGTAGACCGGGTCCGGTGCCTCGGCCCGGGTGAGCAGGTGCACGACGGCCGCGGCCGCGTCGTCACGGTGGATCCGGTTGGTCCAGCGCCCGGGGTCGGGGTCCGTCCCCTCGCGCACCCGGTCGACCAGGCGGGGGCTGTCCCCGGCGTACAGGCCCGAGCAGCGCAGCACGGTGCCGCGGGGAAGTCGCTCGTGGAACAGCTGCTCGGCCTCCAGCAGCACCGCCGCGGGGCCGTCGGCCGGCGCCGGAGGCGTGTCCTCGGTGACCGGCGACCCGTCCTCCGGCTCGCCGTGCACCCCGGTGGAGGACACCAGGACCGCTCGCTCGGGCACCTGGCCAGCGGCGGCGACGGCGTCCAGGGCGCGGCGCATCCCGTCGACGTACGTCGCGCGGTAGGCGTCCTCGGTCCGCGGCCGCGCGGTGAGCGCCACGACCAGGTACCGCAGGGAGAGTGCGGGCAGGGCGGGCACGTCGGTGGCGAGGTCCACCGAGAGCCCGGTCAGCGGCGACGGCACCTTCGCGGCGTCGCGGCGCAGGGCCAGCACACGGTGGCCGCGCTCGGCCAACCTCAGCCCGATGCGGGACCCGAGGTCCCCGCAGCCGACCATCAGTACGTCGTGGGTCGCGTCCTCGGTCATGGTGGCGAGCCTAGGCCCGGTGGGGTCAACGGTGGGGTCAGCGGTTCGGGTCAGCGGGACGGGTCGATGATGGTCATCCCCGCGAGCGTCGCGGTGTCGAAGCGGGGCAGCAGGTCGGCGGCCTCCTCGAGCCCGATCGTGCGCTCGACCAGGTCCTGGGGCCGCAGCGAGCCGTCGGCGACGAGCGCGAGCATCCCGGGGTAGTCGACCGCCGCCATCCCGTGGCTGCCGAGCAGGTCGAGCTCCCACGCGATGGCACGCTCCATCGGCACCCGCGGGTGCCCGGAGATGGAGGGCAGCAGGCCGACCTGCACGTGCCGGCCGCGACGGCGCAGGCCCAGCACCGCGTCCGAGGCCGTCTGCTCGCTGCCCACGGCGTCGACGCTCAGGTGGCTGCCGCCGCCGGTCAGCTCAGCGATGGTGGCGGGGACGTCGCGACCGTCGGCGAGCACCACGTGCTCGGCGCCCACGGCACTCGCCGCCTCCAGGGCCCCGGGGTTGCGGTCCACGGCCACCACGCGGGCGCCGAGGGCCTTCGCGATCATCACGCTGCTCAGCCCGACCCCACCGGCACCGATGACGGTGACCCACTCCTGCGGCTGCACGCGGGCGCGCGCGACCAGGGCGCGGTAGGCCGTCGCGAAGCGGCAGCCCAGGGAGGCCGCGGTGGCCATGTCGACCCCGTCCGGCACCGCCACGAGGTTCGTGTCGGCCGCGTGCAGCGCGACCTGCTCGGCGAAGGAGCCCCAGTGCGTGAAGCCCGGCTGCTCCTGGTCCGGGCAGACCTGCGCGTCCCCGGCGGCGCACCACGAGCACCGCCCGCAGCCGCACACGAACGGCACCGTGACCCGGTCCCCGGCCGCCCAGCGGCGTACGCCGGAGCCGACCGCGACCACCTCGCCCGCCAGCTCGTGGCCGGGCACGTGCGGGAAGGCGATGTCGTCGTGGCCGGCCCACGCGTGCCAGTCGCTATGGCACAACCCGGTGGCGAGGACCCGGACCACCACCCCTCCGGGCGGCGCCTCGGGGGCGGGCACGTCCCGGACCTCGGGCTGGGCGCGGACGTCGTCGACCACCATCGCTCGCATCCGCACAGTCTCCTCGCACAGGTCAGGGTTCGCCGGGACGGGTGCGACCTTCGTACCCTGGGCGCAGAGGCCCGGATGCCCTGATCCGGGCCTTCGGCACGTCTGGACGGAGAACGTGGTGAGCGTCACCCCCACCGAGAACACCCCGGGGCACACCCCTGAGCCCTCGCAGCAGCACCTGCACCCCACGGAGCACACCGTGCGGGCGGCGCTGCGCTCGCCGCGGCTGCTGCGCACCGAGGTCCTCGCCGGCCTCGTCGTCGCGCTGGCGCTGATCCCCGAGGCGATCTCGTTCTCGATCATCGCCGGGGTCGACCCGCAGGTCGGGCTCTTCGCGTCCTTCACCATGGCGGTGGCGATCTCGTTCCTGGGCGGTCGCCCGGCGATGATCTCGGCCGCGACCGGCGCCATCGCGCTGGTCATCGCGCCGGTGATGCGCGACTACGGCTACGACTACCTCATCGCCACCGTGCTGCTCGGCGGCGTCCTGCAGCTGCTGCTCTCGCTGGTGGGCGTCGCCCGGCTGATGCGGTTCATCCCGCGCTCGGTGATGGTCGGCTTCGTCAACGCCCTGGCGATCCTCATCTTCGGTGCCCAGCTCGAGCACCTCGTCGACGTCCCGTGGGCGGTCTACCCGCTGGTGGCCGTCGGCATCGCGGTCATCGTCGGGTTCCCCCGGGTCAACTCCGTCATCCCGGCCCCGCTGGTCGCGATCGTGGTGCTGACCGCCTTGGCCATCTGGCTGGACACGCCGGTCAACACGGTGGCCGATATGGGCGAGCTGCCCGAAGGCCTGCCCTATTTCGTCCTCCCCGATGTGCCGCTGACCTGGGAAACGTTTCAGATCATCGCGCCCTATTCGCTGACGATGGCGGCGGTCGGCCTCCTCGAATCGCTGCTGACCGCCCAGATCGTCGATGACATGACGCATACCGGATCGAACAAGCGCCGCGAAAGCGCAGGGCAAGGCGTGGCCAATGTGGTCGCCGCCCTGTTCGGTGGCATGGGCGGCTGCGCGATGATCGGCCAGTCGGTCATCAATGTGACGAGCGGCGGGCGCGGGCGCCTGTCCACCTTCGTCGCCGGTCTTTCGCTTCTCATCATGCTGTTCCTGCTCGGCGGTCTGGTCGGCCAGGTGCCGATGCCTGCGCTGGTGGCGATCATGATCATGGTCTCGATCGGAACCTTCAGCTGGAATTCGATTCCCAACCTCGCCAAGCATCCCTGGCAGTCGAGCATCGTCATGCTGACGACGGTCGGCGTGGTCGTGGCGACGCATAACCTCGCCCTCGGCGTGGCGGCGGGCGTGCTGTTGTCGGGCGCCTTCTTCACCCAGAAGGTGATGACCCTGTTCGAAGTCGTGCGGACCCGAACCAGCGGACCGGAAGGCGACATCGCGACCTACACCGCCAAGGGCCAGATCTTCTACGCCAGCGTGGAACGGTTCGAGGCGGCACTCGGCCCGGAAAGCACGCAGGACGATCCCGCCGACCATGTTGTGATCGACGTGTCGAAAGCGCATTTCTGGGACATCAGCGCGGTCGGCGCGCTCGACAAGGTGGTGGAACGGATGCTGGGCGAGGTCCAGCGCATCGTCACCACGATTTCCGGCATCGCCACCCAGACCCAGATGCTGGCCCTCAACGCCACGATCGAAGCGGCGCGGGCGGGCGATCACGGTGCGGGTTTCTCGGTCGTCGCGCGCGAAGTGAAAGAATTGGCGAACGCGGCGCGCCGCTCGACCGATCAGGCGGAGCAGATGCTGAAGACCCGCGCCGCCTGAAAAGCCTTACGGGTGCGGCGCGAGCCCGATTTCGACTCCGGTCTTGTCCGTCAATGCGAACTT
>LULN01000140.1_pt1 | contig 11337 bp, 3 predicted proteins | sample 728131 | NCBI WGS metagenome assembly LULN01 (sample SAMN03860288, study PRJNA289734) | marine metagenome | biome: seawater column; feature: ocean; material: water; isolation source: Red Sea water column Station 149 - depth 100m | place: Saudi Arabia: Red Sea | collected 2011-10-15 | depth 100 m
TTGCTCTTGTAATTCAACAGATTTTTTAGCAAACTCAGTTGCGTCTATTTTTGTTTCTTTACCATCTGGCATTGTAACAATAACTTTACTTTGTGTTCTAGCTAATGTATCATCAAAATCAAAAACACTTATACCTTTTTCAGGGTTTATTGATCTTGAAAAAGCTATAGCCCCATCGTACATCTTTGATTTACTTAATAATTCAGTTTGCGTTATATTTTCAGGTTGTTTAAACGCTGAATCTAAAACTTCTTTTATTTGTTTTTTTGTTTTTTGTTTTGAAGTATTTAAATCATTATTTATTGGATTACCAAAATTATCAATACCTAATATTTCACCAAATGTTTTTCCAGTTGCAAGATCTATTATACTATTAGGATCAATACCACCGTCTATAGCAGCAACATTTTTATTGAAATATCTTTCCCACCAATTATTATCAAATACATTCCACTCACCATCAATAACCATGAGATTCTTAAGTCCAGCCTTATCTATTTTATTATTTTGTTTATTTGTTAATGCTATTAATTTATAATTATTTTTTAATGCACTTAAAGTTTTATTAAATTCCTTTTTGTTTTGTGTTACTGCAGCTTCCATTAATAACCTATATGCTCTAGCGTTTTGCAATGCGTGCTCAAAATATAATTTTCCATCAGTAACAACACCACCTAAATATTCAGCACCTAATCTATGTGGGTGTGTTCCTTCGTTTTGTGAATTTGTAAGCCAGTGCAATAATGGTGTTATGAGCGATTTATCTTTTTGTACAGCATCATAAATCGTATTCCACATGTAAGTAAAATTAGCTACATTTCTTTTATTTATATTTTGTATTTGTTTTGCTGATTTAGAACGTATTAGCTTTGTGTCAAATTTTATCTTGGCAAATTTAGGATTTCTTTTGCTTAAATTTTTATTTAATTTTTTAATTTGTATTCTAGCATAATCTCTTAATTCCTTATTGGGTATTATAGCAGCATTAACAGATATTGTTGAATTTAAAAATCCATACTCAAATAATGGAGATATTTTTTCAGTAAAATCTTTTATATAATTGTCAACACCATCTATTGTATCTAACTTATAATATTTTTGCTTTAATTTTATTACAAGATCATTATTCTCTTTACTAAACTGAGTAGCTGATTTTCCAGCGCCAATATTTTGTATTGCTTTTTCAGAATTAACCCTATTTAATAATTCTTGTCTTACAATTGTATTAGTTGCTAACTTACCATACAATGACATCATTGATTTAACAGCTTGTGCTTCTGGTGTTCTTGGTCCAAAGTCTGTAGATTTTTTACCCTCAACAACACCAAATGCTTCTAAGAAATCTTTTTTAGATATATTTTTATTTTTAGTATATGGTGATAATCCAGCTCCTTTCGTTATCCTGTCTTGTTTAGTATAAAATTTATTTAATAAACTTTTAGGTACACCAGTTGATGTGCCTAATAAACTTTCTGATGCAGCTTCTGTAATAGCGCCTTGCGGTAATAAATCTATTAAGTCTAAAGCATTTTTACGTATAAATGTTAATGCGTTTTCTTTTTCTTGTTTAGTTAAATTAGCAGCAGGATCAGTTACTTTTTTTGTGGCTACACCAAATATTTCTGCTGTATTTTCTGATGATAAATCTTTTAAATTTTTAAATGTTAAATTATTTATATCAAGGTCTTTTATTTTTTCTTGTACATCTTTTGTATATTTTTCTTTTAATTTAACATCATCAACTAAATCAATAGGTTTTATTTTTCTTGCTTTAGGTTTTTTAGTAACTTCTGGTGTTGTAACTTCCTCGACTGCAACTCCTTTTGCTTCTGTTATATCAGTTTCAAATTCAGTTTTTAATATTCTATTAGCAGCCTCTATCGATCTTTGCTTTATAAAAGAATTAATGTAGGCAGCTAAAGGTGCTCCTTTTGCTTTTTCAACATTATACTCCATTATCATATCTAATATACCTCTGCTACCAGTATTGATTTCATCTCTTAATAATTTAGCATCAAAACCAGGTATATTTTGATATTTACTTACAATATTATTTACTATAGGAGAAAACTCACTTATTATATCCATAGCACCTTCAACACCCCTTTGATCATAAATTCTTTGAACATTTTGAGATGCCTCTCTTGATTCTGGAATATTTTGAATATTAGTTTTATCTAAATCACCTATTATATCTGATACTTCTTGTGTAAATTGTCCTTTATCAATACCTTCTTTGTATGCTTTTAAAAAATTAAAAACTCCATCTCCCGTTTCAAAATTAATATTTTTTATACCGTATTTACCAAATATTGATTTAATAAAATCTCCAACACGTAAGTAAAATTTCTTTTCAAATTTTATTGTGGGTCTTTTTTCTGTGGCGGCATCTAAAAAAACATTAAAGTATTCAGTTGCTTCCTCTTCTTTAGTATAGCCACGTTCTTTCATCTTAGCATCCATTAATTTTCTTTGCTTTGATGATAATATACTTTTAAAATCTTGAACAGCTTTTGCTTGTGTTTTAGTTGATCCTAAAACTTTATTTAGTATTGGATGTAATAACTCATGACTTGCTACGGTAACTCTACCATAATTTTTGGCAGCGGTTCTATTTATAACTATTGAGTTTGTTTTTGAGTCAAAATAACCAGAAATTGTTTCACCTATTTTTTCTAGTTCATTATCATCTAGTTTTTTACCTTGTTTTGTTTTTTTATATTCCTGGATGAATTTTTTTACATCAAATACTTTTACCTCCTTAATACCTTTTTTTAATGCTATTTTTTTAGTTTTAGATAAATTTTCTTTAAAACGATTTCTAATAGCATCATTAAGTATTTTTTTATTTTGTCTAGCAACATTGTTAAACTTTTCTCTTAATAAGGCTTGAACTTCTGATTTATTTTTATTATCAGGATTTTTTATTGACTTGTGTATTTCATTTAATTTTTCTATGTTTTTAGCATAGTTCATTAACTCTGTATCTTTTAGATTTTCTAATGCTTTAGATGTATTTATTCTTTCTTTATATATTTTATCTGACTCTTGTTTTATTTTTTGTTCTAAAATCTGTTTTGTTTGCTTGTCTGCGTTTATTAATGAATTAGCATACTTAACCATATTATTGTATGCGGTTTTTTCTTTTTTTCTTGACTCAGGGGATCTTAATAACATTTCTGCTCTTTTTCTTCTTACTGAATTAGTATTACCTATAGCACCAATTGTGGAAACACCACCTCCACTAAAAGTACCTATTATACCCTCATCTAATGATTCATACAACACTTGATCCCAGTCTATTTTTTTACCAAGTTGTACCTCTGATAATTTATTCACTAAAAGATTTTGAGCAGTTTCAGTTCCACCTTCTAATCCAGCTAACCCAAAAACATTTACAATTTTACTAGCAGCACCTTCATTTAAATCACTTATAGCTTTTGTAGGTGTTCCTACCTTCTTCATTATACCAGATGCCCTTATTATTTTTCCAGTAACATATTCACCTAAGGTTTCTATAAGTCCAGTTCCAACTGCATTAACAAACAATTGGCCACCACTTTTTTCTGGATCTTCTTCATATTCTTCTTCCCATTTATTACCTGCAGCACTAGCGCCTAACATTGCTAATCCAGCGGGTGTTGTAGCTAAAACTAAACTAGGTATTGAAGCTATTGTTCCAGATGTTATTCTACTACCAACCTCGGTCCAATCAACATCATCTTTTAATAAAGCTTCACTTATAGTATCATCATATGTTATTATATTTTCATTGAGTTTTGCGGCCACGGGCTCAAACATAGAACTTTTTATTGTACCCATAGGCATACTAATACCTGGAAGCTGAACACCAGTTGCTTTTATTCTATTTCTAATTCTATCTTTTTCTTCAACTGTTAATTTTTCAAACTTACCAGTTTGTGACCAATTTTCAAATTGTTTACCTAAAAATTCTACACTTGCTTGACCTTCCTCTAATAAATCAACGGTACCTTCTGCTAAACTAACTACAGTAGCACCAACTTGAGCAGCAATATTAGAAGAATCAAGATTACTTAAATATTGATCTTCAAAAGAATCTAGATCTTTAGTGTACATACCTAAGTTATAAACGGTATCATATACTTTTTTTCTATATTCAATTTTTTTAAAATTGTCATCAAATTCCTCAAAAGAACCTGTATATAATCCAGTTCCTTTTAGAGTATCATATAGTTTATTTATAGACATGTTTAGTTTGTGTTATCTGTATCTAATATACCCTGTAAACTTTCTGGGCGTGATAAAAATTCTTTTACATCTTTAGTGGCTTTTGTTAAACCAGTTTTAACCTGCCAACCTATTATTGATTTATTACTATCCCAACTAACAGGAACAGGTCTAATTATAGGTTGATCTTCAGCTGTATTATAATAAAATACTTCTATATCAGGATTATAAATTAAATCAAAGTCAGAATCAGGTTTCCCCTCGTTTTCTTCTCTCCATAAATCAAGCGCTCTATCACGTGTTATATACTCTTGTCCTCTACCAAATTTATAACTGTTCCACCCTGATAAAACATTTTTTATAAAATTTGATCTAGTTTTTTCTTCATTTAAAATTCTATCTCTTTTTTGATATGGAACTTTTGGGAATTGTGTTGGGCTAAAAGGACCAGTAAACGGTGTAACTGGTGCTTTGTCAAAAACTTTAGAAAAACCTCTCAAATCATCAAGTTCTGTATTTTTGTATAAAACATTTTCTTCTACATCATCTTCTTTATTTGGATTATCTCTATCATATATTTCTTTACCACTTTGATGTGATTTTTCTGCTAAGTCCACATAGTAATCTACTAATAAACCAGTTAATGCTTCTTCATTTTCATCATTTTTTATCCAACCATTATCTAACTTTCCATCACCATCAATATCCATTGTTTCTTGATTTAATTTATTATTATTAGTAACCCAGTCTTTAAATGACATACCTAATTCATCACTAAAATTACGATCCAATGCTAATGATTGTTTGTTTTGTCTTTGTATTATTTCATTTTCATTTGAAAGTATAGTTCCAAGTTGTAATCTAATTTGATCAGGTGAAAATGAAGCACCTCGTAATCCATTAGTATTTGCATTTCTAATTAATGACAAACCATCTGTCATTTGTTTTGCTGCCCTTGGTACTAAGTTTTCATACAAGTCATGTATATCATTCATTGTTTTAACACCACCTTGTTCTGTCTCTACAACTAATTGATTATCTACAATTGCAAAATTTTTAAAGTCTCTATTGTAAACTTCTGATACAATATTCCTATCAGTTTCATTGTTTATGCCTGACCAGTTATCTTTTTTTGATGTATAATCATTTGCCCTTTTTGTGAATAAATTAACTTGATTAGACATGTTGACAAAATTATCTTTAATATTATTCATTTGATTAATAATATCTTTATATTCAGGATCTGATGCGCTATAATCTACAAGTTGATTGGCTAATTGATCATACATATTTCTTTGATCTCTTAGGTATGTTACAACCTCACCCCTCATTTCTGGTGGTATAGTACCTTCGTTAATTCTAGGCCCGGCCCCATATAGTCTTTCTAACTTACCCTCTCTTTCTTTACGTTTTTGTTCTGCCTCTTGTTCTTCTTGTCGACTAAATATAGCTATATTTCTAGCTGCTTCTTTTAAACCAGCTCCAAAAATTTTTCCATAATCTGTAAAACCTTTCGCCGAGTACATTCGTCTCGCCGCTTCTTGTAAATTTGTCATAATTGTTTATTAATATTATTAACCACCACCACTTAAGAAATTATCTCCACCAACCCCACCAGCCATTGCTGTTGCAGCACCACCAATTACACCACCAATACCACCAATTATACCTTGCGTCGCTTGTTCTCTAGCAGCATCAGCTTGTGCTTTTCTTTCCATTGCCATACCTAAAAGTTGTGTTTGTTTGCTTTGTGCTAAATCTCTTGCTCGTTCTGCCCCAGCATATTGCATTTCTTGAACTCTTTGTGCGCCTTTTGCTGCTGCGATTCGATTTGCAGCTTCTTGTTGACCTATACTAGCACTCGCTTGTTGTAGGTTTGCTGATTGTTGACCAGCCATAGCCTGAGCTAACGCAGCGATACCGCTACCACCAGCCGCTCCCTGCATCGTACTAAGTGTGTTTGCTAAACCTTGTTGTTGTTGTTGTGCTTCAAATTGAGCTTGTTGTTGATTCACGGTTAAGTCTTCAAAAGTATTTTGCATACCAGCAGCTAGATTAGAAGTATCCATACGCCTAAATGCAGCCATTTCCCTACCATACTCTTGCTCCGCGGCCCTTTGTTCTCTTCTTCTAGCTCCACCACCTATTATACCACTAGCTATACTAGCTAAACCACTAGCAATACCACCTATACCAGCAGCTGCCATTTCACGTGAAATTTCTCCAGCTGGCTTAGTTTTTAACGCTGCTTCTTCTCTTTTTTTTAGTGCACTAAAATCAAAACCCAATGTTGGGGTAGAAACTTGCATAGTTTGTTGTGGTCCGTTTGACATAATTTTTAAATTTTAATTTTCTTATACATATTATAATTACACTTTTTTTTGTTTATTTACTACTAGCAAATATTTCAGAGCTTACAGCGTGTAGTTCTGCAGCACTATTACTATCATTTTTCATTTCAACTTCAGCATAATAACCATCTATTGATGATAAATTAGCTTGATTATCTTTACTAAACATTATAAAATCACTTGTTGTTGGTCGCGTAGAAGCAATTGAAATATTACATGTTATTGTTTTAGCTGTTACTGCGGTTACTGTACCTATTTCTATAGGATCAGATGCAACTGTTCCAGACATAGTACAACGATAAATTGTATCACCAACTTGTACTGATTTATTTATATCTTTTGCAAATGTTAATGTTATTGTAGCCATATTGTTTTATTTTTATTCTGTTGCATCTTCATAACTTGGGTATGATACTTTCCAAGCTATTTGTAAATTGCTTGATGCTGTAACTTGAGCCGATGTTAATACCTGCCAGTTTACATCTATATAATCATCACCTGTTCCCTCGCCTGTACCAGCTGAATAATTAGCGGCTGTAATTGACGTATCGCCGGTGTACGTATCAAGTCCACTTGTATCATCACCTATATCAACTGTAATATCATCAAAGTATTTACCTGTTAAATCAGCAAATATCCTTATTGTACCAGATAGAATAGTATTATCTGCTGTACCAACTGAAACGTTTCTTCCACTTACTCTACCAAAACCTTGTATCGTTGTATCGGTACTATCTTTTACCATACCTATTCTTTTAATACCAGTTCCAACGGCTCCACCAGCTTGTCCTTCTGAAAAACAATCAAAAACATTAAGTGGTAATGTTAAATTTGTAGTACCATACTGCTCAATATTTACTTGCAATACTATAACAGTTTTATCAAGATTTGTTGCTGTGTCCCCGGGTGTTAAGTGTGTATCTGTTTGAGATACAATTACAGGATCAAATTTCCAATCATTAGCCGGTGAAAACGTTAATCTTTCCCCTTCTGATATTTGTTGTTTTGAAGATAATGTTATTGTTTTTTGATCAGTATTCATCGATGCAATTGTAACATCATCCTCAACGCTTTTAGCTGCAACGCCACCACCAGTTACAATCATGCCAGCTGTTAATGCCCTAATAGGTTCATCTAAAACAACTGTTTTACTCGCTTCAACTCTTGCTGAAACAACACCAGTACACTCACTACCAACAAAATCTATCGCCTCAACATTTTTTGAATTCACATATCCATCACTATGGTTATTTTCAATAGTAATTGTAGCGTCTAACGTACCTGCAGCAGAACCAATTTCTGGTTGACCTAATGCTTGGTATGTTAATGTACTACTTGGTGATGTTGTTGAGAAACTACCATCAGCTTGTGTATATTTTAATAGAACAGTTCCATCAGCCATCTGTATTCTACTAATTGTTGTAAGATCATCATCGTGATCATTATTATCATCTTTTGCTAAAAATGTTAATGTAACGCTACCATATTGAAATAATGTTAATTCTTTACTTGATGTATCATCAGGGTTAGGACCAACATACAAAGTAGATACGCTACCTGGATCTGATGGTATTATATCATATACAAATTTTATTTTATTATCTGTTGCTGGGTAATATTCAACTACTTTAAATGAATTAGTTGAAGGTATAGTTAATTCAGTTGCAGCATCTTTCCACCTTGAACCATTCCAATATTTTTCTTCAGCTTTAACATCGCTAGAATTAAATACTTTTCTTCTAAAGAAAAATTTAGAATTATTAGTACCAATAATTTCAAGTGTTCTACCATTAGGTTCACCTGCTTGAGGAATACTTGTATTTAAAGCTTTAAATGCTGTTATTCCTTGTTCCGCGACACTAGGTGGAACAAATATTTTTTCTGCTTTAGCAGTAAACATTATTTCATCTCCAGTTATAGTTGCCGCCGGGTGTCTATATGTTATTGTAAATACTTCTTTAATTACATTGCCATCACTATCTTTTCCACCATTTCCTAAAGTTGGTGTTGTTTGTGTTATAGTATAACCAAGTGTAGATGAATTTTTCGTTTCATCGCTTTCTTTATATATAACGCAAGTCGCTCTATCTTTAAAATAAAATCCACTTGCCGCTGTAAATGTTTTTGTTGTAGCACCACCGTCATCTGGTTCTAAATCAACCGTTGATGTAGCATCAAACGCACCAGTTGAAGTGTATGATACCTCGGTATTACCTGTTGTTGTATTTTCTTCTTCAGTAAAATATGTACCACTTACAGAATATGTTTTAGCTGTACCACCGTTTGCTAAATCTAAACTTATACTTTTATCAGCACTTGATATTGTTTGGCTAGTAAAATCAAGAGTTAATACACCTGTTGTACTATTCCAAGCAGAACCACCAGAGCCAACCGTTTCAAAACTAGTTGGACTTTGAGATGAGATACTTTGACTACTTGGTAACGTAAATCCAGTATCAGCTGTAAATGTTAAATTTAAATGATCAAATGTATTTAAATTAGTGCTATCAACAATATCATAAAGAGTTATAACATTACCACTTTGCTCCCATGATTGATTACCACTAGCTGAAGCTACACTAGATAAAGTTAACCCAGTTTCAGCCGCTAATGTTATTATAACATCATATCCAGTTATACTAGTATCACCACTAACAGCAGAAGGTTTACCAACACCTTGAACAGAAAACTCTTGACTATCTAAATTATTTATATTTGTTGTATCTCCTTTAATATAATTAAACCATTTTCCTTCTTTTTCAATAAATTCTTTTACTGATCCAGTTTGTTGATCTGTAGTTACCGCATTACAATACCAACCCTTTGTGTTTGTTGACGTTAATGAGTTTGCTTCTGATGAAGTTGGTGTTTTTGCTATGACCTCGTCAATTGATAAATCAGTGTATGCAACGCTACTAATTGTTCCAGAATATTTATAAATTCTTGAATCAGAACCTTCGTAGTTTATAGTTTTAAATCCTTTTACTAAATCATAATTATCATTAATAAGAAGATTAACACATGTTTCATATGTTGGATGAAATGTTAATACTGTATCATCAGATATTGTTTGTGCTGAAGATAATGTTACACCTGTTCCACTAATTGCTGAAACAGTTACATCAGTTCCTGTTATACCAGTACCCGTTACTATATCACCAGCTGATATTTTACTATCAGCAGTATCTAATGTTACTGAAGTACTATTACTAACATTACCATTAACCTTACCTATTCTTTGATAAAATACATTTCTTATAGTGTTATCATGACAGTATAAATCCCCATTTTTAAATGAGTGGTATTTGTTATTTAATGATACACTAAATTCAGGTATAAATGATTTAAAACTTGTCCAGCCATCAACTCTTTCATCATAACTTAATGTATAATTACTTGTTCCTTTTAATGTTAAATTATAAGATCCTTTACTTTCATTATAACCACCAACTAATGTTGTAGAATTAGCTAAGTTATCTTTAAACCAATCGGTCATGCCTTTTTGAGCTATATTAGTTAATCCATCTCTTGATAAACGTAAAACAGCACCACGAGCTTTATCAGTAAAATACACTCTATAAGCATGTGACACAAATGATTCTGGATTTTTAGATATACCATATTCACCAGCATAAGGTCTTGCAACACCCAATACCCTGTTACTAGCCGTAAGATTAGCATCCTCTAAGGTTCCACCAGCATTAAATAATACATCTTTATTTGCTGGGATATTTAAAACTTTATCTTCACATAAAGCAATTAAATCATTATCTCTTGTGTGTATCTTTTGTATACTACCATAAAATGGATTTAAATCTTTTGTTATTGGTTCTGCTTGAATAAATTGATTTAATCTATTTATACCTGATGTAGAGTTAAATATACCCGACCATATAAATCCATTTTTCTTATGATCTTCTTTATATTGTTCTGCTAATACTGTAGATACTTTTACTCCTTTGTCAATAAATGAAGCATTAAAATCATCTCGTAACCTATTTGATTCAACACCTTGTCCAAATGAATAACAATTAAACCAATCTAGTGATTGTGTTTGTCCATGTGCTTTACCATCATCTATTGTTATGTCTGTACCACTACTAACCGCTCCATTTACAGTTGCTGTAAAACTATATATACTTTTTGAATCAGTAAATGTTAATTCTGTATTATCAGCAACAGTGCCACCTAAACTATTTTTAACTGTAAACACATTATTTCTTAATGCTGAATTAACAATATTTGTGTTACCGCTACCTATATTTGTTCCTGTCACTGTCATACCAGATTTTATTATTGGTATTGCATCACTTATTTCATAGTATAAATCTAATTCAGCAGATTCTATTGGTTCTGTTTCAAACACAGCTGGATTTGAAGATGATATTGTAGCTTCACCAGTTTCGACATTAAGTCTCATGATGCGTATTTCAGATATTCTTGAATTATCAGCACCTTGATTTATATTACCCACGAATTCATCCTGATACCCACCAGCTGAATTTTCAGCTTGTTCAAACTCGATTGTATATTGTCTTCTTCTGCCATATATAAATTTTTTATCATTATCTTTAGTTGATCTATATTGATAATCTATAGTAGCATTGGTTACTCTATATACCTTGTCGCTATCTTTCTTATCATTGGCAAAACTAAATAAAGTACCAGCTGATGATATTTCTTCAAGAAAAGGATTTACTGTGTTAGTTTCATCATGTTTTTTGCCTTTATCACTTGATGGATGATCTTCCCACGTTTTTCCACCATAATCTACACC
>LULN01000896.1_pt1 | contig 11319 bp, 7 predicted proteins | sample 728131 | NCBI WGS metagenome assembly LULN01 (sample SAMN03860288, study PRJNA289734) | marine metagenome | biome: seawater column; feature: ocean; material: water; isolation source: Red Sea water column Station 149 - depth 100m | place: Saudi Arabia: Red Sea | collected 2011-10-15 | depth 100 m
CTACTGGAAAGGGTGCCATAGGTTTAGGTTCAAAAGTTCTAGGCAAAACTGCTTGGGGCGATGCTGCGAAATTTGGTGTTAAAAAATCAACTAAAGAAATTACTGAAGCTTTTGGTAAAGATATAGATCAATTTACTGTAGGAGAATTAATTGCATTAGGAGATCAAGGTCGATTAAATACAGTAGGAGCTTTTTTAGCTCCAGTAAGTGATTTAAACAAAGCAGTTGCACTTGGTAATCTTGATCCAGACCAACTTTTTAATAAAGAGACACAGGATAGATTCTTTTATGATAAGATGTCTATGGATGTCAGCATGCTTTCAACAGCTGATGGTGATCCAATACCTGGATTAGGGCATTATTATCCAAAGGCAGTATATCCTTCTAAACCTAGTAAACCTAGGACACGTGTTAATCCTAATAAACCAATAGAATTAAGTAAAGTATTTAATAAATTCCTTACAACTATTGGTGAAGCTGAAATTAGAAGAGGTCAAGAAGCTGTTGATGCAAGCCAAGCTGTACCTAATGTTATTGGTAATTGGGGTAAAGCTATGGCAGAAGAATTTCAGAAATCAAATGAAGAAAAATTAGCAAGTGGATGGACTAAAACTAAAAGAGGCAGATGGATACCTCCTAGAGATAAAAACCCTGCATTTTTAGGATTAGCAGTAAAGGGATTTAATATAAATTTAATGAAGGGATCTACGTTAGAAGCTATTGAAAACATGGATATAGGAGTTTACTACTAATGGAACAACCTAGAAATATATGGGATCAACATGATAGTCAGGTTGAAGCTGAAAAGAAAAATGCAGAAGCTGCAGCTAATGAATCTGAATCAAATAGATTACAAGCAGGTCAAGCTGAAGCTGCAACTGCTAAAGATGTAAAAGACTATAACTTAGGTGATAATGCCAAAGAATTAGCAAAGGCAGTTGTTGGTGGTGGTATTGATATTTACAATAGTGTTGCTTCTTTACCTAAACTTTTAGATCCAGAGTTTTATCAACCAGATGATCCTGAGAATCCATATAAATATAATTCACCTTTACTAATTAATAAAACACCTATCACACGTACTAGATGGGGTAAATTCATACGAGCAGGTACTGAACTTGCAGGAGGATTTGTAGGTACTGGTAAAGTAGTATGGGGTATAAAAGGATTAAAAGGGGTTGCAACAGCAGCTAAAGCTAGTAGATGGGGCCGTGTAGGTATGGGAGCAGCACAAGGTGCTATCTATGACGCTATAAGTAACCAATCTCAAGAAGGTAATTTAGCTGCAGCTTTAATTGATGTTAAACCTGAATGGTCTGGTATTTTAAATCCTATTGCTACTAAAGAAGATATGTCACCTGCTCAAAGAGCAGCAATGAATGTAGGAGAAGGTTTAGGTATCGGTACTCTATTTGATTGGGCGTTTGAAGCAGGTGGTTGGGGCGTACGTAGTTATTCTCAATCTGCTAAGAAAGCAGCCAAGAAAGCCTCTATAGCACCTGATCCTATTAACAAAGCTAATGGATTGGGGTGAAACACGCTAAGTAAGTCGTAGACAAGTAAAGCAATTAGAAGCTAATGAAGAGTTAGCTCAACAGCAATTAGAATTTGACCTATCAAATGGTGGGCCAAGTAATAATCCAGCTTATTATTCTACAAATGAAATAACTGATAACCAAGCTCTTTCTAGTTCTTCTAAACCTGTTAAAGGTGTTAGAGATATGATAGAGATCCGTAATAATCCTACACAGAAATACGGTTCTCCTAGAGGAACTATGACTGAAGCTAATATTAGAAGAGTAGAATACTCTGCACCTGGTACTATTACTAAAGAACGGGATGCATTAGCTAAACGTTTAGTAGCAGAACCTGCTTATCAGAAGTTATATGGTACTGCAATGCCTAAAGAAATTGCTGCTGATTTAGCAGATGCTAGCAGAGATTTAATTCAATTTGTTAGTGATTCTGGGCATAGCCGACTAGTAGATATCCCACAAGAAGATGTCATTAAATATATAAAAGCCAAGGACGCTGGTAAACCAACTGTTATTGAAGGTATAGGAACTTTAAATAAAGCTCAATTAGTAGCAACTGATACTATACTAGGTCAGTTATTATACGAAGCTAGAGATTTAGCTAAAGCTGCTATTAGTGTTACTGATCAAATAGATGTAGCAGCAGATGGGTCTTTATTAGATGGTATCTTAGCTCGATACGCAGCTGTAGCAAGAATGCGTAAGGAAACTAGTCTATTATCTAGTTTTAATCTTAGAAGATTTAATTCTGGTGGTAAATTAAAGGATACTGTAACTGAAGCACAGATACGTGGTAAAGCTTCAGATGAAGCAGCTGCTACTGTTGCAACATTTAAACAACTTTTAAAAGGTGATTTAGATAATGATCTTTTAGAATCCTTTATCCATTTCACAGCTACTAGTAATGGTGGTAAACAGCAATGGAAAGATTTAAATACATTCTTCTCTCGTAAATTACAAGGTTATAGGAATGGTGATCAATATCAACGTAATGCTATTTTAAATGAACTCCAAACTATGGGTGTTAGCTCAATGTTATCTGGACCGAAAACACCTATACGTGCATTAGTAGGTACTGGTTTAGGAACAGTTATGAGACCTGTAGCTACTATATTAGGTAGTATTGGTAAATCAGATGATATGGTATTACGAGGTGCTTATGCTAACCTTGGTGGTATGATTGATGCTAGAAATGAAGCATGGCGTTTAGCTGTAGCTGATTTTCAATCTTATAATTTAGCAGAAGAAGGTTGGCGAGGTTTTACTAAAAATACTCAAGACCAAGAATGGGCTGCTATGATGTCATGGGCTGACCAATATGGTACACCTGGACAACAAGCTCAAGCTCATATGGCTAATTCATTACGTGAATTAAATAAAAAGTCATGGCTAAATTATGGTCCACGGATTATGAAATCTATGGACATTTACTTCTCTCAATTAATTGCTAGAGGTAGGCAACGTCAATTAGCCTTTAATGATGTCTATAGTAGAGTTAGAGATCAAGGTATTATACCATCTGATGCTGATTTAGAGGATTTAATAAAAGCTTCTGAACTAGAATTTGAAGGTAAAGTATTCTCAGCTGATGGTCAAATCACTGATGAAATGGCTAAGTTCGCTGCTGATGAAGCGAAGTTAACACAAGAGCTAACTGGTTTCGCTAAAGATTTAGATAAAGTTTTTGAGAAACAACCCTTCTTAAGACCATTCTTCTTGTTTGCTAGAACTGGTGTCAATGCTTTAAAGATGACTTCTAAGTACACTCCTGTACTTAATAATTTCATTACTGAACATGCTGATATAATGAGTAAGCAGTGGGATCATCCTGATATGATTCAGTATGGTATTAAAACTGCAGATGATCTTGAAATAGCTAGAGCTACCATGCGTGGTAGAATGGCTATAGGTTATGGTGTAACTGCAACTGCTTCTTGGATGGCATTAAATGGTCAAATTACTGGTAATGGTCCTCCTGATAGACAGTTAAGAGATAGCTGGAGACAGTTCGGATGGCAACCTAGATCTATAAAGATTGGTAATGCATATATAAGTTATGAAGCTTTGGAACCATTCAATAGTATGCTTAGTTTCGTTGCTGATATTGTTGATTCACAGAAGGTTATGGGTGATGCTTGGGCTAGTAATCATTTTGGTAAGGTTTCCTATTTAATTAGTGCTAATGTTACTAATAAAACTTTCCTTGCTGGCTTATTACAACTACAAGATCTAATAACTAGTCAAGGTGGAGATGCTTCAAGAGTAGCATCTAATTTTGTTAATAATCAAATACCTTTAAGTGGTATGAGGAATGAGATAGGTAAAATCCTATCCCCTGGACTAAGGGAATTAGAATCTGGATTCTGGCAAGGTGTTCAGAATAGAAACCTATGGGCTGATGTATTTACAAATGGAGCTATGGTTCCTTATAAATACGATGTTTTAGATGGTTCAAAAATTAATGATTGGAATCCTTTACAACGTCTATTAAATGGTGTATTACCTATACAATTAAATGCTACCACTAATTCTACTAGAGAACTACTATTCAGAAGTGGCCTAAATTTAAAACAAACATTTAATACAGGACCAAAGGGAGTACCTTTAGAAGGTTATCCAAACTTAAAATCTAGATATCAATTCTTCTTAGGACAACAAAACTTAGAAAATCAATTAGCTAAAGTATTAAACCATCCACAAGTATTAGAATCTATAAAAACTATGGAAGAAGATAGAGCTAAAGGAGCTACTTATGATCCTGATTATGGCTCATTCCATGGTAGATTAATAAGACCTATATTTAGAGAAGCTAAAAAGAAAGCATGGCAAATGCTTCTTGAAGATTCTATGTATGGTCTAGAAGCCAGAAGATTAACTGAATTACATAGAAAAGAACTACTTGGAAATGAATTCAGAGCTAGAGGTAATTATACTGAAGCAAATCAAATTCAAGAACAAATAAAAGCATTGGAAAATAAACCAATCAAATGATCCACCCGATCACTTTATAACATAGCGTAAATGGCTGTAACACAAGTTAATTATACAGGGAACGGGTCAACAACTAATTACTCGTTTACCTTTCCATATCTAAATAAAACAGACGTTAAAGTTCGTATTGACGGAACAACGCAACCTACAACTGCATATTCTTTTGCCAACGCTACAACAATCGCAATGGACTCAGCTCCAGCAAATGGGGCTAAATTAGTAATTTTTAGAGATACAAATAATGATAGTAAAACTGGTACATTTTATGCTGGTTCAGCTATTAAAGCAGAAGATTTAAATGATAACTTTGACCAAATTTTATACGTAGCACAAGAAGTTGATAATAATGCCATGACTACAGATGGCACAACAAGTATGACAGCAGATTTACCACTTGGTGAAGATGTTGATATTGTATTTGAAGGTGCTACTGATGATGCTTATGAAACTACTCTTACTGTAGCTGATCCTACAGCTGATCGTACTATTACTTTACCTAACGTAACTGGTACAGTGGTGACGACTGGAGATACAGGTACAATTACAGCTACAATGCTAGCTGCTAACTCTGTTGATTCTTCGGAATTAGTAGACGGTAGTGTAGATTTATCACATATGTCTGCAAACTCTGTAGATAGTAATCAATATGTAAATGGAAGTATAGACCATGAACATCTAGCTAATGACATTATAGCTGCTTCTAACATACAAGAGACCGAGTTCATCTAGAAGCAGATATTATTGATGGCACAAAGATCGCTGATAATGCTGTTGATTCAGAGCACATAACAGCAGGATCCATTGATCTTGCTCATATGTCAGTGAATTCAATTGATAGCGATCAGTATGTAGATGGATCAATAGACACAGTTCATATTGGTAATGATCAAGTTACTACTGTTAAACTTGCAGATACTGCAGTTACTACAGTTAAGATACAAGATAACGCAGTTACTACTAATAAGATTGCTGCAGATGCTGTTAACGGAACTAAAATACCAGATAATGCTATTCAGTCTGAACACATTGCAGCAAATGCTGTTACAACCGCAAAGATAGCCGATGCTGAACTCACAACGCTTGCTGGTATGCAGTCAGGTACTGCTTCTGTTTTGGCGGGCGGTACAGCTCTTACTTCTACTCTTACTGAGCTTAATCAGCTCGATGGTAAGACAATCGGTGAAACTACCCTCACAACTAATAGCGATACAGCTATTCCGACTTCAAAAGCCGTTAATGATCGAATTCTAACTGTAACGAATGCTTTAGGAGGATTTGTTGCAATTGCAGATAAAGATAACTTCCCAACTAGTAACCCAGATCCTAGTGATGGAGCTGGTACTGTTGTTTCTATTAGCAATGCAGCTGGTATCTCAGTTAACTCTAGTGGTGTAGGTTCTCTAGCTACAAGAGCTGGTGGGTCTGATGCTGTTGTTATTAATGGATTCCCTTCTGCCTTACGAGGTGGAGCTACAGTTGGTAGTGCAACAAACGCTGACCCTTATGTACTTCCATCTAGTGTAGGCCTACAAGTACAAACAACTAGTACTGCTCATACCTATGATTATCATAAGTATTTAATTAATGAAGAAGATGCTAATAAATTAAGTGGAGATATCCAAGACTTCCAAGAAAGATACCGTGTAGCTGCTTCAGCGCCTACTTCATCTAAAGATGATGGTGACTTATGGTTTGACACAACAAACAACAAGATGAAGGTGTATAATGCTTCTGGATCATCTTGGGATGATGTAGCTGCTCCTGGTAATTTCTTTATCAATACTATATCCAGTTCATCTGGAACAGGAGGTGGTAGTGCTACATTCAATGGAACTGCTTATAGATTTACTTTATCCAGCCCACCATCACAAGGCGCACAGCAACTTCTTATTAGCATCAATGGAGTCGTTCAGAAACCTAATAGTGGAACCAGTCAACCAGCAGAAGGATTTGCTGTTGATACTAATGATGTTATTTTTAGTGCCGCTCCTCCTAGTGGTAGCGATTATTTCATCATCACCTTCGGAAACACCGTAAATATAGGTACTCCAAGTGATAATACAGTAGCTACAGCTAAAATACAGAACCTTGCAGTTACGACTGATAAGCTTGCTGATAACTCAGTGACTGCAAAGATTGCAGACGATGCAGTTGGTGCTGAACACATAGAAGATTTAGATGCCTCTGTTAAATTTGTAGATTCAGCAGCACTTGTATTAGGTACAGGAAATGATTTAAGAATTCTACATGATGGTACTGATCATGTACTTACTAGTGATGGAGGTCAAAATATAAGGCTTGTTAACCATCTAACTGGTGGTAATGAGACGATGGCTAAGTTTATCCCTAACGGTGCTGTTGAATTATATCATAATGGCGTAAAAACTTTCCAGACAGATTCCAATGGAATATCAGTCTTAGGGCCAGAAGGCGGAGATGGAAAAATATATTTACAAGCTGATGAAGGTGATGATATTGCAGATAAGTGGCAGTTAGTTTCATCTGCTAGTGGTGGTTTATATATAAACAACTACACGTCAGGTAGTTGGGAAACAAATATAAAAGCTACAGGTAATGGGAATGTTGAACTATACTATGATAATTCAAAGAAATTAGAGACGGTTTCCTGGGGTGTTGATTGTCAGGGTAATACTAGAACCAGTGGAGATTTTGTTTGTGTAGATGGTGGCAAATTTAGAGCTGGTAATAGTTCAGATTTCCAAATTTATCATGACGGATCTAACTCATATATAAAAAACGACACAAATGATCTTGCTATTGAATCAGCTGGAGATGTTGTTTTAAGAACTGCTGGTAGTGAAAATGCAATTAAATGTCTTGCTAATTCTAGTGTTGAACTATATCATAATAACAACTTAAGATTAACAACTGGTGTTAATGGTGTTCAATTAGACGAAAGTTTATTTCTATATGATAGTAAGAAGATTGAATTAGGTCATGGTGGAAATCTAGAACTTTATCATGATGGAACTTCCTCAGTTATAAAAGATAACTCTGCTCAACTATATATAAGAGCTAATGCAGCAATAAAGTTCCAAAATGATGCTGTAAGTGAGACTTTTGCAAAGATGCATGAGAATGGGAATTGCGAATTATATTATGATAACTCAAAGAAATTTGAGACAAATTCAGCTGGAACAAAGGTATTTGGTTCAGCATATATTTCTGAAGGTACTATATATCTTGAAAAATCTGGAGTACATCACCATAGAATATTAGCTAATGATACAGGTAATGATTTAGCTTTCCAACAGAGTTCAGATTCAGGTGCAAATTCAAACTTTACAAGTTATCTAAGAATTAAAGATGGTGGTGATATTGCTTTACCTGTTGATGGTAAACAACTTCTGACTGGTGCTGGTGAAGATCTTAGATTATACCATGATGGTAATAATAGTTTTGTCAATAGTCAGGGTAATGGGCATCTATTCATTCGTGGTGATGATGTAAAGATTCAAGATGCAAACGCTGGACACAACATGGCAGTCTTTATTGAAGATGGAGCCGTTGAACTCTACTATGACAACGCAAAGAAATTTGAGACTAAATCTGGCGGTGTTGAAGTAACTGGATCTTTAGTGGCTTGTCAAAATGCATCTGATTCAGATCATGCAACAGGACAGTATACCCATGTACTTCAAACCCAAAATGGTGGTTATAATACCTCCATTATTGAACATTCAAGTGATAGTAATCCATTTGGAATGTTAATGGATTTTTCTGATGATGATCCAGATAATAATACGAATTATTTTATTAAGGCTCAGGATTCTAGTGCAACTAGATTTTACGTTTACTCTGACGGAGATGTATGGAATCACGATGATAGTTATACAGGCTCCGATCAAACACTTAAAGAAAATATTGTTGACGCTACCTCTAAATTAGAAGATCTTAAAAAATTAAAAGTAAGAAAAGTAGAAGAAATATTCCCATCTTTAATTTCTGAGCATGATATAGCTGCAGGTACTCCTAATGATGATCATGTACCAGTAATGAAGAAAGCTATTAAACAAGCTTGGGATCCAATCATTATTAAAGCCATGCAAGAATTGATAGCAAAAGTAGAAACCTTAGAAACAAAAGTAGCAGCATTGGAGGCAGGCTAAATGGCATTAACAAAAATAGATGATAGGGGTTTAAAGACTCCTATCGACCTTCTTGATAATGAGAAGATTCGGTTGGGTACAGGAAATGATTTAGAGCTTTATCATGATGGATCTAATAGTTATCTAGGCAATGCTACTGGTGATATAATTATTGAAAACTCTGGTGGTAACACATCAAATCAGATTTATATTAGAGGTAAAACTGGTGAAAATAGTATTGGTGTTCACGGTAATGGACAAGTTGAACTTTACCATGACAACTCAAAGAAATTAGAGACAACTTCAGATGGCGTTACGGTAACTGGTAAGTTATTTGCTGATAACGGTTTCTGGTGTAAAGATGATGATGTTTATCGGTGTGGTGATGATACGGATCTGATGATCCATCATAATTCAAGTAATAGCTGGAATTATATTCAAGGAAGTGCTAGTGGTGTAAATTTAGCTATACAAGCAAAATCTGGTGAGAATAATATTACTTGTTACTCTGATGATAGAACTGAACTTTACTATGATCACTCAAAGAAATTAGAGACCACTTCAGATGGAATAACTATAGGTGGCGATTCTGGTGTTACTGGTAATTGGCAACTAGAGACTTACAATGGAAGTGGATCTTGCGGAAACGTTTTTGCTGGAACAACAGGTGCATATCTATACATACAAGATACTGGCTCTAGTGAAAAGATTGGTATATTAGCAAATGGTAGAGCATCGATTACTTCTTATAAGGTTGATGATCCCTTAGTCTTATCTACCACAGATAGTAATGGAACATCTGATAGGTTAATTATCGAAGGTGACGGAGATATTAGAATACCTCAAGATAATAAAGTGTTATCATTAGGTGCTTCTCAAGATCTTCAGATATATACAGACGCAGAAAATGGTTATATAAAAGCCATAACTGCAAATCTATGGTTACGATCTGATACTAATATCTTTCTATCAAATGAAGCAGGTAGTGAGTATTTTTTAAAAGCTGCTAATAACGGGGCTTCCGAGCTTTATTACGACAATTCAAAGAAATTAGAGACAAATTCAGTTGGGATTTTAGTAAGCGGGACGACATTAAAACAACAATCGTCTGGTGAAGTTTCAGTGCAGATCGGCTCTACTAATGCTGGTGGTGCTGCAATTTATTTTGATGGTGATTCAAACGGTGATTTTATTGGTGGTGATTATTCATGGATAAGGCATACCACTAGTGGCCATCTGGAAATATGTGCGGACAATCCTTCTAGTAATGGTAGTATATATTTAAAAGTAAAAGATGGAAATGAGAACGCTATTTATTGTCAAGCTGATGGAAAAGTTGAGCTTATGCACAATGGATCGTCGAGATTTGAGACGGCTAATGCTGGAGTAACTGTTACGAGTGGTGTTGATGGTTCGTCTCCACTTGTTGTAAAGAGTACCGACGGAACTACTATTGCTAATTTTTATGAGTCGAGTGATGCCGACGGTAATAATGGAATGCTTTACTTGCAGGATGGTTCTGGTAATACTGATGTTAAATTAAGTACAAATGGACCTTCTTGGTTTAATGGTGGAAAGGTCGGTATAGGTACAGCAGCTCCTAATAAAAAACTTGAACTATTGGAAAGTTCTAATTCTGTTGCTGTATTAAGAGTAAATAGATCAACAGATGTAGACAGTACGACAAGAGATTTCATAGAATTCTATAGAGACGCTACTCAGGTTGGTTCTATTAAATGCTCAAATGCCGCAACTACTTATAACACAAGTTCTGATTATCGATTAAAAGAAAATGAAGTTCTTATATCTGATGGAATTACTAGATTAAAAACTCTTAAACCTTATAGATTTAATTTTAAAATTAATCCAGATAAAACTATTGATGGTTTCTTTGCACATGAAGTAACACCAGCAGTACCAGAGGCAATAACTGGAGAGAAAGACGGTGAAGAGATGCAAGGTATAGATCAATCTAAACTTGTCCCTTTATTAACCGCAGCATTACAAGAAGCAATTACTAAAATAGAAACCTTAGAAACAAAAGTCGCAGCCCTAGAGGCAGGTTAAATTCACTCACACAATTTTATTAAAAAACAATGGCTACTAAAACTTGGCAAGTAAATACAATGCAGCGTGAACTCGCTGATGGTTATGTAAATAAAGTTATCTACCGTGTTAACGGAGAAGATGGGACTTATAAATTCAGAGCTACTGGTGAAGTAGATCTTCCTAAACCAGATACCCTTATTCCTTATGCTGATCTTACAGAAGCTACAGTACTAGGTTGGGTAAAAGCAAAACTAGATGCTGATAATGCTGGTACTGTAGCTGCAATTGAAGCTGCTGTAGAGAAAGGCGTAAATGAACAGAAAACACCAACTACTGGTGTAGGTAAACCCTGGACATAAATATACCTAGAGCTACCCTCCCTAAAGCTCTAGACATCCCTCAAATGTACCTCAGGCAGCCTACAGCGGACGTTCCAGCCTATAAACCTATGTTTATACCCCCGAGCGATTTAGAGGCCCCTGAGGACGTTGAGGAGGAAAAGACAACTGAAGAACCAGAGCCACCTTCTCTGAAGATTCCAGTTATTGATATACAGATGCCAATACCTGAAACAGCGGTAGTGGTGACGGCTGTAACAACAGCTGTAGTGGCAGTTGCAACAACGACTGTTACTC
>LULN01000846.1_pt1 | contig 11291 bp, 9 predicted proteins | sample 728131 | NCBI WGS metagenome assembly LULN01 (sample SAMN03860288, study PRJNA289734) | marine metagenome | biome: seawater column; feature: ocean; material: water; isolation source: Red Sea water column Station 149 - depth 100m | place: Saudi Arabia: Red Sea | collected 2011-10-15 | depth 100 m
GCCACACCAGCGCGAAGGTCCACACCAGGAACTGCGGCACCACGAGCAGGACCGAGACGAGGTGGATGCGCGCGAGGTAGCCGTCGCGGCGGTAGGGATTCGGGGCGTCGCCCTCGACCCGCGGCGGCCGGGGCGGGTCCACGACGACCGCCAGCACGACGAGCGCACCCACCAGGGCGGCGACGGCGGGGACGAGCAGCGCGCTGGCGGCCCCGTGCCGCTCTGCGGTGACGGCGATCGAGACCGCGGCGACGCCGACCCCGACCGGCTGGGCCATCTGCCGGATGCCCATCGCCAGGCCCCGGCGCTGCGGGGGGAACCACCCCACGACGACCCGGCCGCTGGCCGAGGCGGTGCTGGCGGCGGCCGCACCCGCGAGCAGCAGGGTCAGGCCGAGCATGGTCGGGTCCTGCGAGCGGGCACCGAGGACCGCGAGGCCGCCCGCACCCGCGGTGAGCAGCAGCCCGGTGACCAGCACCAGACGCTCCCCGCGGCGGTCGGTGACCATCCCCCAGGCGACGAGGGCCAGCACCACGCCGAGCGTCGGGGCGGCGGCGACCAGGCCCGCCTGCGGCAGGCTCAGGCCGAGCTGGTCGCGCAGCGAGGGGATGAGGAACGCCGGCCCGTGGATCGTCACCGCCGCCGCGGCCTGGGCCAGCGTGGAGGCGCCGAGCATCGCCCAGCGCCGGGTCCACCCCGGGCTGCGCTGGTCGACGATGACGCTCACCGACCCATCAGAAACCCTCGACCCCCCGGATCCGACCAGCATCTCGGCGTACGGCGTGTGAGAAATGCCGCCGAGAGGTCACTGGCGCACGGCCGAGGGGTCGCTCGTGCACGGCCCGGACGCCGAACCGGCGCGACGCTCCGTACGGAGACGTCGCGCCGGTTCGGCGTGGTGGTCCGGGGTCAGGACTCGGAGATCGAGAGCTTCGAGGTCGCGAAGTCGAGGACCGCGCCGGTGCCGTCGAGCAGCGTGACGCGGACGCCGACGATGCGGATGCCGCCCTTGATCTTCTTCTTCAGGCCGGTCTGGATCTTGGCCAGGCCGGGGATCTCGAGCTCACCGAGCTGGTCGAGGCTCTGCGGCTCCCCGCCCAGCGTGATGGCGCCGAAGCTGGCCCTGGCGTTGCGCTTGAGCTTGCCGTTGGCCATCCGCTTCACCTTGACCTTGGACTTGATCGCCTCGACGACCAGCTGGCCGCCCAGGTCGAGCTCGGCGACCGACGAGGCCTCCATGCCGACGGCCTTGCGCGTGGTCTGCTTGCCCTTCTGGCGGGCGCTGGCGCCCTCGACGGTGATCTCGTCGGCGAGGTTCACGTCGGCGGCGTCCATCGGGTCGAGCTCGCCGTCGGTGCCGGTGCAGGGCATCACCTGGTTGATCACCTTGCCGACCTCGACGAGCTCGCCGAGGACCTTGGCCTTGGCGGGGACGCCGCTGCCGTGGAAGATGCCGGACTTGTAGCCCTTCTCGATCTTGGAGACCGAGCGCGCGACCTTGACCGTGGTCTCGGTCGGGATGACCTTGATGACCAGGCCGACGGCGTAGGCGCGCGCGTCGTCCTTGGTCTCCTTCTCGATGGTCCGGCCGAGCTCGATCACGGCCAGGCCCGGGATCGTGATCGGCTGGTCGGCCGAGGGGATGTCCAGGCTCTGCGGCTCGCCGCCGGGCGGGGTGTAGCTGATGCCGGCGATGTCGGACCGCGCCGTGGCGTGGAAGCCGTCGGCGTCGTGGAAGGCGCTGGTGGTCGACTCGACGCCGTCGATGGTGAGGCTGCCCAGCGGGGTGTCGGCGAGCACGATCTCGGCGACCCGGTGGACCGAGGCGGACGTGGCGACGCCCTTCTTCTGCGAGGTCGTCACGCGGGAGTAGACGCCACGGACCGTGCCGAGGCCGGGGACCTCGCTCTCGGCGACGAAGTTGCGGTGGGCCTTGCCGGCGTCGCTGGTGCAGGCGATCGAGCTGAGCGCCGTGCGGTCGGAGCCGACGGGCACCATGCCGCCGGAGGCGGAGGTGCCATAGCCGTTGGCCCGGAACGCGAACGACGTGCGGGTGAGCTTGGCGCGCTCGGCACTCTCACGGGCGCTGTCGGGGGCGGCGCTCGCCGCGGGGGCCAGCGCGACCGAGGCGGTCAGGCCGAGGGCCAGGGCGGTGAGCGTGCCGGTGGCGGCGCGCAGCGCGCGGGTGGGACGGGACGGGTGGCGGGGGGTGATGGGGGACATCGTGCTCCTCGGCCGCGGGGCCGAGGCCCCGTGCGCTGGTGGGGGTGGTGGCGTCCTGCCGCGTCACGGGGCTGTGACGCACGTGACACAAGGGTTTCCAGCGTGCGCCCCTTCAAACCTGTTGGGGATACGAGAGGGGTCTTGGCCTGCGCTGGTCCAGACCGGCTCGGTCTCGGGTACGAGACGGCGAGGCGGCCGGCGCGTGACCTCTGTGCGGGCGCACAGACCTCGCCACCCCGCACCGATCGGGCTCGGTGCGGGGTGGGCGGAGGGGTCCAGCGCCCGGCGAGGGCGCCGGATGTGCCTGGGTGCGGCCTCAGAAGGGGCGGATCTTGACCTTCGCCAGCCCGATGTCTACGACCGAGTCGATCTCGGTGCCCTCGAGCAGGCTGATCCTCAGGGCGACCACGCGCATGCCGTAGGGCGTGCGGGTGCGCACGTCGGTCTCGATCTTGGCCAGCCCGGGGATCTCGATCCCGTCGAGGTCGGGCAGGGCGAAGGACTGGCCGTTGAAGGAGATCGATCCCACGGTGGTGCCGTCGGAGGAGCGGCGCACCTTCTTGCCGGTGCGCACGGCCGTGGCCTTCGAGCGGATCGCGTCGATGACGAGCGTCCCGCCACCCAGGTCGACCCGGCCGACGGTCGCGGTGGCGACGGCCTTGGCCTTGTTCCTGCGTCGGTTCTGGGTGGTGCGGGTGGTGCCCTGCGCGCCCTCGATCCGGATCGCGCCGGCGAGGTCGACGGTGGCCGCAGCCTCCTCCAGACGCTCACCGCCGGTGCCCAGGCAGGGCATCCGCTGCACGACCGCCTGGCCCACCGTGATCAGGTCGCCGAGCAGGCTGACCTGGACCGGGGCGCCGGCGCCGTTGAAGATGCCGCCGCGTTCGCCCTCCTCGATCTTCGCCGCGCTGCGGGAGATCTTCACGACCGTGCCGGTGGGGATGATCTTGACCTCGAGCCCGGTGGCGTAGGAGCGGGCCTGGGTCTGGTTGGCTTTCTCGATGGTGCGGCCGAGCTGGATCCTCAGCAGGCCGGGCACGGTCACGGGCTGCTCCGGCGAGGGCAGCGGCAGGCTCTGCTCGAGTCCGCCGGGCAGGCCCAGGGTGAGCCGCCCGAGCGAGGTGCGCGCACGCGAGTCGTAGCCGTCGGGCCCGTGCCAGGCCTTGGCGACCGTGTTGACCGCGGAGATGCCGAGCGTCAGCAGGCCGGGCACGCCGATGGCGACGTCCGCCACCTTGTGCTTGCCGATGGAGGTGGTGCGGCCCTTCACGCGCTTGGTCTGGGTCGTGGAGTCGACGGTGCCGATCTGTAGAAGGCCGGGCACGTCGGCGTCCACGACGGTGTTGCTGTTGTTCTTGCCGAGCAGGTTGGTGCACCCGATCGAGCTGACGGCGGTCCGGCTGGAGTCCACGGGCAGGTCGCCGCCCTCGACGCTGGTGCCGTACCCGTTGGCGCGGAAGGCGAAGCGGGTGGAGCGCAGCTTCGTGGAGCGCTCGGCGAGCGTGGCGACGGCCCCGCTCGCGGCTGCCGGCGCGGCGGTCGCGGGGCCGCCACTCGACGCGGCGAGCGTCGGCGGGGCAGCGAACGCGAGGCCGGCGGCCAGTGCGCCGACTGCGAGGCCGGCCCCCCATCTGCGGGCTCGGTGGCGGGCAGCGGTCGTGGGTGCAGGCATGGGTCTCCCTCGGATCGGGCCCTGCCCCCCGCGGACCCTGGTGTGGATGCTGCGTCGCGCCCTCACGCGATCAGCGCTCGACGGGACTCCCTGACCCGTCGGACAAGAGCCATCCTTGCCCAGACGGGCCGACGGGTCACGTCCGGCATCCGCCAGGCGGACCGGTCTCGGATCCCAGACTCGCCCCCGACCAGGTCGTGGCCGTGGCGCGGGGTGGCGCCGGGGTCCGGCTGGGCGAGGACGCGCTGGCCGCGATCGACCGGGCCCGCGCGGTGGTCGAGGGGCTCGCGGCGGCCGACACCCCGGCGTACGGCGTCTCGACGGGGTTCGGGGCGCTCGCGACCCGGCACATCCCCACCGAGATGCGGGCGCGTCTGCAGCGCTCGCTGGTGCGCTCGCACGCCGCCGGCTCCGGCCCGGAGATCGAGCGCGAGGTGGTGCGGGCGCTGATGCTGCTGCGGCTCTCGACGCTGGCGACCGGTCGCACCGGGGTACGCCGGGAGACCGCCGCCCTGCTGGCCGGACTCCTCCACCACGGCATCACGCCGGTCGTGCGCGAGCACGGCTCGCTGGGTTGCTCGGGCGACCTCGCGCCGCTCTCGCACTGCGCGCTGGCGCTGATGGGGGAGGGCGAGGTGCGCGACGCCTCCGGCACCTTGATGCCCGCCGCGGACGCGTTGGCAGCCGCCGGGCTCGAGCCGGTCGAGCTGGCCGCCAAGGAGGGCCTCGCCCTCATCAACGGCACCGACGGGATGCTCGGGATGCTCGTGCTGGCGCTGCACGACCTGCGGGTGCTCCTGCGCACCGCCGACGTCGCGGCCGCCATGTCGGTCGAGGGGCTGCTCGGCACCGACCGGGTCTTCGCCCCCGAGCTGCAGGCGATCCGGCCGCACCCGGGTCAGGCCGACTCGGCGGCCAACCTGGTGCGGCTGCTGGCCGGCTCGGGCGTCGTCGCGTCCCACCGCACACCCGACTGCACGCGGGTCCAGGACGCCTACTCGCTGCGCTGTGCCCCGCAGGTGCACGGCGCCGCCCGGGACACCGCGGACCACGCGGCCCGCGTCGCCTCGTGGGAGCTGGCGTCGGCGGTGGACAACCCCGTGGTCGTCGAGGATCGCGTCGAGTCCAACGGCAACTTCCACGGCGCCCCGGTCGCCTACGTGCTCGACTTCCTCGCGATCCCGGTCGCGGACGTGGCCTCGATGAGCGAGCGGCGTACCGACCGGTTCCTCGACAGGGCCCGCAACCACGGGCTGCCGCCGTTCCTGGCCGACGACCCGGGCGTCGACAGCGGGCTGATGATCGCGCAGTACACCCAGGCCGCTGTCGTCTCCGAGCTCAAGCGGCTCGCGGTGCCGGCGTCGGTCGACTCGATCCCGTCCTCGGCGATGCAGGAGGACCACGTGTCGATGGGCTGGGGCGCGGCGCGCAAGCTGCGCCGCGCGGTCGACGGGCTGGCGCGCGTCGTCGCGATCGAGGTGATGACCGCGGCCCGCGCGCTGGACCTGCGGGCGGCGGCGCTCGGCGTCTCCCCCTCACCGGCCACCGGCGCGGTCGTCGACCTTCTCCGCTCCTCCGGCGTCGCGGGCCCCGGCCCCGATCGCCACCTGTCCCCCGAGATCGAGACCTGTGTCGACCTCGTCCGCTCCCGCGCCGTGCTGGCCGCCGCGACCTCTGTGATCGGAGACCTCGCATGACCTCCTCTCCCTCGAACCCGCGGCTGCCGATCCACGCCGCCACCGGCACCGACCTCACCGCACGCTCCTGGCAGACCGAGGCGCCGCTGCGGATGCTGATGAACAACCTCGACCCGGAGGTGGCCGAGGACCCCGACCACCTCGTCGTGTACGGCGGCACCGGCCGCGCCGCCCGCTCCTGGGAGGCCTACGACGCGATCGTCGACACCCTGCGCGACCTCGCCGACGACGAGACTCTGCTGGTGCAGTCGGGCAAGCCGGTCGCGGTGATGCGCACCCACACCTGGGCGCCGCGCGTGCTGATCGCCAACTCCAACCTCGTGGGCGACTGGGCGAGCTGGGAGGAGTTCCGTCGGCTCGAGGACCTCGGGCTGACGATGTACGGCCAGATGACCGCGGGCTCGTGGATCTACATCGGCACCCAGGGGATCCTCCAGGGCACCTACGAGACGTTCGCGGCGGTGGCCGACAAGCGGTTCGGGGGGACGCTGGCCGGCACCATCACCGTCACGCGGCGGGCGCTGTCGATCGGCGTGCTCGGCAACGCCGCCGAGATGCTGCCGCGGCTGCTGGAGATGGACGCCCCTGTCGACGTCGTCACCGACCAGACCTCGGCCCATGACCCGTTGGCCTACCTGCCGGTCGGGGTGCCCTTCGAGGAGTGGGAGGAGCGGCGTACCGCCGACCCGGCGGCGTTCACCAAGGAGGCGCAGGCCTCGATGGCCGCCCACGTCCGGGCGATGGTGGAGCTCCAGGACCGGGGCGCCGAGGTGTTCGACTACGGCAACTCCATCCGCGACGAGGCCCGCAAGGGCGGCTACGACCGGGCCTTCGAGTTCCCGGGCTTCGTGCCGGCCTACATCCGCCCGCAGTTCTGCGGGGGCCGCGGCCCCTTCCGGTGGGCGGCGCTGTCGGGCGACCCCGCCGACATCGCGGCCACCGACCGCGCCATCCTCGAGCTCTTCCCCGAGGACGAGAAGCTGCGCCGCTGGATCACCATGGCCGGCGAGCGCGTCCACTTCCAGGGCCTGCCGTCCCGGATCTGCTGGCTCGGCTACGGCGAGCGTGCCCGCGCAGGCGCGAAGTTCAACGAGATGGTCGCCTCGGGTGAGCTGGCCGCGCCGGTCGTGATCGGGCGCGACCACCTCGACTGCGGCTCGGTCGCCTCGCCCTACCGGGAGACCGAGTCGATGCTCGACGGCTCCGACGCGATCGCGGACTGGGCGCTGCTCAACGCGCTGGTCAACACCGCCTCCGGCGCCACGTGGGTCTCGATCCACCACGGCGGCGGCGTCGGCATCGGCCGCTCGATCCACGCCGGGCAGGTCGTCGTCGCCGACGGCACCGAGCTGGCTGCGGAGAAGATCGAGCGGGTGCTGACCAACGACCCCGGCATGGGGGTCGTGCGGCACGTCGACGCCGGCTACGACCGGCAGCATGGGGACGTGCGCCGACTCCGACGTCGTCCTCTACGTCGCCGCCAGCTGGTGCCACCACTGCCAGGACACCGACGCCTCGCTCGACGCCGACGGGGTGCCGGCGGGCCTGACGCTGGTGAAGATCGACTACGACGAGCGGACCGACCGCGTCAGCGGGGGCTGTCGAGGACCATGGTGATCGGCCCGTCGTTGACCGACGAGACCTGCATGTCGGCCCCGAAGACGCCGCGCTGCACGGGGGCGCCGAGGCGCTCCAGCTCGGTGCACACGGCGTCGTACAACGGCTCGGAGACGGGGCCGGGCGCTGCGGCGGCCCAGGTGGGTCGGCGACCCTTGCGGGCGTCGCCGTAGAGCGTGAACTGGCTGACGACCAGCACGGGGGCGCCCACGTCGGAGGCGGAGCGCTCCTCGCGCAGCAGCCGCAGCTCCCAGATCTTGCGGGCGGTCCACGCGACGTCGGCGGGGCCGTCGTCGTGGGTGACCCCGAGGTAGACGAGCAGCCCGGGCTCGGTGGTCGCGCCGACCACCGCGCCGTCGACGGTGACGCTGGCCGACAGGGTGCGCTGCACGACTGCTCGCATGGGCCCATCCTCCCCGGCGCCCGACCCCATCCGGGCGCCGGGGGAGGGACTACCAGACCCGACGGGTGTTGCCGCCCATCGGGACGAGGTTGAGCACCAGACCGACGACCAGCAGGATCGCGCCGATCGTGGTGAGGATGGAGATCTTCGCGATGAGCCCGATGATGAGCAGGATCAGTCCGAGGACGACCATGGGGAACCTCCTGTAGCGGGCCCGCCCTCGGTGGGCGGGCGTTGCTCCTACCGTTTCCCGCCCTTGCCGGGGCTCACTCCGCCCGATTGGGTGAGGGGATGGCGCACCCGCAGATGTTCGACGACGACGACCCGGTGCTCGCGCGGCTGCGCTCCGTGGCCCTCGCCCTGCCGGGCGCGGACATGAAGGTGTCGCACGGGCGGCCGGCGTTCTTCACGCAGAAGGTGTTCGCCTACTACGGCGGCTCGCAGAAGGTCGACGGGTCGTGGGTGGCCCACGACTGCTCGATCATGGTGCAGCCCGACCCCGCCGACCGCCCGGCGCTGCTGGACGACCCGCGCGTCTGGGTCCCGGCCTACCTCGGCGGGGCCGGGTGGCTCGGCGTCGACCTCGACCCCGACCCGGTCGCGGTGGACTGGGCCGAGGTCGGCGAGCTGCTCGATGCGTCGTACCGGCTGACCGCGCCGGCGCGGTTGGTGCGGGAGCTGGAGGGGCGCGCGGCGGGGTAGTCCGAATCCCGTTTCCTGCTTACTGCGCAGTAAGCAGGAAAAAGAATGCGTCGTAACCCGGCCGGCCGCCTCAGCCCAGCGCCGAGATCGCCTCGTGGATCGTCAGCGTCCGGCGGGCGGACTCGACGTGCAGGGTCTCGATCATCTTGTTCTTGTACGTCGCGACACCGGAGCCGGCCGTCTCGAAGGCCTCGATCAGGCCCTTGGCGTCCTCGACCGCCTCGGCGGAGGGGGCGAACTGCTCGTTGGCGGGCTCGACCTGTCCGGGGTGGATGAGGGTCTTGCCGTCGAAGCCCATCTGGCGGCCCTGCTCGCACTCGGCGAGGAAGCCCTCGGCGTTCTTCACGTCGTTGTAGACGCCGTCGAGGATCTGCACGCCGGCGGCGCGGGCCGCGAGCAGCGCCATCGACAGCGAGGTCATCAGCGGGGCGCGGCCGGGGACGTGCTCGGCGTACAGCTCCTTGACCAGGTCGTTGGTGCCCATCACGATCACCGCGAGCCGGTCGGAGGCGGCCGCGATCTCGCGCGCGTTGAAGATCGCCTCGGGCGTCTCGACCATCGCCCAGAGCTTGGTGTGCTCCGGCGCGCCGGCCTTCTCCATCGCCTCGACGAGGCCGAGCACCTCGGCGGCGCTGTTGACCTTGGGGACCACGATGCCGTCGGGACCGGCCTTCGCCGCGGCGGCGAGGTCGGCGTCGTGCCACTCGGTGCCGAGGCTGTTGACGCGGATGGTGACGGTACGCCGGCCGTACTCACCGCTCGACGCGGCCGCGCACACGGCCTCCCGGGCGGCGGGCTTGGCGTCGGGGGCGACGGAGTCCTCGAGGTCGAGGATCAGGCCGTCGCAGGGGATGGTCTTGGCCTTCTCCAGGGCCCGGTCGTTGGCGCCGGGCATGTAGAGGACGGAGCGGAGAACGGTCGTCATGGTCAGTCCACCTCGATCGCGTCGTACTGCTTCTTCAGCTCGGGGTCGATGGCGGCCAGCTGCTCGGCCAGCTCGACCATCACCAGGCACTGCTTGAGGGAGGCGTCGTCCTCCATCTTCCCGTCGAGCATCACCGCACCCGTGCCGTCGCCCATGGCGGCGACCACGCGACGGGCGTGCTTGATGTCCTCGACCGAGGGGCTGAAGACCTTGTTGGCGATGGCGATCTGCTTGGGGTGCAGGCTCCAGGTGCCGACGCAGCCGAGCAGGAAGGCGTTGCGGAACTGGTCCTCGCAGGCCACCACGTCGGCGATGTCGCCGAAGGGGCCGTAGTAGGGGTAGATGCCGTGGGTCGCGCAGGCGTCGACCATCCGGGCGATCGTGTAGTGCCACAGGTCCTGCTGGAAGATCGCGCGGTGCGCGTCGGGCTGCTCGTGGACGGGGTCCTGACGGACGAGGTAGCCGGGGTGGCCGCCGCCGACGCGGGTGGTCTTCATGCGGCGGTCGGCGGCGAGGTCGGCCGGGCCGAGGGAGAGGCCCTGCATGCGCGGCGAGGCGCCGCAGATCTCCTCGACGTTGGCGACGCCGCGGGCGGTCTCGAGGATCGCGTGGACCAGGATCGGCTTCTCCAGCCCGGCCTTGGCCTCGAGCTGGGCGAGCAGCCGGTCGACGTAGTGGATGTCCTCGGCGCCCTGCACCTTCGGCACCATGATGACGTCGAGCTTGTGGCCGATCGCGGGCACGAGCCGGGTCAGGTCGTCGAGCACCCAGGGGCTGTCGAGGGAGTTGATCCGGGTCCACAGCTGCGTGGGTCCGAAGTCGGTCTCCGACGCGATCTTCACCAGGCCCTCGCGTGCGGCCTCCTTGTTGTCGGCCTTGACGGCGTCCTCGAGGTTGCCGAGCAGCACGTCGACTGTCCCGACCATCTGCGGGATCTTCGCCGCCATCTTCTCGTTGCTGGGGTCGAAGAAGTGGATCGCGCGGCTCGGCCGCGCCGGGATCTCGGTCGGCGGGGTCGGCGCACCCACGGCGAGGGGGCGGAAGAAGTCCTTGGCGCTCTTGCTGCTGGGCATGGTGCGGAAACTAGCAGCGCGTCGTTACCCGTCGGTATGACCGATCTGACAGCGGACGGTCGGGGCCTGGCGCCAGCCGGGTTTGTCGGCTGGCCGACAAACCCGGAAGTGGGACGACGAAACTCTGTCGTCCAGCTCCCGGGTTCAGCGGCTGACCGACACACCCGGCCGAGGCTCGCCGCTCACACCCACCACCGCCACCACCGACGCCGGGGAGCAGGGGCAGAGGAGCGGGCGTTCTCGGCGCGTACGGCGGCGGCCGTGATCAACGGCGGGCCGTCGACAGGGGTGTAGCGGGCGCGGATGACGCGGGCGTTGAACTCCTCCACCTCACGGCGTACGTCGCCCTCGACCGTGTGCCGGTCCAGGCGGGCGTCCAGCTCCGCGTCGTCCTTGCGCAGCTGCAGGCTCGGGGGCAGCACGCCGGTGATCTGCTCCCGCTCGACGAGCCGCTTCACCCACCAGTCGGGGTCGTGCTGCTCGCCCAGCCCCTCGATCGGCTTGCCGGCGCCGGGGAGGTCGTCGAAGTCGCCGCGGGCGTGGGCGACGCGGATCTGCTCGTCGACCCACTGGTGCTGGTAGGCGATCCGGGCGGCGGAGGCGGACTGGGTCGAGCGCTTGCGCCGCTCGGCCTCGTCGCGGGCGCGCTGGACCTCGTTCTGCTGCGACTCCGACACGTGGACCACCCCTGTGCGGCCAGCCTACGACCGGGGACCAGCCCACCGGCCGGGCCTCAGGCCCCCAGCGTCTCCGGGCGAGCCACCTCGAGGGTGACCTCGTCGGTGACCTTCGGCGCGAGCAGCAGGCAGACCGCGGCGACGACGGCGGCCACCGAGCAGACCGCCCAGACCGTGAGGTAGCCCGAGAGCGGGGCCGCGCCCTCGGCGGGCCCCTCGAGCGAGCCCGTGGAGGCCAGGGCGATCGCGAAGACCGAGGAGGCGATCGCGCCGCCGACGGTCTTGGTCGCGTTGGTCATCCC
>LULN01000487.1_pt1 | contig 11285 bp, 7 predicted proteins | sample 728131 | NCBI WGS metagenome assembly LULN01 (sample SAMN03860288, study PRJNA289734) | marine metagenome | biome: seawater column; feature: ocean; material: water; isolation source: Red Sea water column Station 149 - depth 100m | place: Saudi Arabia: Red Sea | collected 2011-10-15 | depth 100 m
ACATCCCACAATGATTTTCAACAAACTAATATAGTCAATGTTTATATGTCCGAAGGTATAGGAGGCGTAACTGAGCTATATAAAAATAGAATTGTTATTCCATTTGAAGGCTCTTATGCCCAGTTCAAACATGTTATTCATCATGAACTCGTACATGCTATTATTAACGATATGATTTATGGAGGAAATGTTCAGGGGGTATTAAGTGGGCGTGTCTTATTACAAGTTCCATTGTGGGCTAATGAAGGACTTGCAGAGTTTCTATCGGTTGATTGGGATACTAAGAGCGATATGGTATTACGTGATTTAGCTATTGAAGAAAATCTCCCGCAAGTTGAACAATTAAATTATTCTATATTAGCATACAAGGGAGGCCAGTCAGTTTGGCAATATATTACCAAAAAGTATGGTAGAGAAAAAGTTGGTGAAGTATTTCAACAAATGCGAAGAACACAAAATGCAGAAAAAGGATTTGAATCTGCATTGGGAGTTGATTTTGAAAAATTAACTGAAGATTGGCATGATTATTTAAAGAAAGAATATTGGTCTGATATTAATAAAAGAGAAAAACTATCTGATTTTTCTGAGAAACTTACTGATCGATCAAAAACAAAGAATTTTTATAATGTAAGCCCTGCATTTTCTCCAGATGGCAACACAATCGCTTACTTTACAGATCAATCAGGATATATGGATTTGGTGCTTTTAAATGTAAGCTCTGGAAAACAGAAAAAGAGATTAATTCGTGGAAATAATTCTCCAGATTTTGAAGAATTGAAATGGTTACAACCAGGATTATCATGGTCTCCAAACGGAAAACAAATTGCATTTGCATCAAAAAGTGGAGAAGAAGATTCGATTATTATTGTAAATGTTAAAAATGGTAAATATAAAAAGATACCTATCGGTTTAGATGGCGTGTTTACTACTTCATGGCACCCAAGTGGTAATAAAATAGCTTTTATTGGCCAAAAAAATAATTCAAACGATTTATATCTTATTGATTTAGATGACAATGTTGTTACTAATCTTAGCAATGATATTTATTCCGATTTTAATCCATCATGGAGTTTAGATGGCAGCAAGATATTTTTTAGTTCTGATCGTTCAAATTATAAACCAGATATTGATATGTCAGAATTAGATTTTTCCAATAATGATATTTTTTATTATGATTTAAATACAAAATCTGTAAACCAAGTTACCAATACTAGCTATCATGAAGATTATCCGGTAGTTACAAAAGATAATATTCTCTTCTATACAGCTGACTATAATGGAGTGCATAATATATTTATGCATAATCTTGATACAGATGAAACTAAACCAATTACCAATGTCATTACTGGTATTCAACAAATTGATGTGAATAGATCAAGTAATAAAATTGTTTTTTCCGGTTATAAAGATAGAGGATGGGATTTATTTTTAATAGATAATCCAACAACAATTGAAAGCAAAGAAATTCCAACCACAGTTTTTTATGCTACAAAAGATGAAGTGCAAGAATTTGAAGATTTACGTTTTGTAAAAGATAAATCAAACATCGATGAACCAGAAGATTATTCAAAATATATATTTGCCCGTAGTTATAAACAGTATAATAATGCTGATGGTAAGAATGCGGATATAGACTCTATCCCTGATTCTCTTCGCACTACTGGAAACTATAATGCGCAACAATACAAAACTGAATTTTCATTAGACTACGTTTATACCAGTGCTTCTATCGATAATTTATTTGGAACAACAGGACTTGCAAATATTGCTTGGAGCGATGTTATGGGAGATCATCAAATTAGATTTGCTTCTAATCTAGTTTTGGACCTCGATAATAGTGATATAGCATTGAGTTATGGTTATTTGAAAAATAGAACTAATTATTATGGAACACTTTTTCAGTATGCTAATCTTTTTTCATTAGGGTATAGTATTGATACAGACTATATCGGATTATTACGTGACTATGGTGTTGGATTTTTTGCACAATATCCTTTTTCAAAGTTTAATAGAATTGATGTTGGTACAACTCTTCGTGGTATCAGCTACGAAATAAAAGAAATTGATTATTGGACAGGGGATGTGCGAACAAACTATACAGAAAACCTCCAATCTTTTGTTCCATTGGTAAGTTGGGTTTATGATAACACTACTAATACATATACTGGACCAAATGATGGATTGAGACAATATTTAACTTTTCAGTTTAGTCCAGATATTGGTGATGATAGCCTTGCATTTAAAACAATAAAATTTGATATAAGAAAATATTTTAAAATCAATCGAAACTATAGTATCGCAACCAGAATGATGTTAGGTAGAAGTTTTGGTAGAGATCCTGAGAAATTTTTCTTAGGAGGATCATCACAAATGACTTTTTATTCTGATACACAGACTGAAGGTAGAGATGATTCGGGATTATATGCTCAACGCATTCTTGATTACGATAATTCTACTATTTTAGAAGATGTATTTTTTACTGAGTATGTATTTCCTGTTAGAGGTGCAAGATATAGAGAGCGCACTGGAGAGAATGTAGCAGTTGCTAATCTTGAGTTTCGATTCCCTTTTATTAATTATGTTGATGTTAGTTTTCCTGCTCGTATCCGTTTTGGAAATATTTTTGGGCATTTATTTTTAGATGTTGGCGCTGCATGGGATGACAGCGAAGAATTTGATGACAGTAGTTTAGTAAGACAGAAGTATAATTTAAATAGCGAAGATGCTTCTCCAATTATTTCTACTTTTGGGGTTGGTATGAAAATATTTACTCCATGGGCATTGGTTAGATTAGATACTGCATGGGATCGTTATCCAAATGGTGACTATTCTAAACCTCAATACATTTTATCAATAGGGTATGACTGGTAGTTAATTGAAATTTACAATTCAGTCAAAAGATAAAAACTCATTAGCAAGAACAGGAACACTCCAAACGGATCATTCTACTATTGATACTCCTGTATTCATGCCAGTAGGCACTCATGGAGTAGTCAAATCATTGTCTCCTGATGAATTGTATGATCTTGATACCAATATTATGCTTTCCAATACATATCATCTTTATTTAAGACCTGGTTTAGACATCATCAAGGATTTTGGAGGATTGCATGAATATATTAATTGGGATCAATTAATTTTAACTGATTCAGGAGGATTTCAAGGTTGGTCCATTCCAAACTCTCAAACAGATGACGGTATTTTATTTAAGAACATATATGATGGAACAAAATTTTTAATGACTCCTGAATTATCAATTCATATACAAGAAACATTAAATAGTAATATTGCAATGATACTTGATCAATTAATAGATATTAATGCTTCAAAAGATATGCAAAAACAAGCAATAATCAATACAAATATTTGGGCAAAAAAAGCACGAGAAATTCACAACAATAAAAATCAATCGTTATTTGGAATCATTCAAGGTGGTAAATATAAAGACTTAAGAGAAATTTCTACAAAAAATATGTTGGAGAATGACTTTAATGGTTATGCAATAGGTGGACTTGCTATTGGTGAAACTGAAAAAGAGAGGAATGAGATTGTATCATTTACTACAGATTTATTACCTGTTGATAAATTACGATACGTTATGGGTGTTGGAGATATAAAAAGCCTAATTAATTTGATTGAGTTAGGTGTTGACATGTTTGATTGTGTTTGGCCGGCAAGAATTGCACGCCATGGAAAAATTATAAATAGAGCAAAATATTTTAATTTAAAGAACAGTAAATACAAAAATATTAAAGACCCGTTAGTTGAAGATTGTAATTGCAATACGTGTTTAAATTTTTCAACATCTTACATGAGACACTTGTTAATTAATGAACCGACTTCATCATGGCAATTTCTAACAATTCACAATATATATCAGACACAAAATATCATTAACGAAGTAAGAGAAAGTATATTAAACTCAGATTTTGATAATTATAAGGAAAAACTTTTAAATGAATGAAATCATAACTTTGTTACCTTTAATTACTGTATTTATTATCTTTTACGTTATTTTGTATATTCCTCAAAGAAGGAGACAAAAAAAACATAAAGAATATGTAGAGAATTTAAAAATTGGTGACAATGTAATAACTGATTCTGGTATTTTTGGACGTGTTGTAAATATAAAAGAAGAAAAAGTTACTTTAGTTGTCAAAAAAGGAGAGATTGAGATATTAAAGTCGAACATATCTTATAAATAACATGAAATCTTTTTTGAAACTTATATTTTTACCCCTACTTTCCGTTGGATTATTTATTTTTGTATATATAAATAATATTCAACCAAAACTTGGATTAGATTTACAAGGAGGTGTATCAGTAATTCTAACTGCTGAAGAGGGAACAGATCCTGAATTGATTGAACAAGCAGTTGAAATTATGAGAACAAGAATTTCAGCTTTTGGTGAAGTACAAGAACCTGAGATTTCAATTAGTGGAGAAAATTCAGTTTTAGTTCAATTGCCAGGTCTCACAGACCAAGAAAAAGCAATTGAAGCTGTTGGAACTACTGGACTTCTTACATTTAGACCTGTTCTTAACTCCTCATTGATAACTTTAGACGACAATCCCGACACAGATTCTTATTTACTTTCACTGTCTGACGGATTTCCAATAATCTATCATTTAGGTCCTGCTGAATTGACAGGTAATGATATAGATGACGCTTTAGCTGTTTATCCTCAAAATGAATGGATAGTTCAACTAGTTTTAAAAGACACTTCGGAGCAAAAATTTACTGATTTAACCAAAAAATTGGCAAAGTTAATGGGAGAACAAAGACGCTTAGCTATTGTTTTGGATGGTCAAGTTATTTCTGCACCTGGTATAGCAATGGATGTTAACCCAGAAATAGGTATAACAGGTGGAACTGCTGCAATATCAATGGGCAATTCTGATCAAGGTGAATCTGCAAACAATTTAGCGGTTATTTTAAGATACGGAGCTTTACCTGTAGCTTTTGAAAGATCTTCAATTCAGAAAGTTTCTGCGACTTTAGGTGAGAATACATTATCACTTGGATTACAGGCGGGATTTGTAGGTCTTATTATTGTTAGTCTATTTTTATTGTTTTATTACAGACTATCTGGAATTATTGCAATACTTGGACTAGGTTCCTTTGGTGCTCTTTTTTATTCTGTTATTGCATTATTAGGTGAGTATCAAGGATATACGTTAACTTTAGCTGGTATAGCTGGTGTAATAGTTTCTATAGGATTAACAGCAGATTCTTATATCGTTATTTTTGAAAAACTAAAAGACGAGCTTAAAGTAGGTAGATCATTTAACTTTGCAGCTGAAAAAGCAGTTACTGAAGCATGGAATACTATATTAGTAGCTGACTTTGTATCAATTATTGCATCAGTTATTTTATATATACTCGCAATCGGACCTATTAGAGGATTCGCCTTAACTTTAGGACTTGCAACAGTATTTGATCTCTTTTATACAAGAATGTTCATAAGAAACGCTGTTCCACTATTTGGAAATATAACTGATAACCCTCGTAGTTATTTTCCTTTAACAAAGAAAGATATTGAAAATGTTTAAGAGATTGTTTCTAGGTAATACAAATATTGATTTTCATAATATTGGCAGTCGATTTTATAAAATATTTATTATTGAATTTATAATTTTTTCTGCTGTTTTGATTGGATCAATATTTTGTTTCTTAAATTTAAATCTTTCAGTTGATTTTACTGGTGGGACAACATATCAACTCGATACTGAATATACAGATAATGATATAGATGATGTATTAAACAATACAATCCTCCCAGTATCTAGATATCAAACATTCGACAATTCAAATACAATCATATTTAGAGCAGTTGAGTCTACGCAGGAGCGTGAAACTGAGTTGTTAAATTATTTATCAAACAAATTCAGTGTAGAAAAAAATGAAATAGAGTTTCAAAGAGTCGGTCCTACTTTTGGTGAGGAAATAACAAACAAAGGGATTAGAGCACTTGTTATATTTTTATCCATAATTGCACTTCTTATATCATTCAGATATGAATATAGATTTTCATTCATCGCATTAACGGCATTAATGCATGATCTTTTATTAACCTTTTCTGTCTATGTAATTTTAGGACTCGAGATAACGCCATCTACAATAATTGCTCTATTAACAATATTGGGTTATTCCTTATATGACACGGTTATTTTATTTGATAAATTAAAAGATTCTCAAAAATCATTTAAGAGAGATATGCTTACGAGTGAAATACTTAACAAAACATTTAATGAAGTGTTAATGAGAAGTATTAATACTTCTTTTACATCAGCTATTCCGATTATTTCAATAATTCTTATTGGTAATTATTTAGGTATTGAAGGAAACCTATCTGATTTTGCTATTCCTTTATTAATTGGGATATTATCTGGTACATACAGTTCTATATTTGTTACTGTACCATTTTTGTCAAAGATAATTAAAACTTAAGAAATTTAGTACCATTAATATATGTCGACTAAAAGTCCTGTGAAAACAGCTGATGAACTATTTAATAGTATTTTAGAAAACTATCCAAAATCTTCTCATAAGCTTTTAAATGATGCATATAAGTTTGCAGCTAATGGACATAAAAACCAAAAAAGAAAATCAGGTGAAGACTACATTACTCATCCACTACAAGTTGCTCTATATCTCGCTGAATTAAATCTTGATAAAGAAACAATCATAGCTGCATTTTTGCACGATTTGATAGAAGATACTGATGTAACTTATTCTGATATCAAAAAAGATTTTGGCAAAGAAGTTGCTGATATCGTTGATGGTGTAACGAAATTAGATAAAATAAATTACAACTCAAAGGAAGAAGCTAAAGCAGATGCAATAAGAAAAATGGTTATTGCTATGTCAAAAGATATTAGAGTGTTAATTCTCAAATTAGCGGACAGACTTCATAATATAGAAACAATACAATATCATACTGATTGGAAACAAGAGAAAATCGCTAATGAAACACTTTACGTGTACGCACCATTGGCACATAGATTAGGTTTGCAATCAATTAAACATAAATTAGAAGATACTTCCTTCAAGATCCTTTTTGATAAACAAAATAATGAAATTCAAGAACAGATAACTCAAACAAGGCCAGATAGAGAAAATCAACTTGAAGAATCTTTAAATATAATTAAGTCATTGTTATCAGATAACTCAATTTCTGCAGAAGCATACGGCAGACCAAAACATAATTATTCAATATACAAAAAAATAGTTAATAATGGATTAACGTTTAATGAAATTAATGATTTAGTTGGAATAAGAATAATTACTGATGATGTTAAAAATTGTTATACGATACTTGGATTAATTCATGCAAATTTTCAACCTGTTCTAGGACGATTTAAAGATTTTATTTCAATGCCTAAATTTAATTTGTATCAAAGCCTTCATACAACAGTTATTACCTCTGATGGTAATAAAATGGAAATTCAAATTAGAACTCATGATATGCATTACAGAGCAGAATTTGGAGTGGCTGCACATTGGAAATACAAGGAAAAGCCTTCTAACGATCTTACTAGATGGACTAATGAGCTTACAGAGATGTCGTCAGAATATCCTGATCCTAATGAATTTTTACAGCATATGAAGTTAGATTTGTATGAAAATGAAGTATTTTGTCTTACACCTGAAGGCGATGTCTTATCTTTGCCACAAGGCTCCACCCCAGTTGATTTTGCCTTTGCCATTCATACACAGGTAGGTGAGAAACTGATTGGTGCGAAAGTAAATGGAAAATTAGTAAATTTAAGTAATGAACTAAAATCTGGGGATACAGTAGAAATACTTACAAGCAAGGACAAGAACAAAGGACCTAGTAGAGATTGGTTAAATATAGTAAAAACTACAAGAGCAAGATCCAAAATAAAACAATGGTATCAAAAGCAACTTAAAAATGAAGACATCCAAAAAGGAAAAACAGTATTAAATACCTGGTTAGACGAGAATAATGATGTTTTGGAAGTAAATTCAAAAGACCAAATATTAAATGAATTGTTATTAGAAATGAAGCTTCCTAATATCGAAACTTTGTATCAAAGTCTTGGAAATGGAAATACAGGTATAAATATTGTTGGTAACAAGATACGGAAAATAGTATTTCCAAATGAAATATCTGTTGATGACGATTTATATTCACCTGAAATTAAGAGTGATAGTAAATCGGATTTAATTATTGTTGAAGGATATGATGACATACAAGTCAGAATGGCAAAATGCTGCGTACCCGTACCTGGTGACGATATTTTAGGATTTATAACTATATCAAATGGTATTGCAATTCATCGTTCTGATTGTTTGAATATAAAAATTGATCCAAATAAAGGGGAAAGAATTTTAGATGTAAGTTGGGGATTTGAACCTAATACTGGAACTATTGTTTGGCTTGAAATAGAAGCTATTGACAGACCTTACTTACTTAGAGATGCGACTATTGCAATTTCTGATAATGGAGGAAATATATTGGTAGCAAAATCTGTTACAAGTAGTAAAAGAATTGTAAGTTTGATATTTCAGATTGAAGTTAGTGATGTTACTCAATTAGATGCAATATTAAATGATGCTAAAGATATTGAGAATGTTTTTGAAGCAACAAGAATCTATCCAGGAAGAAAATGACTGATATAAAAAAATTTACAAGCTTTGCAACATCAAACTGTTATCTAATAAGCCCTTTTGATAATGAAATTGTATTTTTAATAGATTTACCACCAAATATTGATGAAGTAATTGATTACATAAATACAAATAATTTAACTATTGGAGGTGCATTTATAACACATGGTCATTGGGATCATGCAATAGGACTATCTTCATTTGATTCAAAGGCTTATATCAATCTTGATGACGAACATTTAGCAAGAAATCCAAGCGAGCAAATAGGAGATTTTCTTGGTGATAAAGTATCTGTAAACAAATATGAAGGTAATTTACATAACGTTTTAGATCATGAATATGATTTTTTAAATGTCTATATAAACCCTGGACATACTAAAGGTAGTGTATCATTTGAATTTAAGGATTTAGGGGTAGTTTTTACTGGAGACTTTATATTTAAAGATAGTATTGGAAGAACAGATTTGTATTCAGGGGATAATAATGAAATGATTGATTCTATAAACAATGTTTTCACTCTTTTTCAAGATGATTTTCAATTATTTCCTGGTCATGGAGATGATGATTCTGTAATAAATATTAAGAATAAAAATCCATTTATTAGAGAGTATTTGAAATGATAGATCAAGTTAAGGGAACAAGAAATTTATACGGTAAAGATATAGACAATTATTTACACATAAAAGATAAATTTTTAAACTGTTATGCAAGTTATGGTTATAAATTTGTTGAATTGCCAAACATTGAATACAAAGATTTATTTACAAAATCTATAGGTGAAAATTCCGAGATAGTTACTAAGCAAATGTATGAATTTGAAGATAAAGCTGGACGAAGTCTTGTATTGAGACCAGAAGGAACAGCTAGCGTCGTAAGGTATCATAACGAATTTCATAAAGATCAATCAAATAAATACAGTTATTTTGGAAAAATGTATAGATATGAAAATCCACAAAAAAATAGATACAGAGAATTTCATCAAGCGGGGGCTGAACTAATTGGAACATTAGATAATTATTCTGACGTTCAATTAATTAAATCTTCATTTAGATTTCTTAATTCACTTGAATTAAATTTTAAATTAAAAATTAACACAATAGGTAGTGTCGATGAAAGAAAGGAGTATGTAAGTGTTTTAAAAAAGTATTTTGATAAAAACAAAAAAGATTTGTCTAAAGAGAGCGTTGAAAAGATTGAATCAAATACATTAAGAATATTAGATTCAAATGTACAAGAGGACTTACAGATTATTGATCTGGCCCCACTAATTACAAATTATCTAGAAGATGAAACATTACAGAAATACGAAGATATAAAGAATATGCTAAATAATATTAATATTCCTTACTCCGAAGATCATAAGTTAGTTAGAGGTTTAGATTATTACAAGGATTTAACTTTTGAATTTGTAGCCGATGGTGTAGTTATTGGTACTTAACATAGGTCAATCTCAAGGAGTGGGTGTCGCTTTCGGAGTAGACCGTATAATAAACCAACTTCAACTTGATACCCATAAAGAAAAAATATATTTAATATCTCAAGATGAAGAAGAAATGAATGACATTTCTGATGAATTAGATAAAAATCATATACCTTATGAAGTGCCTATAAGATTCAGTAAGGAAAATACTCAGTACAAAGAAGCTATAAAGAATAATGCGACATTAGTAATTAATTGTTCTGAAAAAACTATTAAGATTATCAGCAGCAATAAAGTTGTACCATTCGACATTAATAAATTAAAGGAATTAATTTGAACATTAACGAATTAGTAAATGCAAAAAACAATGCTGAAGTTCAAAATGTTAACGGTTGGGTTTCATCTATAAGAGATCATGGGGGACTTACTTTTATTGATCTTCGTGATTTTTATTCTTCTATACAAATTGTTTACGAGCAAAGCAAAAATATGCCTTCTGATATAAAGAATGAATATTACATTTCTGTATCAGGTGTATTTAAAGAGCGAGATAAAGAACTAGTTAATAAAAATACTCAATTAGGCATGTATGAGATTCAGGCTTCTGAAATAAATATTATAAATAAAAGTAAGACTTTGCCATTTCAAATAGATAACAATATTGATACTGACGAAAGTATAAGATTGAAATATAGATATCTTGATTTGAGAAGACAATCTATGAAATCAAACATAGTCGGCAGATCTAATACTTTTAAATCTATAAGAAAGATTATGGACAAAATGGATGTATTAGAAATAGATACACCAACTCTAATTAAATCAACTCCTGAAGGTGCTAAAGATTTTTTAGTACCTTCGCGTAAAAACAGCAATACTTTTTATGCCTTACCACAATCACCTCAGATGTATAAGCAACTATTCATGATGGCTGGATTTCCAAATTATTACCAAATTGCAAAGTGTTACAGAGATGAAGACTCAAGAAAAGATAGACAACCTGAATTTACTCAAATTGATCTTGAATTAAGTTTCACAGAGCCCGAAGAGATCTTTGGGCTGACTGAAGGATTGATGGTAGAACTGTTCAAAGAAATTATGGGATTGGAAATTGATATTCCTTTCCCTCGTCTTACATACCAGCAGGCTATGGAAGACTATGGCTCTGACGCACCAGACATTCGCTTTGAATTGAAACTTAAAGATATTTCAGATTTTGAAAAAAAATTA
>LULN01000328.1_pt1 | contig 11242 bp, 9 predicted proteins | sample 728131 | NCBI WGS metagenome assembly LULN01 (sample SAMN03860288, study PRJNA289734) | marine metagenome | biome: seawater column; feature: ocean; material: water; isolation source: Red Sea water column Station 149 - depth 100m | place: Saudi Arabia: Red Sea | collected 2011-10-15 | depth 100 m
GGCCTCCGCGACGGCCTCGTCGTCCTCGCGGGTCCAACGGGCCAGCGCCCCCTGGTGCGGGTGGCGTCCGCGGGCGACCAGGTCGGCCACCACGATTCCCTCGGGGGCGACCGGGGACTGGGGCAGCAGCCCGAGCGTCCGGGCCACCTGCTTGGTCGGCATCGAGTGCAGGTCGCGACCGTCGAGCACGACCTGGCCGCCGCGCGGCCTGAGCAGGCGGGCCATCGAGCGCAGCACCGTCGACTTGCCGCAGGCGTTGGCGCCGACGATGCAGGTGATCCGGCCCGGAGCCAGGGCCAGGTCCAGGTCCTCGACCACGGTGCGGTCGCCGTAGCCCAGGGTCACGCCCCGGACCTCCAGGGAGTGGGTGTCGGTCACAACGAGCCTCCGGAGCGGTGCGTGCGGACGAGCAGGTAGACGAGGTAGGGGGCGCCGAGGACGCCGGTGACGACGCCCACCGGGTAGCGGGCGTCGAAGGCGAACTGGCCGGCCAGGTCCGCCGTGAGGACGAGCAGCGCTCCCACCAGGGCGGCGGGGACCATCAGCGAGCCGCCCGGCCCGACGATGCGGGCGGCGATCGGGCCGGCGAGGAAGGCGACGAAGGCGATCGGACCCGACGCGGCGGTGGCGAAGGCGATGAGCACCACCGCGGTGCAGATGCACAGCAGCCGGGTGCGCTCGACCGGCACGCCCAGCGAGGCAGCCGAGTCGTCACCGTGCTGCAGCAGCTCCAGCGCGCGTGCCTGGGAGAGGAGGACGGGCACGGCGACCGCGACCGCGACCGCCAACGGGGCGACCTCCTCCCAGGCGGCGTTGTTGAGCGACCCGGTCAACCAGCGCATCGCCACCTGGAGGTCCCACTGCGCCGCGCGGACGATGACGTAGGCGACGACGCTGTCGAGCATCGCGGCCACCCCGATGCCGATGAGGATCAGCCGCGAACCGACGACGCCGTCCTTGAAGGCGAGGGCGTAGATCATCAGGGCCGTCGCGAGCGCGGCGAGGATGGCGACCACCGAGGTGGCGGTGGCCGAGAGCTCGAGCACCACCAGCGCGACGACCGCGGCGGCGCTCGCGCCCGAGCTGATGCCGATCACGTCGGGCGAGGCCAGGGGGTTGCGCAGCATGGTCTGGAAGGTCACGCCCGCCAGGCCGAACGCGGCGCCCGTGAGCACCGCCATGCTCGCGCGCGGCAGCCGCAGCTCGCCCACGGTGAAGGACGCGCCCGGCACGGTCTCCCCGCGCAGCACCGCCCAGACCTCCCCGGGGCCGTAGAACGTCTGGCCGACCATCAGGCTGGTCGCGAAGACCACGATCACCAGGACGCCGAGCATGCCGGTCACCAGCGCGCGACGGCGGCGCCGCTCGCGCCGGGCACGCGCCACGTCGTGGCCGGTGAGGCGGTGGATCTCGGGGGCGAGAGCGGTCACAGGGCACGCACCTTCTGCCGTCGCACGATCGCGATGAAGACCGGGGCGCCGAGCAGCGCGGTCACGATGCCCACGTCGACCTCGGCGGGGCGCGCCACCAGGCGGCCCACCACGTCGGCGGTCGTCAGCAACGCCGCGCCCAGCACGGCCGAGAACGGCAGCAGCCAGCGGTGGTCCACGCCCACCAGCAGCCGGCACAGGTGCGGCACCTGGAGGGTCTTCTCGGTCTGGGCCCCGCCGACCCCGCCGATCTGCCAGAACCGGAAGGAGTCCATCACGTCGATACGGGGCAGCAGGATGGCACTGATCAGCGAGGTGAACGCGGCCGAGGAGGCCGCCCCCGCCAGGGCCAGCTTCAGTGGCGTCGCGCCGCCCCGGCCCAGTGAGCCGACGGCGTACACGAAGGAGGCGGCGAGCGCGGCGCCCGCGATCGCGACCCAGATGTACGACGTCGGGCTGGCCAGCCCGAAGAACGCGATGCCTGCCACCACGAACAGCGCGGCCCCGGTCGTGACGCCCAGGATCCCGGGATCGGCCAGCGGGTTGCGCGTGACGCCCTGCATGACCGCGCCTGAGACGGCGAGCGCCGCTCCGACGATCATCGCCAGCGCCGTGCGCGGCACCCGCTTGGCGACCGCCGCCTCCCCGATCGTGTCGGTGCTGCCGAGCACGCCGCCGACGATCTCGTCGAGGCCGACCGACCGCACGCCGAAGGCGACCGACGCGACCCCGGCCAGCACGAGCAGCACCAGCCCGCCGAGGACCCACGTGGCACGGGTCGACCGAGAGGGTCGTCATGGTCGGTCGGCTCCCCGGTGCCGGATCAGGCCAGCGCCGCGGCGAGCAGGTCGAGGTACTCGTCGAGGTTGTAGGTGATCGACAGCGGCGTCGGGTTGGCCGCGGCCGCGAGCGGGGTGGCGTCCGGCAGCATCGCGATGGCGCCCTCCTCGACCGCCGGGATCTGCGAGAGCAGGGGGTCCTCCTCGGCGGCCTCGGCGAGGCTCTCGTCGCCGTAGGTCACGAAGAGGTCGACGTCGTCGAAGGTGTCGGCCTCCTCGGCGCTGACGGTCGTGTAGAACTCGTCGGTCCCCTCGGACATCTCGGCGACGACCTCGGGCGTGCCCATGCCGTACTCCGCCAGGAAGCCGGGACGGGTGTCCAGGGTGGTGTAGAAGCCGATCTGGCTCAGGTCGTTGGGGTCGAGGTAGCTGAAGACGACGTTCTTGCCGGCCAGCTCCTCGTGCTCGGCGAAGGCCTGGGTGACGGTGTCGTCGAGATCCTCGACGAGCTGCTCGCCCTCGTCGGCCAGGCCGAGCGCGGCGGAGTTCATCAGGATCATGTCCTGGTACGAGGTGCCCCACGCGACCTCGGGGTAGGCCACGACGGGGGCGATCTTGGACAGCGTGTCGTACTCCTCCTGGGTCAGCCCGGAGTAGGAGGCGAGGATGACGTCGGGAGCGGTGTCGGCGACGGCCTCGAAGTCGATGCCCTCGGTCTCGTCGAAGAGCACCGGCGTCTCCGCGTCCAGCTCCTCCAACTGCTCCTCCACCCAGGGCAGGACGCCGTCACCGTCGTCGTCGCCCCAGGTCGCCTTGCTCATGCCGACCGGCACGACGCCCAGCGCGAGGGGCACCTCGTGGTTCATCCACGCCACCGAGGCGACCCGCTCGGGCTTCTCCTCGATCACGGTCTCGCCGAAGACGTGCTCGATGGTGACCGGGAACGCGGCGTCGGTGCTCGCGGTCGCGTCGGCCCCCGTGTCCGACGAGGTGTCATCGGCGCCGCAGGCGGCCAGGACGAGGGCGGAGGCCGCGACGACGGCCGTGGTGAGCAGGCGTGAGGGACGCATGGCTGGATTCTCCTATGAGTAGGTAAGGCAAACCTAAATTAGCATCGCCTCACCTTGCTCCTGTCCAGCCCCCCGGTCCAGACCGCGACCCCTCCCATGGTTGAGCGCCGTACCTGCGGGGGTATTGACTAGTGCACGGCCGGTTCCATGGGGGTGGGCGCCGGCCGGTCAGTCCCAGGGGGAGGGACGAGATGGATCTCGTCGATGTACCAGCCAGCACGCGTCAGCTCGATGAGCACGAGCACCTCGACGTACCGCACCGCCTGATCGCCGCCCCGCGGCCGCTCGAGGTCGGCCAGGTCGTCGTGCTGCGAGACCTCGACGGTCGCCACCGGTGGGCCGCCGTCGACCGGCTGCGCTTCACCGAGACCGACACGGTCTACGAGATGCAGCTCGGTCACCCGATGCCCCTCGAGCGCGCGGTCGAGGTCGGTGCCTACGAGAGTCGTCGGATGGCGCGCCCGTTCGTCCGGGTGCCCGACGTGCACCGGATGTTGGACGGCATGCGCGACCAGAGGGCCCGCGCCCTCGTGCTGGGCGGGGCGAGGCTGCTGCCGGTCGCACCGCTGCGCGTGTACACCTGCGGGATCACGCCGTACGCCGTCACCCACGTCGGCCACGCCGCGACGTTCGTGTGGGCCGACGTGCTGGCCTCGGTGGCCCGCGCCGCCGGTGCGCAGCCGGTGCTCGCGCGCAACGTGACCGACGTCGACGACGTCCTCACCGCCGCGGCCGCGCGCGCCGGCGAGCCCTACGACGAGCTCGCGGTGGTCCAGGAGTTCCAGTTCGACCGCGACATGACCGCGCTCTCGGTGGCCCGTCCGGCCCAATCCCCGCACGCACGCGGCCACGTGCCGGCCGTGGTCCGCCTCGCCGCGGCGCTCCTCGACGCCGGGGCGGCCTACGAGCACGAGGGTCACGTCTACTTCGACGGGTCCTCGGTGCCGGTCGCCCCCGGGCTCGACGAGGAGACCGCCCTGCGCCTGTCTCGTGAGTACGGCGACCAGGACTCGGTCCCCGGCCGCCGCTCGCCCTTCGACGTGGCCGTGTGGCGTCCCTCCGGCGAGGACCAGCCGGCCTGGCCGAGCCCGTGGGGCTGGGGGCGCCCGGGCTGGCACGCCGAGTGTGCCGCGATGGCCGCCGCCAGCCTCGGTCATGCCATCGACGTGCTCGTCGGAGGTGTCGACCTCGCGTTCCCGCACCATGCCTACCAGGCCGCGATGGTGGAGGCGGCCACCGGCGTCGCGCCCTTCGCCCGCGCCACGATGCACGTCGGCGAGGTCCGTCTCGGCGGGGAGAAGATGGCCAAGTCCACGGGCAACCTCGTGCTGGTCTCCGACCTGCTGGAGCGCTTCCCCGGCCCGGTGCTGCGGCTGGGCCTGCTGCACCGACCCGTCGGGGAGGCCTGGGAGTGCACCGACGAGGTCTTCGTCGAGGCCGGCGCCCTGCTGGACCGGCTCCACGAGGCGGCCGGCCCGCCGAGCGGTCGCACCGAGGACCCCCAGGGCCGCGCGAGCGTGCTCGCCGCGCTGCTCGCCGGGCTCGACGTGCCCGCCGCGGTCGAGGTCGCGCTCGACACGGGCGGCGACGCGGTCGGCTACCTGCTCGACGTCTTGAGACTGCGGGAGCGCGCGGTCTGAGCCGTCTCGGACTTGAACGATCAAACGAACCCGGTCCCGGGGATGCCTCCAGGCGCGACTAGCGTGGCCGCCACCTGGCGGATCCCGGAAGGCGTAGGCGATGGTCGACAGCACCGCAGTGACGAGCAGCGACGTGGAGAAGGTCCTCGACGAGGCGGGGGTCTCCAACCCGCACGTCCGGGAGTACGTCACCTACTGGGCCGGCATCACCGGCCCCGCGCGCGTGGAGGTCGTCAACGCCTCCGACGACGCCCGCCTGGTGGCGGAGTCGCTGGAGGCCGGTGAGCTGCAGCCCGCCGGCGAGGGTCTCTACTACTCGCGGTCCTACTTCAAGGACACCGCGCGCTCGGAGGAGCGCACGATCGTCGCGACGTCGAATCCGCAGGACAAGGGCGTCTACAACAACTGGCGCGACGGCCAGGAGATGTCCGAGGCCCAGCTGGGCCGGATGCGCGGCCAGTCGGCCGGCAAGACGATGTACGTCGTCCCCTACCTCATGGCGCCCCAGGGCTCCCCGCTCGAGGCGTACGCCGCCGGCGTGGAGCTCACCGACAACCGCCCGGTCGTGCTGCACATGATCCGGATGGCGCGCGTCGGCGTCTCCTACCTCGACCAGCTCGAGGACCCCGCCCACTTCGTCCGTGCCGTCCACGTGACCGGTGACCTGGAGAACCTCGGCCAGGGCACCCCCGAGGACCAGCGCTACTTCGTGACCGTCGCCGACCAGCGCACGATCCTGCACTTCGGCTCCTCCTACGGCGGCAACGCGCTGCTCGGCAAGATCGCCCACGGCCTGCGCCAGGCCTGTTACGACGGCCGCGCCTCGGGCCGCTTCCTGGCCGAGCAGTTCATGCTGCTGGGCATCTCCGACCTCGAGACCGGCAAGCGCTGGCACATCGCCGGCGGCTTCCCCAGCGCCTCGGGCAAGACCAACCTCGCGATGACCCTGGCGCCCGACGCCCTGGGCTCGCGCTACCGCGTCGACTTCTACGGCGACGACATCGCCTGGCTGTGGGTCGGCGACGACGGCCGGGTCTACGCCATGAACCCCGAGTTCGGCGTCTTCGGCGTCGCCAAGGACACCAACGAGGCCACCAACCCCACCGCGCTGGACTCCATCCAGCCCGGCAGTGGCGCGATCTTCACCAACGTCGCCTACAACGAGCTGACGCAGGAGGTGTGGTGGGAGGGCAAGACCAAGAACCCGCCCGCCGACCTCGACGGCTGGCTGGACTGGAAGGGCGAGCGGATCGCCGACCGGGAGAACGGCGACGACTCCCCGTGGGCCCACCCCAACAGCCGGTTCACCACCACGCTGGCCAACGTCCCCAACGTCGCCGCCGACTTCGAGGCCCCGCAGGGCGTCCCGGTCGACGCGATCATCTTCGGCTTCGCCGCCGACGGCCTCGACGGCCAGCTGCGCTACGACCCGATGTCGATGCGCCCCTTCATGGCCTACGGCGAGGGCGACTACGCCGCCCACTGGCTCGAGGTCATCGGCAAGGCTTCGCAGCCGCCGATCTTCGCCCACGTCAACTGGTTCCAGCGCGACGCCGAGGACGGCCACTTCCTGTGGCCCGGCTACCGCGAGAACCTCCGCCCGCTGCTGTGGCTGATGCAGTTCAAGGAGGGCGAGGTCGAGGGCGTGAAGACCCCGGTCGGCGTCATCCCCGCCGAGTCCGAGCTGGTGATGGACGGCCTGGAGGTCCCGGCCGAGGACATGTCGCGCATCCTCACCCTGGACACCGAGCGGTGGCGCCAGGAGATGGGCTTCCGCGAGGAGCACCTCGCCCAGTTCGAGCGACTGCCCGAGGAGATCTGGGAGGCCCACCGCCGGGTCGCCGCCGACCTCGGCTGACCCCGCTCACACGCCGAACCGGCGCAACCTTCCGTCCACGTCGTACGGAAGGTCGCGCCGGTTCGGCGTTGCGGGGGATCAGGACAACCTGACGGGAAGGGTCTCCCAGCCGCGCAGGATGCGGGTGGGGCGACGTACGCCGCCGGGCGCGACCGCCAGGTCGGGGAAGCGCTCGTGCAGCGCCCGCAGGCCGACCTCGCCCTCCATGCGGGCCAGCGCCGCACCGAGGCAGTAGTGGCGACCGGCCGAGAACGCCACGTGGTCGCGGGCGTTCTCGCGGGCGACGTCGAAGGTGTGCGGGTCGGCGAAGACCTCCGGGTCCCGGTTGGCGCCGGCCAGCAGGGTGGTCACCAGGCTGCCCGCAGGCAGGTCGACCCCCGCGACGGTCGTGCGCCGGGCGGCGAAGCGTCCGGTGAGCAGCACCGGCGGGTCGTGGCGCAGCACCTCGTCGACGGCGTTGCCCCACAGGTCGGGCTGCTCACGCAGCGCTCGCCGCTGCTCGGGGTGCGCGTCCAGCAGGGCGATCCCGTTGCCCAGCAGGTTGACGGTGGTCTCGAAGCCGGCCGCGAGGACCAGCCCGGCGGTCGCGAGGAGCTCGGCCTGGGACAGGCCGCCGTCCTCGTCCTGCACCGCGACCAGCTTCGACAGCAGGTCGTCGCCGGGGTGGAGCCGCAGGTGGTCCAGGTGCTCGACCAGCCACCGGCGGAAGTCGTCGAGCGCACGCTCCACGCGGCGCATCTCGCGCAGGGACAGCCCGAGGTCGAGGCTCGGCGCGGCGGCCGTGCCGAAGTCCAGGACGCGCTGACGGTCCTCCTCGGGCACGCCGAGCACCTCGGCGATGACCGTGACGGGCAGCGCCGCGCAGTACGCCGGCACCAGGTCGACCGGTTCCCCGTCCCGGGCCCGACGCTCGAGGTCGTCGAGGAGCTCGGCGGCGATCTGCTCCGTGCGCTCGCGCAGCTCCTCGACCGCACGGACGGTGAAGACGCGGGTGACCAGCTTGCGGTAGCGGGTGTGCTCGGGCGGCTCGACGACGAGCAGCGACGGGGGGTTGAGCGGGCCGATCCGCTCCGGCTCCTCGGCCCACCGCGCGATCCGGCCCAGCAGGCCACCGTCGGGCATGAACACCCCGGTCTGGAAGTCCGGGCTGCTCAGCACCTCCTTGACCGCCGGCAGTGACGCGGTGACGTAGGAGAACGCTGCGCGGTGGAGCGGCCCGGACTCCCGTACCTGGTCCATCAGGGGCATCAGGGCGGCCTCGTCACCCTCCGCGAGGCGGGTGTCGAGCTGGCCCTGCAGGTCCCCGCGGCGCCCCGCGCGACGCAGGGCGAGGCTGGGCAGACCGTGGTTGACCGCCCAGCGGGCGACCTGGCGGACGGGGGCGACGATGGCCGACATACCGACAGTCTGCACGCCGTCCGGCGACAGCGGGTGTGGGCGAGGTCACCGTGCCGTCCACGCGGTCCGCCTCGTTGACCTCTCACCCACCAGCCACCGCCGTCTGGTCCCCCTCGATCGCGCGCGGAGGCAGACGTGGACTCCTACGACCAGCTCGATGCTCCCCCGGCCCACGTGTCCCTGGAGGCGCCGGACGTCCCGAAGATCGCCTTCGTCGCGGCGATGGTCGCCTTCGTGGTGCTCGCGGTCGGCAACGCCCTGGGTCAGGCGACGACGCTCCTGGCGCTCCTGCTCTGCGCGGTCGCGCTGGCGATCGGGCTGGCCGTGCTGCTGCCGAGGCAGTGGGCAGGCTGGGCGGCCGCGTCGACGTACGCCGTCTCGGGCGCGCTGCTGGTGCTCATCTGACGCTCACCTGGTCTCACCTGGTGCTCCCGGCCCCATCGGGCGTGGCGGGCGGTGCGGCCCTGCTCACCCGGCGCGGCCACCAGAAGCGCTCCCCGAGCAGCACCACGAGCGAGGGCACCAGGACGGTGCGGACGAGCAGCGTGTCGAGCAGGACGCCGATGCCGATGACCACGCCGAGCTGGGCCAGCACGACCAGGGGCAGCACGCCCAGGGTCGCGAAGACCGCCGCCAGCAGGACGCCGGCGCTGGTGATGACGCCGCCGGTCGCGGAGAGGGCCCGTAGGACCCCGGGGCCGGTCCCGTGCGTCGGTGCCTCCTCGCGGGCGCGGGTGACCAGGAAGATGTTGTAGTCCACACCGAGCGCCACCAGGAACAGGAACGCGAAGAGCGGGGTCGAGACGTCGAGCGCCTCGAAGCCCAGGAACTGGGTGAACACGACCCAGGAGGCGCCGAGGGCCGCGAGGTAGGTCGCCACCACGGTCACGACCAGCACCAGGGGCGCCACGATCGAGCGCAGCAGCAGCACCAGGGCACCCAGCACCAGCAGCAGGATGAGCGGGAAGACCACGAACCGGTCCCGGGCCGCCCCGTCGCGCTCGTCGATGCGCGAGGCGTCGCTGCCGGAGACGAACGTGGTCCCGGCGACCGAGGGCTCGTCGGCGATGTCCTGACGCAACGTCTCCACGGCCTCGCGGGCCTCGGAGGTCCCGGGCCGGGCGTCGAGGACGGCGTCGACCTGGACCACCCCGTCGCCGGAGGCGGTGGCGCGGGCCGAGGAGACCACGGAGGACCCCTCCACGGTCTCCAGAACGTCGGCCTCGTCGGCGGTCGAGAGCACGCGTGCGGGCTCGGCGGATCCGGCGGGGAAGGACTCCGCGAGCCGCTCGGAGGCCGAGATCGCCTCCGGCTCGTCGAGGAACTGCTCGGACTGGCTGAGCCCGGTGCGGATGCCGAGGCCCGGCAGGGCGAGCGCCACGAGCACGAGGAAGGACACCACCGCCACGGCCACCGGGCGGCGTCCGACCAGCCGACCGACGGCGTTCCACACCCGCGCGGTCTCGACGGTGGTCGGGTCCCCGAGACGTGGGGCGCGGGGCCAGAAGATCCAGCGTCCGAAGAGGACCAGGGCTGCGGGCAGGGCGGTCATCACCATCAGGGCCGCGATCACGATGCCGACGGCGCTGGCCAGGCCCAGGCCCCGCGTGGAGGGGGTGAGGGACAGCAGCAGGGTCAGGACACCGACCACGACGGTCGTCGAGGAGCTGAGCACGGCCTCGGCGGTGCGGTGCAGGGCGCGCGCCATCGCCAGGTGCCGGGACTCCTCGCCCTTGAGCTCGTCGCGGTAGCGGGAGATGAGCAGCAGGGCGTAGTCGGTGCCGGCGCCGAAGACGAGCACGGACAGGATGCCGGTCGTCGACTCGTTCCACGCGGTGCTGGCCAGCTCCAGGACGTGGGTGGCGACCACGACGGCGAGGCGGTCGGCCACGCCGACGACGATGAGGGGCACCAGCCAGAGCACGGGGCTGCGGTAGGTCAGGACCAGCAGGATCGTCACCACGGCGGCGGTGGTGGCCAGCAGCGTGAGGTCGGCGCCTTCGAAGACCTTGGCCAGGTCGGCCTGGATCGCCGCCGGGCCCGTGACCTGCGCGGTGACCCCGTCCGGTGCGGTCTCGGCCAGCTGCTCGCGCAGGTCCTCGACGGCGGCGGAGGTGTCGCTGGCGGTTGGGGCGTCCAGCTCGAGGGGTAGGAGCGCGGCGGTGCCGTCCTCGGAGGGGACGGGCGCTGCCTGCGGCCCGGCGCCGGGCAGGTCGGGCACGAGCTCGCGCAGGCTGCCGAGCGCCTCCTCGTCCAGCTGTCCCTCCTGGGCTGTCCAGAGCACGATCGCGGTGTTCCCGGCCTCGTCGGGCAACCGGTCGGCGAGCTCGGCCGCCTCGGCGACCCCGCTCCCCGCGGGGAGCTCGTCGGCAGGACCGACGGTGCGCTCCGCGGTGCCGAGCAGGCCGATGAGCAGGCCGCCGAGCAGCAGCGGCAGCAGGGCGACGAGCGGGGCGAGGCGGCGGCTGGTCAGACGACGGGACCAGCCCGGGGGCGCAGTGCTCACAGGACGAACCTACGGATCCTCGGACTCATCCGGTGGGGTGGGCCGGTGGGGAAGGCCGGTCAGCGGCGCCGCGCCAGGGTGAGCGCGAAGTCTCCGGCGGGCACGCCGTCGCCGTCGTCCCACACCCGCTCGACGGCGAAACCCGCGTCGGCGAGCTCCTCGGCGACCAGGGGCATCCGGAACTTGGTCGAGATCTCCACGCGGATCTCCTCGCCGAGCGCGAGGTCCAGCTCGAGGCCGGCCCCCGGGATGCGCACGTGCTGGGGTGCCTCGGAGCGCAGCCGCAGGTCCATCCGCTCCATGGCGCCGTCCCAGAACGGGACGTAGCTGAACGCGCCCAGGTCGAAGTCGGCACTGAGCTCCCGGTTGAGCACCCGCAGGCTGTTGCGGACGAAGGCCTCGGTCGTGCCCGCCGAGTCGTGGTAGGCCGCGACCAGCCGGTCGACGGGCTTGACCAGGTCGGTGCCCAGCAGCAGCCAGTCGCCGGGCTCCAGGGAGTCGGCCAGGGCGCCGAGGAACGCGCGGCGCTCCTCGGCGTAGAGGTTGCCGATCGTGCTGCCG